>OLPC01001803.1_pt1 | contig 17533 bp, 17 predicted proteins | sample 1672341 | NCBI WGS metagenome assembly OLPC01 (sample SAMEA3136673, study PRJEB25190) | human gut metagenome | reverse complement strand
TCGTGACTATCCTCCGAAACAGTCCGGTGGACTGTTTCGGAAGCACACTACACAGTTAAATTATAGTTTACCCAACAGAAAACGGGCAAGCTAACCGCCTGCCCGCAACTTTCAATTAACCACCGAAATCGGCTTTGAGATCCGACTTAAACAGTAGCTCCCTTGGTGATGAACACAGGATACTCCGCTGAGCCGGTAATAGTACGATTCTTGGTGATGGTAACGTCCTTATCAGCGATACCGTTAATGAACGCAGCCTTCTCCTCAATAACTGAGCTCTGCATAACGATACTGTTCTTGATAACAGCGCCCTTCCCGACCTTTACGCCGCGGAACAGGACGGAATTCTCAACAGTACCCTCAATAATGCAGCCGTCAGCGATAAGGGAACCCTTGACGTTAGCGTCAATGCCGTACTTAGCAGGAGCTACATCTCTTACCTTCGTGTAGATCGGCTTGTTCATGGAGAATACCTCGTGGCAGATGTCACGGTTCATCATGTCGTTGTTAGCCTTGTAGAAGGTCTTCATGCTGTCGATTATCTCGAAATAGCCGTCGTATTTGTAGCCGAATATCTTGAAATCATGCAGCTTGTGCTGGAGAATATCAGTCTCAAAGCTGTAAAGGCTGCGGCACTCGCTCTCGCGAATGATGTTCTCCAGGAAGTCGCGCCTTGTAACGTAGATGTTCAGAGTGGGCTTTACTTCGCCGCTGATGGAAGGTCTGGAGAGCACATCGTATACCACGTCGTTATCGTCAACGCCGAGAACTGTGAATCTGGAGGTACGGTCTGCGTCGTAAACGCCCTTTCCGTAAACGCAGGTGATGTCTGCGCCCTTCTTCTCGTGGAACTCGATTATCGGCTTGAAATCAATGTTCGCAACAACATTGCTGTCGGACATGATAACATACTCCGCGCCGGATTCATGAATGAATTCCGCAGCGCCTGCGAGAGCCTCAAGCCGGCCTCTGTAAACGCCGTTGTCGCTTCTGCCGTAGGGCGGGAGGATATGCAGACCGCCGGTCTTTCTTGCGAGATCCCACTCACTGCCCATTCCGAGGTGATCCATCAGGGAGTAGTACTTAGCCTGAGTGATTATGCCCACCTGAGTGATTCCCGAATTTACCATGCTGGAAAGCGGGAAATCAACAAGGCGGTATCTGGCGCCGAAGGGAACGCTCGCCATAGCTCTTGCCTTGGTCAGCTCGGGAAGGTTCTCTTCATGCATATTAGCAAAAATAAGTCCTAAAACATTACCCATACTTGCCATATCAAAAACATCCTTTCTTATATATCTTTGGAGATCATAGCCTTAGGAGGTGCAACAGCCTTGTCGGAAACATTCACGTTGTGACCGATTACTGCAACGCCCCACTGGGATTTGTCCTCGATAAGCTCAGGACGTTCTCCGATATGTGCGCCCTCGCCGATGACGCAGTTCTCGCCGACGATGGAATACTCGATGACCGCACCCTTCTTGATGATGGTGTTAGGCATGATGATACTGTCGCGGACAATAGCGCCCTCTTCAATAACAACGCCTGCGAACAGCACCGCGAAGTCTACCATGCCGTAGATCTCGCAGCCCTCTGCTACCATGGAGTTCTGGATCTGGCTGGAGGGACCTGCGTAATGCGGAGGCATTACGGGGTTTCTGGAGTAGATCTTCCAGTTGTCGTCCAGCAGATCGAGCGGAACCTTCGGGTCGAGGACATCCATGTTAGCTTCCCACAGGGAGTCGATGGTTCCAACGTCCTTCCAGTAACCATCGAAGTGGTACGCTACCATCTTTTCCTTGTTCTCGAGCATTGCGGGGATTATGTTCTTACCGAAATCCTTGGTTGCGCCCTCGTCGTTTTCGTTGTCAATAAGGTACTTGCGGAGCTTGGACCATGTGAACACATAAATACCCATTGAAGCAAGGTTTGACTTAGGCTCCTTCGGCTTCTCTGCGAACTCGTAGATAGTGCCGTCGGGATTTGCGCTCATGATACCGAAGCGGGGGGCTTCCTCCCACGGAACTTCAAGCACTGCGATGGTGGCGTCAGCCTCGTGCTGCTTGTGGAAGTCCACCATCTTTGAGTAGTCCATCTTATAGATATGGTCGCCGGACAGGATAACTACATACTCGGGATCGTAGCGGTCGATGAAGCCGATATTCTGGTAGATAGCATTAGCTGTGCCGGAATACCATGCCTTGCCTGCTGCGGTCTCGTAAGGCGGCAGTACATGTACGCCCCCGTGAGCGCGGTCAAGCCCCCAGGGCTGACCGTTGCCTATGTATTCGTTGAGCACCAGCGGCTGATACTGCGTCAGCACGCCTACGGTGTCGATACCGGAATTTACGCAGTTGGAGAGCGGGAAGTCGATTATTCTGTACTTGCCTCCGTAGGGAACTGCAGGCTTTGCCATCTCCTGCGTCAGCGCATACAGACGGCTTCCCTGACCACCGGCAAGCAGCATGGCAACGCACTCTTTTTTAATGTGATTCATATATTTCCTCCTGTCCCGACCTTTTGAGCCGTGATTTTGTTTGGGTTATCGCCTTTCTTGGCGGGGTTAGCTGTTTTCGCTGATTCTTCTGGAGCCTCGGCAGATTTCTTATTTACAGGAGCCTCCAGCGCTTTGTCTGCCGGTTCTGCTGACCTGACGGATTCGGCAGGCTTGGCGGAGCGAGTCAGGCTTTCCGGAATATCGGCTACCGGTCTCTCCTCGTTCAGCAGCGGGAGCACCACGGGGACTGCCGCTTCGGCTGGAGCTTTCTCCGGCTGTATGGTCTCCGGAATCGCTTCCTCTGCGGGAAGCTGGCTCGGCGGAGTGCGCTTGTTCTTTATCTTGAAGAACAGCACTGCCATCGGGGGCAGATCAAGCGTGATGCGGAACTGCTCGCCGTGCATCGGCTCTTCCTTCGCTGTGACTGTACCGTTGGAAACGCCTGTGCCGCCGTACTTACTGTCGTCAGAGTTGAATACCTCCTTGTAGTCCGCATAGTACGGAACGCCGATCTCATATATTTCATGCCTTACCGGCTGGAAGTTGCATACGCATATTATTTCGTCCTTATTGCGGGCGATACGTCTGAACGCGATCACAGAGTTTGCGTTGTCCTCGCTGGAGATCCAGTGGAAGCCCTCCCAGCTCGTGTCGCACTCCCACAGCGGAGCGTTTTCCTTGTAGAACCGGTTGAGATCCTTGACGTATTCGTGAAGCTCGCGGTGCGGTTCGAATTCCAGGACCTCCCAGTCAAGCTGGGCCTGGAAGTTCCACTCCTTGTACTGGGCGAATTCCTGACCCATGAACATGAGCTTCTTTCCGGGGTGAGCGGTCATATATCCAAGGAACGTGCGCATTGAATTGAAGCGGAATTCCCTCGGACCGCCCATTTTATCCAACATGGAGCATTTCCCGTAAACTACCTCGTCGTGAGATATCGGGAGTATGTAATTCTCTGAGAACGCATAGTAGAACGAGAACGTAACCAGATTGTGGTTATACGGTCTCGACAGCGGATCCATGGACATATATCTGAGCATGTCGTTCATCCAGCCCATGTTCCACTTGAAATTGAAGCCCAGACCGCCTATATCGGCAGGCTTTGTGACCATCGGCCATGCGGTGGATTCCTCGGCGATCATCATGATGTTCTGGTGTTCGCGGAACAGCGCCGAATTAAGCTTTTGCAGGAACGCCACGGCTTCGAGGTTCTCGTGGCCACCGTAGGCGTTGGGGCGCCACTCGCCGTTCTGGCGGTCGTAATCCAGGTAGAGCATGGAAGCTACGGCGTCCACGCGCAGACCGTCAACATGGTATTTCTCTATCCAGTAATTCGCGTTGGAAACCAGGAAGCTCTGTACCTCAGGCTTACCCCAGTCGAAGATGTGGGTGCCCCAGTTCTTGTGCTCGCGCTTTAAAGGGTCAGAGTATTCATAACAGCTCGTGCCGTCGAATTCATAAAGACCTGCGGCGTCCTTCGGGAAGTGCGCAGGTACCCAGTCGATTATTACGCCTATCCCGGCGGCATGGCACCTGTCCACGAACTCCATGAAGTCATGCGGAGTGCCGAAGCGGGAGGTCGGCGCAAAGTATCCTATCTGTTGGTAGCCCCAGCTTCCGTCGTAAGGATACTCGCCGATGGGCATAAGCTCAACGTGGGTGTAGCCCATATCCTTCACATACGGGATCAGCTTATCCGCAAGCTGACGGTAGCTGAGGTAATTCTCGCCGTCCTTGCGCCAGGAGCCTATGTTCACTTCATAGATATTCGCGGCGCTGTCGTAAATATTCTTTGCGTGGAGCTCGTCAAGATATTTCTTGTCCGTCCACTTGAAGCCCTCGATATCGTAGAACTTGGTTGCGGTGTTCGGGCGAAGCTCCATGTGATAACCATAGGGGTCTGCCTTGAGCTTGATCAGCCCGTCAGGGCTTTCAACGCTGTATTTGTAGTTATCGTACTGCTTAATGCCGGGAATAAAAAGCTCCCAGATTCCGCCGTCGCTGATCTTGTTCATCGGGTGGAGAGCCCTGTCCCAGTGATCAAAGTCGCCGACAACGCTTACTGTTTTCGCATTAGGAGCCCATACGCGGAAAATTGCGCCGCTCTTTCCGTCCTGTACCTCCCGGTGGGAGCCGAATAACTCATAAGCGTGCGAGTTCTCGCCCTGGTGGAAAAGGTACAGCGGAACGGTGTATTTTTCCGGAATGATTATAGCCATATCTAAAGACCTCCTGTCGTTATACTCGTGGAGTCCGTCCGGAATCTGTGCGCGGCGTGCTGCAAAACTGCATAAAAAATACGTCGCCCACTATAAATTCCTAGTTATTATTGTACCACAACCGCCTGTTTTTTTCAATAGTTTTGTTGACTTTTCATGTTTTTAGCTATTTTCCCCCTAATAGATTTAGCACTATTGCACAATGCTTTTCAACTTTTGGTAAACAATTCATTAGCAGTGGGTAACGAATGTGAAAAAATACTCAGGTGAGGTCAGCATTTTTGCGGATGAGATGTCCGGCTCTATCATGGAGATAGAGTTTGAAGATAAAAATATGCAGAAATGAAGCAAAAAAAGTGCAGGTAATTCGCAAATCCGCTCGTTGCGTGGATAGAGAAAATATTGTAAAATTGAATCAGAAAGTTAAGGCAATACCGCACAAAGATCATTTTCTTATCATGGATTCGTCCTCGGCAATCAGTATTCTCATATTATATACCTGCCTTTCTATATGTTCATGATTTGATTATATCACAAAAATCTGAAATGCAGTTGAAAAAATATTTTTCTTTCGAAAAAATAAAAGTCGTAATCACTATTGATTTTTGAAAAATAATATGTTATAATATACCTGAAAGAAGATGTTTAATATGACCAGGAAATCTGACAAGGCAAAATTTGTATTTCTCATGCTGTATTTTCTGATTCTCACCATCGAACGGATCATAAGCCTTGCGACGGTGCTTACGAGCGACATAGCCGGCTATGACCTGCTTGATTTATATATGAGCGTGCTTACGGCGGCGGCGATAATCGGAGCATATACGTATATGTTCCTGAAAGTACGCTTTACGGCAAAACCACGCTCATCTGACAAACCAGAACAAAGCGTATTCGGAAAGCTTGCAATAGCGGCCGGTATACTTCTTCTGGGCGGAATGGTGCATACTGATGGCACGATACCGCCGATTCAGTTCGCCGCTTATGGAATGATACTTATTTCTATGGCGATACATACTGCCCAGCGCGTAAAGGCGCTCGGCGGAGGAGTTATAAGGTGGCTGTCATTCGGTTATATCGTGGCGTTTTCAATGTCGATACCTGTCGTGTATCATACGTCGATCGAGCTTTCCGCGCTGTTCATTCCTCTGGAGATCATCGTTTCAGCGGGAATGGTCGTAATGTTCACGGTTATGCTCAGGGGGTTCTATGAGGGGGACGGAGAGTATCAGTTCCCGGCAGCGCCGTTCTGCGCGGCTGTAGTTGGCGACGCCGCTGTCCTGATGCTCCGCTGGAACGAGGAGATTAACTTTTTCGTGCTTATTTTCATATGCGTAACCGCAGTGTTGTTCATTGCCGGGAAAATTGCCGGATCAGCAAGGACATGATCAGCAGGTACGCTGTAACACTACAATAAACGGGCAAGTCAAAAACTTGCCCGTTCATGTTTAGTAAATACAATCTGAATCAAGATATCTCCACTGCATTTTGTAATGGTACGTCAGCTTCTCAGAGTTCCGTAAGTTCGCTGTACTTACTGCACAGTGGTGATAATCGGCTGTATCTGCACGCCGGAAAGCGCCGCTTCTATCGTCTGGGGTATCCTGTTGAAATCGGATATCATGGAAAACGGCTTTGCTACCGGGTCGTCCTGGAATATCGGAACAAAATAGAAGTTCCGGTAATTCCGCAGCGTGCCGATATTCTTGGCGGCGCCTGCAAGCGCGTCATTTGTCGACACCGCGATAACCACCGGGCGCTGATTGCGGAGATGGCTCTTTACCGCCATGCATACAGGTGTATCAACGATCCCCGCTGCAAGCTTCGCTAGAGTATTTCCGGTGCAGGGCGCGACAAGCAGCACGTCGAACATTTTCTTTGGGCCTATAGGTTCTGTAGTGGTGATCTCGTGCAGCACAGTTTTGCCGGTGATGTCGAACAGCCGCGCGGCGTGTTCCTGGGCTGTGCCGAATCGGGTGTCGGTGGTGTAGGCGCAGGTCGACATTATCGGGGTAACGTCGCAGCCGGCTGCCACAAGCTCCGATAACGCCCGGAACGCCCGGGAGAATGTGCAGAACGACCCGCACACCGCCGCCCCGACCTTCAGCCCCGAGAGCTTTGAAATGTCGGTCATATATGATACCGCCGTATTTCAGGCGGATTCCTCCTTTCAATGGTTTCCGCAGGCGCTTACGAATGCTCCGCGGAGATGACAGCACGCGCGATCGCTTCGCCGGCTGTCCTGGGGGAGAACTTCCCGGGAAGCCCTCCCGCAGCAATGTATTTCACACCGCGAGCCTCCGCCCACCCCTTTTCCGGAGTCTCCGAGCGGGTCGCGAGTTCCATGTAAACGGCGCCGGAGCGCATTCTGCCGAAACACTCCTCCGTCAGGATACACGCGGGAACGGTATTTATTACGAGATCGGCGCCTGCCGCGGCAAGCCCGGCGAGGGTCACGGGGAGAGTACACAAGCCGTCGAGCAGTGCCGCTTCCCGCTGGAGCGGGCTTCGCGCCGCAATCGTAACTCTGCACCGGAACGCCTGAAGCAGACGCGCCAGATACCTTGCTATCCTGCCGTACCCGGTGATAACGGCGGTGGAATCAAACAGTGCGCCATCATATCCGCTGATCAGCAGAGATACGGCTCCCTCGGCGGTCAGCAGCGCGTTTTTAAGCGTCAGCTCTTCTGCCGCCATGTAGTTCACCAGTTGAAGCCCGTGATTTTCACACAGCGTCTCCAGCTTTGTGGAGGTTCCGCCGGAAAAAATCCGCGCTCCCGCAGCGGCGTAGTCTGTAAGCAGTTCCAGAGGAAGCGGTCTTTCAGAGAGCGGCGCGGTGATGTTCTCACCGTCCCGGGAAAACGGCACGGGAAGCACTATCCGCTCGTATCCGCCCGACTGGTTTTCAGGCTCAGGGAAATCGCCGCCCAGCCCGACCGCGCATACTCCGCCGCTCTGCGAGATAAGCTCCGCTGCGCAGATCATGCGCCTGTCGCCGCCGATAAACAGAATGTCACCCATACCGCACCTCCTGAACGCTGTCCTCTGTGGTCAATACCATAATATGTATAAACTCTCCCTGCGGTGACGAAATTTTAGAAAATAAGCCCTTGAAAATACGGCGGCGATGTTGTATAATAAAATCAGCAAAATCTATTAAAAGGAGACTGACAATATGAATATATGGCATGACATCAATCCTGACAGGATCACCCCCAACGACTTCATGGCGGTTATCGAGATCGAAAAGGGAAGCAAGAAGAAATACGAGCTGGACAAGCAGACCGGTCTGATCGTGCTCGACCGCATTCTGTACACCTCCACGCACTACCCCGCCAACTACGGATTTATCCCGCGCACCCTCGCGGACGACGGCGACCCGCTGGACGTACTGGTACTCTGCAACGAACCTATAGACCCGCTGGTGCTGGTTCAGTGCTACCCCATCGGAGTTATCACAATGCTTGACAACGGCAAGAACGACGAAAAGATCATCGCGATACCGTTCGAGGATCCTACCTACAACGCATACAGAGGAATTGAAGCGCTCCCCAGCCATCTGTTTGAGGAAATGCGCCATTTCTTCTCAGTGTACAAGCAGCTTGAGGGCAAGGAGACCGCAGTCAACGAAGTAATGGGTCAGAAGCAGGCTGTAGAGGTCATCAAGCAGTGCATAAAGAACTACAACGATATCTACGGCGCACAGCACCCCTACGAGCCGGAGCACACCACTCACGGTAAGAAGTGATGATACTTGCGAGCCAGTCACCGCGCCGCCGCGAGCTTCTCGGGCTGTTCTGCCCGGAATTCGAGGTCATGCCTGCGCAGGGAGAAGAATCGCTTCCCGACGGAATATCCCCGCGGGAGGCTGTCATGCTGCTTTCAAAGCAGAAGGCGGAGGAGATATCCGCGCGTAAGTTCCCGGACGGAAACATCACGGATACAATAGTAGCCGCCGATACGATCGTAGCGACAGACGGAGAGATTCTCGGCAAGCCGAAAAGCCAGGAGCATGCAGCGGAAATGCTTCGACACCTCTCAGGCAGAGTACACAGCGTTTTCACCGGCGTGACCCTGATAACACCGAAAACCTCCGTCACCTTTGCCGAGGAAACTCTTGTGGAGTTCTACCCGCTGACGGCTCAGGAAATAGCGGATTACACCGCCACCGGGGAACCTATGGACAAAGCGGGCGCATACGGTATTCAGGGGCGCGGAGCGCTGCTTGTAAAGCGTATCGAGGGTGATTATTACAACGTGATGGGACTTCCCGTCGGGGAGGTCTACCATCGGTTAAAGGAACTCGGAGCATTATAAAAATAAGGGGCTGTAATTTTACAGCCCCTTATTTTACTAGATAATCCGGCTTGTTCAGCCGAGCTTGATTTTGATGAAATCCGTGATGATATCAACGCACTTTTCAAAGCCCAGGTCTCCGCTGTTAAGGCACAGATCGTAGTTCCTTGCGTCTATCCATTCTCTGCCGGTGTGAGCCTTGTAGTATGCGGCGCGTTCCTTGTCGGTGGCGGCGATGGTCTTGAGTGCTTCCTTGCGGTCTACTATGCCCTTTACCTCCGCGGCGTTCTTTACACAGGTCTCATCATCGGCGTAGATGAATACGCGGATAACGGACGGATCTCCTTTGAGCACATAGTCGGCGCAGCGGCCTACTATTACGCAGGAACCCTCAGAAGCTATCTGCTTTATCACCATAGCCTGATAATTGAACAGGTTCTCCTCGGAGATGAACCCCGACTTTTCGGGAGCTATCACTTCGCCCTTGTAAACCCCGGGCTTTCCGAAAACGCTGTTCTTCGTTTTTTCGTCGGACTGACCGAAAAGAGCCTCGTTGATACCGCTGGCGTCAGACGCCATTCTGATAAGCTCCTTATCGTAGAACTTCACGCCGAGCTTATCGGCGAGCATTTTGCCGATGGTTCTGCCGCCGCTGCCGAAGCCGCGCGCGATAGTTACTGTAAACTTTTCCATGACGCCCTCCTGTTATTCACCCAGATATGCCTTCTTGACGGAATCGTTATTCATCAGCTCGTGAGCGTCGCCGGAAAGCACGATTTTTCCGGTCTCCAGAACGTACGCGCGGTTTGCGATGGAAAGCGCCTTCTTAGCGTTCTGCTCAACGAGAAGCACGGTCGTGCCGCTCTTGTTTATCTCCTGGATAATATCGAAAATTTCGCTGACGTACAGCGGAGAAAGTCCCATCGACGGCTCGTCCATCAGGATTATCGACGGCTTGGACATCAGCGCTCTGCCCATAGCGAGCATCTGCTGCTCGCCGCCGGATAGAGTACCTGCCATCTGACCGCGGCGCTCCTCAAGTCTCGGGAAACGCTTGAACACGTGCTTCAGGGATTCCTGTATCTCAGCCTTATCCTTGCGGGTGTAGGCTCCGAGCATGAGGTTTTCCAGCACGGAAAGCTGCGCGAATACGCGGCGTCCCTCGGGAACGTGCGCCATTCCCATTGAAACTATCTTGTGCGCGGGGGTCTTGGTGAGATCCTTACCGCCGAACATAACGGAACCGCGCTTTGCCTGAACAAGTCCGGTGATGGTGTGGAGTATCGTGGTCTTTCCTGCGCCGTTTGCGCCGATGAGGGCGATTATTTCACCCTGCTCAACGTCGAAGGAAATGCCCTTTATTGCGTTTATCGCGCCGTAATATACCTGTAAGTCCTTTATTGACAGCATTGACATGAGCGTTTCCTCCTTATTCTCCGAGATATGCGGTGATGACCTTCGGGTCGTTGAGCACCGCAGAGGTCTCGCCCTGTGCCAGCTCCTGACCGAAGTTGAGCACGGTCAGCTCCTCGCAGATGCCGGAGACCAGCTTCATGTCATGCTCGATGAGCAGTATCGTCATCTTGAACTCGTCGCGTACAAAGTGGATAGTGTTCATAAGCTCTGCTGTCTCGTTCGGGTTCATTCCGGCTGCCGGCTCGTCGAGAAGCAGCAGCTTCGGGTCGGTGGCGAGCGCGCGTGCTATCTCGAGCTTTCTCTGCTTGCCGTAGGGGAGGTTCGCTGCAAGCTGCTGCGCCTCTCCGTCAAGCTCGAACACCTTGAGCAGCTCCAGAGCCTTTGCGGTTATGCGCTTCTCCTCCTTGAAGTAGCGGGGGAGTCTCAGTGCGCCTTCTATCGCGGTGTAGTTCGTATGGTTATGAAGTCCCGCCTTTACGTTGTCGAGAACGCTCATGTTCTTGAACAGTCGGATATTCTGGAAGGTTCTTGCGATACCAGCCTTGTTGATAGCTATCGCAGGCTTTCCGGTGATGTTTTCGCCGTCCAGGAGGATAGTTCCCGCCGTAGGCTTGTACACGCCGGTCAGCATGTTGAACACGGTGGTTTTTCCGGCTCCGTTAGGTCCGATAAGACCGTAGAGCTGACCCCTGCGGATAGTCATGTTCAGACCGTCTACCGCGCGCAGACCTCCGAACTGTATCGAGAGGTTCTTGACCTCGAGAATGTTGTTAGTCTCAGCCATTGTCCGCACCTCCCGCTGTATTCTTCCTGCGTGTGAAAATTCCCTTTATCTTCTGGACCGGTGCGGAAATACCTATTCTTTCGCGCAGTGCTATGAACGCAGGCGCATTGTTGAATATCATCATAAGTATCAGAACGATAGCGTAGATGAGCATTCTGTAGTCGCCGAGCTCGCGGAATATCTCCGGCAGGGCGTAGAGGATAATGGTCGCGATAACGGAACCGCGCAGGCTTCCCAGACCGCCGAGCACCACGAATACCAGGATCAGTATCGACAGGTTGTAGTCGAACTTCTTCGGAGCCAGCATTGTGAGTGAGTGCGAGTACAGAACTCCGGCAACGCCCGCGATAGCCGCAGAAAGGGTGAACGCCATCAGCCTGAACTTGGTAACGTTGATACCAACCGACTGAGCCGCGATGTAGTTGTCGCGGACTGCCATGCAGGCGCGTCCGGCGCGGGAGTTGATGAAATTCATCAGGATAACCATGCATATCATCAGCACGATGACCACGAGCACGAGGTTAGTATCCTGCGGGGCTTTGATTCCCTTTGCGCCCTCGAGTATTACCTTGCTGGTCTCCTTGTCGGCGTCGGCGACAGCCGCAGCGAAGCTGAAGTGCAGACCGTTCTTGTCCATTGTGAGGTAGATGTTGTTGGCAAGCGCCTTGATTATCTCACCGAATCCGAGAGTTACGATAGCGAGGTAGTCGCCGCGGAGCCTCAGTACCGGGATACCGATGAGTATACCGAATATTGCCGCTGCGATACCGCCGACTATCAGTGCAAGTATCATTCTGAGCCAGGAGGGATTGATGCTTTCTTCGGTCATCAGCGAGAATATGCCGCCGACGTAAGCACCGATGCACATGAATCCCGCATGGCCGAGGGAAAGCTCACCGAGAATACCGACCGTGAGGTTCAGCGAGATGGAGAGGATAATGTAAATACCTATCGGTATGAGCAGTCCGGAATACTGGCTGCCGAGAACGCCGGTCATTGAGAGTACGCCGAAAATGACGAACAATCCGAGGGTGATGCCGCAGGTTATGAAGTTGTTCTTTGTTGTCTTTGTCATGTTCCCGCCCCCTTAAACCTTTTCGCGGATCTTCTTGCCGAGAATGCCGGTGGGTCTTACCACCAGAACTATTATCAGCACGAGGAACACTATCGCGTCAGAAAGCTGTGAGGATATGTACGCCTTTGCAAGCTGCTCGATTATTCCCAGCAGTACGCCGCCGATCATCGCTCCCGGAATGGAGCCGATACCGCCGAATACCGCCGCAACGAACGCCTTGATACCAGGCATAGAGCCGGTATACGGGCTGAGCTGCGGATAAGCTGAGCACATCAGCACGCTCGCAACGCCCGCCAGCGCGGAGCCGATCGCGAATGTAAGGGAGATAGTACCGTTTACGTTGATACCCATGAGCTGCGCAGCGCCCTTGTCCTCAGCAACGGCAAGCATGGCCCTGCCGGCCTTGGTCTTGTTGATGAACCATGTAAGCGCAGCCATGATTATGAGCGAAACCACTATGGAGAGGAATGTCTCCATTGAAACCTTGAGAGAGGTGCGCACGCCAGGCTCTGCTGCTGTGAAGAACTGCGCTCCGTTATCCGTTACAATGAGGAACGGCGGCATGCCGTCGACAACAGACGTGAAATTCTGCGCTGCGGAACCAAAAATCAGCAGTGCGAGGTTCTGGAGAAGGTAGCTGACGCCGATGGCGGTGATGAGCACTGCAAGGGGAGGCGCGTTTCTGAGCGGTTTATAAGCCACCTTTTCGATCACGACGCCGAGCACCGTGCAGACCACGATGCCGATAATGACCGAGAGCCACACCGGACACCATGCTGTGGACATAGCGGTAAATACTGCGTATCCGCCGACCATGATGATATCGCCGTGTGCGAAGTTCAGCATTTTTGCAATGCCGTAAACCATCGTATATCCGAGCGCGATGAGCGCGTAGATGCTTCCGAGGCTTATTCCGCTGATGAGGTAAGAAATAAAGCTCATAAAGAACCTTCTCCTTTCGGAAATTTATTCTGCCGCATATCAAAATAAACTCAGTTCCGGGTTTACTTTGATCTACGGCAGTGTAGCTGCCGTAAAAATAGCCTTAATTATACAAATAAGACCCGTACGGTTTCTCCTGAAAAAATCCGGGGAAACCATACATACGGGTCTGAATTTGTGTTTTAGTTCAGATGATCACTTGATCACTGAGCGGAAACGTAGGAACCTACGCCGTCAGTTACGGTGATCTTCATAACCTGAGGTGCCTTTGTCGGCTCACCGTCAGCGGTCCATGTGGTGGAACCTGTAACGCCGTCAAGGGTGATCTCGGTCATGGCAACCTTTACCTTGTCGCAGATATCGGAAGCGCTCATGGAAGCGTCGTTAACACCAGCCTTTTCAAGGGCGAGCTTGACAGCGTAAACTGCGTCGTAAGCGTCTGCTGCGAACTGGATCGGAACTTCGCCGTTTGTCAGCTCTTCGTAAGCTGCGGTGAACTTAGCGGACTTCTCATCAGGAGAAGAAGCTGCGAAAGGAGTCATAACCAGAACGTCCTGAGCGATGTCAACCTTGTCGCCGAGCTGGTCGATAAGACCGTCCAGACCGTCGCCGCCGAATACTGTCATGTCCATGCCGGCGGACTTAGCCTGCTGGAGGATAAGGGATGCTTCCTGATAGTAGATCGGGAGGAAGAGCAGGTCAGCGCCACTGTCCATTACCTTCTGGATCTGTACGGAGAAGTCGGTCTTTGCGTCTGCTGTGAATGCTTCCTCAGCGGAGATCTCAAGACCCTTCTCAGCAGCCTCAGCCTTGAAGCCGTCGAGGATACCGGTAGAGTATACGTCGGAGCTGTCGTAGATGATACCAACCTTGGTAGCAAGGGAGTTATCAGCGATGTAGTCAGCAGCGATCTTACCCTGGCCAGGATCGGTGAAGCATACGCGGAAGCAGTTGTCGCCTGCGGAGATAGCGTCCAGAGAGGAACCGGACGGAGTAAGCAGGAACATGTTGTCCTTTGCAGCCTCAGCGCTTACTGCTACGCAGGGAGCGGAGGTAACTGTACCAACGAGGAGCTTCATGCCAGCGTCCTTCAGGGTGTTGTATGCGTTTACAGACTTCTCAGGGTCGTGCTCGTCGTCCTGGAAGTTCAGTTCGAGCTGCATGCCGTTTACGCCGCCGTTAGCGTTGATCTCGTTTACTGCGAGCTGAGCGCCGTTCTTAACTGCGTTTCCGTAAACTGCTGCTGCACCGGTGATCGGGCCGATACCGCCGATTACCAGTGTGCCGCCTGCTGTGGTGCTGCCATCAGCCGCGGAGGAATCGCCTGCTGCGGAGGAATCGCCAGCTGCAGAAGAGCTGCTTGCGTTGTTGGAGCAGCCTGCGAAGGGAACTGTCATTGCCGCAGCCATTGTCAGAGCTGCAACCTTCTTCCAAACATTTTTCATTTTGTGTTTCTTCCTTTCCATGTTCATACTTCGGAATCACGCTGCGAAAGCAGCATCGATTCACAAAGCACGCCGTTTTGCATCACTTCCCATTTATAGGAAATCAATGCGGCATGAATTTTTCTTTGCAATAATATAATAACCTTTAATTCAAAATCTGTCAATGATAAAAAGCATTGATAATTCACATTTTCAGATTCAATTTTTGTGTACTTTTACCTAAACGTCACGATATCATAACAAATCAGGACAGATATGCCACATTTTCCGCCATGATGTGTACTTTAAATCCCTTTAAATACATATTTTATAGTATATCATAATTCGATAAAAAAATCAAGTGCTGAGCCGTTTCGACGTCAGAAAAGATTTGTTCATATATTTGTTAATAGTGAATATATTTCTGCCGGATATTCGGTTACAATTACCAGTGACAGACGGGCAAAGTTCGTGTATAATAAAAATATGAAAGTTCATAATATTGTAAACAGATGAATCGGAGGCGGAACGATGAAGCAGAGCATATTTATGTGCATAGATCTTAAAAGCTTTTTCGCCTCGGTGGAGTGCGCCGACAGAGGCATTGACCCGTTCACGACCAACCTTGTGGTTTCAGACCCCTCCAGGGGGAACGGCGCGATATGTCTAGCGATAACCCCAGCGATGAAGGCTCTGGGGATACGTAACCGCTGCCGTATATTCGAGATTCCTCCCGGCGTCCAGTACATCACCGCCCTTCCGCGCATGAAAAGGTACATGGAGGTATCGGCGCAGGTGTACGGAGTGTACCTCAGGTACATCAGCCCGGAGGATATCCACGTTTACTCCATCGACGAATGCTTCATCGACGCAACGCCGTACCTCGCCATGTACAATACTTCTCCGAAGCAGCTCGCGCAGACCCTGATGAACGCGGTCTTTGAAGAAACCCACATCTGCGCCACCGCCGGAGTCGGGACCAATCTGTTCCTTGCAAAAGTCGCGCTGGATATCACCGCGAAGCATGTCCCGGATCACATAGGCTGGCTCGATGAGAAGGAATTCCGCGAAAAGCTGTGGTCTCACCGCCCGATAACCGATTTCTGGAACGTCGGAAGCGGCGTTGCGCGCCGTCTTGCGAAATACGGCGTGTACGACATGGGCGGAGTCGCCAAGATGAACGAGGATATTCTCTACAAGGAGTTTGGCGTGAATGCTGAGTTTCTGATAGACCACGCCCACGGCAGGGAGCCGTGCACAATGGCTGAGATACACGCCTATGAGTCGAAAACGAAGTCGCTGTCGAACGGTCAGATACTTTTCGAGGATTACAGCGCGGATAACGCGTTCATCGTCATGAAAGAGATGGCAGACACCCTGATACTCGAGCTGGTGGAGAAAAAGCTGGCGGCAGGGTCGGTGTCGCTGACCGTGGGGTATTCAAAGGACGTATTCCCGCCGACCGGCGGCACACGGAAGCTCAGCGGGTTCACCGGGTCGCGCCGGAAGCTGACGGAGGAATTCGTCAGGCTCTATAACGACACCACCCGCCGGAAATATCCGATACGCAGCATAAACATCGGGCTTGGCGGGCTGGTGGAGGACGTGTATTCCACTTTTGACCTGTTCATGGACCCCGCGGCGGAGGAAAAGGAAAAGAACATGCAGAATGCAATAATAGACATCAAGCGGCGTTTTGGAAAAAACTCCCTGATAAAGGCGATGAGCCTTCAGGAGAAGGCCACCGGAATACGCCGCAACAACATGGTGGGAGGTCACAATGGGGGCTGAATCAAGACGTCACGCGGACAGAGCGCGGCAGTTCATGCCGTTCGCGTCGCTCAGGGGCTACTACGACTTCATAAGGGAGCAGGAGCGCGTAAAGGAGCCGCGCCGGGAGCTTTCCGAGGACGACGCGCAGGAACTTTCCGATGTGCTCGGGAAAACGACGCGGGGAGTTATGCTGAGGGTCGTGTTTTACGACAAGGATCACTATGAAACGGCGGTGGGGCTGGTGTCGGAATTCGACCCGGTGTTCCGGAGCCTGTGCATAGTCCGGCGGAAAATTCCGTTCGGCGACATTTACCGCGCCGAAATACTGGAGGGACTGGACAAATCACCGAGATAATGTTATAATCAAAGTAACATCAATACCGGAGGTACATTATGAAATTAGTGATACAGCGCTGTGAAAGGGCGGACGTAAAGGTAGACGGAAAGACCGTCGGCGAGATAGGAAAGGGGTTCCTGGTTCTGCTAGGAGTTGGCAAGGAGGACACCGAGAATGACTGCGAACGGCTCGCGGCGAAGATGATAGGTCTGCGGATATTCTCGGACGAGAACGACAAGATAAATCTCTCGCTGAAGGACGTAGGCGGCTCGCTGCTTATAATATCGCAGTTCACGCTGTACGCCGACACCCGAAAGGGGCACCGTCCGAACTTCCTGATGGCGAAGGAGCCGGGCGAAGCCAACTGCCTCTACGAATACTTCTGCGAGGTCTGCCGCCGTGATATCCCGAACGTCCAGACAGGAGAATTCGGCGCGGACATGAAGGTAAGTTTAGTCAACGACGGTCCGTTCACGATAATACTCGAATAATTTGGAACACGTCAACTTACATGGCGCTTTTCGTCTTTGTTAATTTTAAAATTATCGCGAAGCGATACCATAATTCCGAATTCTGAATTCCGAATTCCGAATTTAAAAAAAGCCCCTCTCCGTCTGGGAAGGGGCTTTGATGTTGTATCAGTTATTAATACTTGTTGGAGTGAGCCTTTACGTACTCAACAACTTCCTCAGCGTAGCAGAATGCCATGCTTACGCAGGTATCAGCGCAGCCGTAGTAGATAGCGATACGTCCGGTGTCCTTGTCGCAGAGAG
>OLPC01001795.1_pt1 | contig 17567 bp, 15 predicted proteins | sample 1672341 | NCBI WGS metagenome assembly OLPC01 (sample SAMEA3136673, study PRJEB25190) | human gut metagenome | reverse complement strand
CCAGCCAGAACTGGTAGATGCGGTCTTCCACCTGGCTGGGATCGTACTGTTTTGCGAGTTCTTTCATGGTGTCCTCCCAAAATTGTGATGAAGTGGGACGCAAAAAGCCGCCCCACGGAACGTTCCATGGGACGGCTTGTAAAAACATAACCGCGGTACCACCCAAATTGCACGGGAATGCTTCCCGTGCCGCTTGTTGTCCCGATAACGTGGGACCGGCCCGAGAGCGGCTACCCTTCCGGCTCACCGCTCCTGCTCAAAAGCGACAGCACACCGCACGGCCGTACCGGATTCGCAGCAGGGCTCCGGCTCTCTGAACGGCAAAAACAGCGCGCACTCTTTCTCATTGCATTTATAGAAAGAATATAGCGTTTTTTGTGCGATTTGTCAATCCTTTATTACTTCTTCCTTCAGGCGGGCGATGAGCCGCTCCATCAGGGCCACCCGGTTGAAGGGGGTCATCAGGTAAAATCCATCCGCATAGGGCAGAGCCGCTTTTGCCGCCTGCACCGAGATCTCGATGCCCAGTTCTTCCCCGGCGGCACGGTCCAGCCCGGCAAAGCGGTCGATGATGGCGGCGTCCACATGGATGCCGTTGACCTCATTTTCCATAAAGATGGCGTTGCGCTGGCTCACCACCGGCAGGATGCCGGCCAGGATCTTTGCCTCCGGGCCAAGGGTCTGCCGGGCCTGCTGCAGGTTCTGCATGGCCTGCTCCGACAGCACCGGCTGGGTGAGGAAGCCGGTCATGCCGTTTTCCAGCTTTTCCACAGCGCGGCGCAGCTCCACGTCAAAGTTGCGGGCATTCAGGTTCAGCGCGCCGAACACGGTCAGGGGCGAGGGCATCTCCCGGCCCTCCCCGGCCAGCGACACGATGTATTGGGCCAGCTTGCGGGAGTTGAACTGATACACGCTCTTCACCTCGTCCCGCTCGGCGGAGGGGATGGGGTCGCCGGTGATGGCCAGCACCTCCCGCACGCCCTCGGCGTACAGGCCCAGCAGCAATGCCTTGGTGGCGTTCAGGTTGCGGTCGCGGCAGGTCATGTGGGGCAGGGTGGGCAGGCCCAGCTCCCGGTGCACCCGGCAGGCCACCAGCGAGGAATCCATGCGCGCCCGTGCGATGGGGCAGTCGGCCACGGTCATCAGGTCGGTGCCGGCAGCCTGCAGGCGGCGCGCCCCTTCCAGATAGGCGGTCAGGTCGGCGTCCTTGGGGGAGTCCAGCTCCACGGCGATCACCTTTTTGCCGGACCGCAGCTTGCGCAGGAAGGCGTCATCGGTTTCCACTTCCGGACGGGAAACGGTGGAGATCTGTGCCGCCGGGACGATGGGCAGCCCCTCCGGCAGGGCATCCAGTGCCTTGCGCAGGGCCGCGATGTGGGCCGGGGTGGTGCCGCAGCAGCCGCCCAGGATGCGCACCCCCTCAGCGGCCAGCCGGGCCAGCTCGGAGGCAAAATAGTCCGGCTTGCCCCGGTACTGCACCTGGGTGCGGGTGACCACCGGATAGCCCGCGTTGGGCATGACCGACAGTGGGATGCCCACACTCCCCAGCTGCTGCACCAGCGTGCGCATGGCGCCCGGTGCCGACACACAGTTCAGGCCCACGGCATCCACAAGGCCGCTGTCCGCCATGCGGCGCACCAGTGCCCGGCAGTGCTGACCCTCGCGGGTGTAGCCGTCCGGCAGCACCGCAAAGGACACCTGCACAAAGGCATCCGGCACCGTCTCACGCAAAGCACGCACGGCGTCCAGAACACCGGTGTCGCTGCTCAGGGTCTCGAACAGGTAGTTCTTTGCCCCCAGGGCGGCAAACCGCCGCACCACCGCCGTGTACACCTGGGCCGTCGACAGGCCCTCAGTGTCCGGGGCGGGGCCAAGGTCGGCAAACACGGCGGCGTCCGTCCCGGCCGCTGCCTCTGCGGCCAGCTTCCAGCCTGCGTCGGCCAGTGCCTCCCACTCCGGGTCCTGAGCCGCCGCCATGCGGGGCAGGCCGAAGGTATTCGTCTTGATGGCATCGGCTCCCGCCGCCAGATAGGCGCGGTGGACCGCCCGGATGCCCTCCGGGTCCAGCCGGTTTGCCTGCTCACATTCCCGGCCGGGGGCTCCTTTATAATAGGTGCCCATGCCGCCGTCGAACAGCAGCGGGCGTTTTTTCAGCAGCGTGCGTACATCGCTCATGGTGGTGGTTCTCCTTTTCCTACAAAAGCACTTGGCTTTCAGTTTAATGCAGAACGGGCGTCCGGTCAAGGGTTTTCTGCCCCGGCCGCTTGCAGGAACGCCGTTTTTGTGCTATCCTATGCATACTTTATGGAATGAGGGAGGGATGTGCCATGCGCCATGCCGGCACACAAGACATCGAAACGCCGCGGCTGCTCCTGCGCCGCCTGCTGCCGGAGGATGCGCCGCAGATGTACGCCAACTGGGCCAGCGACCCGGAGGTGACCCGCTATCTGCGCTGGGAGCCCCACAAAAGCCCCGCCGAAACCCGGGAGCTGCTGGCCGCGTGGGCACTGCTCTACCCCAACCCGGACTATTACCAGTGGGCCATGGTGGAAAAGGCCACCGGACAGGTGTTCGGCTCCATCAGCCTGTACAATTCCCTGCCGGGGGAGCCTCAGCAAAAGACTGAGTGGCCGGGGCTGGACCTGACCGACGGCGTCTGGGAGCCGGGCTACTGCATCGGCCGGAAGTGGTGGAACAAAGGCTTCACCACCGAGGCTCTCCGCGCCGTCGTGGCGTACTGGTTCACCCGCACGGACAGCCGCTGGCTGGCCTGCGGCCATGCCGCCGCCAACCCCGCCAGCGGCCGGGTGATGGAAAAAGCAGGCTTTGTGTACCACCACAACACGGTCTACCACAAATTCGACGGCACCCCGGTGGAATGCCGGAGCTATCTGCTGACGAGAAAAGCATTTGAGACAGCATAACTCCCCCAGTCATCGCTGCGCGATGCCAGCCCCCTCGGAGATGGGGCCTTTGGCGAAACCGGAACGTTTTCCTCTCTGTCAAAAGGCTCCCTCCCTGAGGGAGCTGGCGAGGAGCAGAGCGACGAGACTGAAGGAGTTTCCAAACAGAAAGGACTTATTTTGAGCGAACTTTACGATATTCTGACCGAGACCCCGCCCACCAAAGTGGTGCTGCTGGCGCTGGACCAGGGCCTGTGGGATTGTGAGCGCAGTCTGGCCGAGCTGGCCGCCCTGTGCGAGGCCAACCATATGGAAGCCGTGGCGCAGATCAGCCAGAAGCGCCAGACCCCGGAGACCGGCATCGTGCTGGGCAGCGGTAAGCTGGAGGAAGCCAGCCTTGCCGCGCAGGAGCTGGGGGCCGAATGCGCCGTGTTCGACGGCGAGCTGACCGGCAGCCAGATCCGCAACATCTCCACCGCGCTGGGCGGGCTGGAGGTCATCGACCGCACCATGCTGATCCTGGAGATCTTCCGCAGCCGTGCGGTGACCAACGAGGGCAAACTGCAGACCGAGCTGGCTCTGCTGCGCTACCGCCTGCCCCGTCTGCAGGGCATGGGCGAGGCCCTGAGCCGTCAGGGCGGCGGCGGTGGCGGCGGCGGCGGTGCCCGCCGCGGTGCCGGTGAGACCAAGTTGGAACTGGACCGCCGCCATGTGCACGCCCGCATCGACGCGCTGGCCGAGAAGCTGACCGAGATGGAAAAGCGCCGGGGCGAGAGCCGCAAGGCCCGCGCCAAGACCGGCATGCCGGTGGTGAGCCTGGTGGGCTACACCAACGTGGGCAAGTCCAGCCTGATGAACGCCCTGTGCGGCCCCAGTGTGGCCGAAGCCGACATGCTGTTTGCCACCCTGGACCCCACCAGCCGCAAACTGGTGCTGCCCAGCGGCATGGCCGTGCTGCTGGTGGACACGGTCGGTTTCGTGTCCCGCCTGCCCCACAATCTGGTGGAGGCCTTCAAGTCCACACTGGAAGAAGCCGCCTGGTCGGACGTCATCATCCGGGTGGCAGACGCCGGGGACGACCAGCGCGAGGAACAGCTGGCCGTGACCGACGAGGTGCTGGACGGGCTGGACTGCACGGACATCCCCCGCCTGACCGTGTACAACAAGTGCGACAAGCCCAACACCCTGTCCTTTGACCCGGACATCCTGCTCACCAGTGCAAAGACCGGCTATGGGCTGGACACCCTGCTGCAGAAGCTGGACGAGCTGCTGAGCGACCGGGTGCACACCATCCGGGTGCTGCTGCCCTACGACAAGCTGGGCCTTGCCGCTCCCATGCGGGAGCGTGGCAGCGTGCAGGTGGAAGAATACCGGGAAGATGGCCTGTATCTGGAGGGCATCGTCAAGACCGAGGACCTGCACTGCTTTGAAGGGTACCTCGTGTAAAAAATAAAAAAGCCCCAACAAACACAAAAACCCGCCTGGCAGCGGGTTTTTGTGTATAGAGGGGTGGGAAAGTATATAAAGTGGTGAATCTCAATTTCACAGCAGGCCTTTGTGCGGGGCGCTGCCTTGCATGATGTATTATACGCGTTTTTTCTTTCTTGTCAAACCAATTTTTTTCATTTTACTTTAAAATTATGCTTTACTTTTCCCGCAAAACTTTATATAATTAACGCAAAGCGAAGCAAAAGCAAGTTTTTTCAACCTTTGTGCGTTTGCGACAACAATAAAACTTTACTTTCAGAAAATTTTATACAATCCAACATATTTCAAAGGAGCATCCCCTATGGACGATCTGGATCGAAAAATTCTTTCCCTGCTGGCCAAAAACGCCCGCATGCCGGTCAAGGAGATCGCCGAGCAGGTCTCGCTGACCAGCCCGGCCGTGTCCAGCCGCATCCACAAACTGGAGACGGACGGCATCATCAGCGGCTACACCGTCACCCTGAACCGCCCGGCCGACCGCGTGTATGTGGACGCTCTCATCAGCCTGTCGGTGGCCCCCTCCAAGCAGGACGCCTTTCTGGAGCTACTGCAGAACAGCAAGGAAGTGCTGCAGTGCTACCACGTCACCGGTGCCTATACCTTCCTGGTCAAGGTGAGCTGCGGTAGCATGCCCCAGCTGGAACACCTGATCCTGCAGTTCCAGAAGCTGGGCACCACCAGCACCCAGATCATCCTTTCCACGCCGGTGAACCACGGCGAGCTGGATGCCCTTATGCTGTAACGCTGTTCATAAAATGGTTACGTTTGCGGTGCAATTCTGCCGGGGTGTTCTTTCGTATTATGGATAGCAGGCGCAAAACAGCACACAATAGCTTCAAAACCGCTGCGCCCGCTTTCACACGAAGATTTTCACACACGAAAGGACTTCATTTATGAAACGTATCATTGCTTCCCTGCTTGCCGGTCTGTGCCTGCTTGCTCTGGTGGGCTGCTCTGCCGGCAGCAAGGCCGACTCTTCCGCCCCGAAGGACTACTCCCAGATCATCCACGATGCCCGCACCGACGAGGACAACGAATACGATATGATCTTTACCAAAGGTGAGGACGGCAAATTCACCGCCATCGACGGCTACAGCGCCGAGTATGAGGCCGACCAGCTGAATGACGAGCTGAAAGACATCGTGTTCCCCCTGCTGGGCCTTGAGGACGGCAGCTACGAGAGCTTTGCTGCCTCTGTTTCCTCCATGATAGTGCGCAGCTACGCCGTTGCCATCGTAAAGCCAGCCGAGGGCAAGACCGATGCCGTGAAAGCCGCACTGGAAGCCTATGTGCAGAGTGAGCAGCAGTCCATGGAGCACTACCTTGAGGATCAGTATCTGGTCGCCAAGGCGGCCACCGTCACCGTAGCTCCCACCGGTGAGGTGGTTCTGGTGTGCGCCGAGGATCACGACACCATTCTTTCCAACATCGAAAAAGCCCTTGCCGCATAATTTTTGCCCTGCCGAAGCCGCATCCTGCCGGGATGCGGTTTCTTTTTGTGTGCAGATATGCTATACTGTTCCCGTGAACTTGCACTGAAATACAGGAGTATTTATGTATAAAGCGACTATCGTGATCCCGAATATCAACGGCAAGGGCTGGCTGAAGGATTCTATCGAGTCGGTCTATGCCCAGACCGAACAGAACTTCCGGCTCATTGTGGTGGACAACGGTTCCACCGACGAAAGTCTGGAGCAGGCCCGCAGCTATTGCAGCCGCGAAAATTTCACCCTCATCGAAAACGGCACCAATACCGGCTTTTCCCATGCAGTGAATCAGGGCATTGCGCTGGCGGACAGTGAATATGTGGTGCTGTTCAACAACGATGCCTTTGCCGAACCCCAGTGGCTGGAAGAGCTGATCCGCACCGCTGAGACCGACCCGAAAATCTTTGCAGTGCAGAGCCTGATGATCCGACACTTCGACCGGGAGCTGGCCGACGATGCCGGCGATTATGTCACCTGGATGGGCTTTGCCTGCAAGACCGGCGATGGCCGCCGCGCAAGCCGCTACACCCGGCAAAAGCGCATCTTCTCGGCCTGCGGCGGTGCGGCGCTCTACCGCAAGAGCATTCTGGACGAGATCGGCAATTTTGACGAGAACTTCTTTGCCTACTTTGAGGATGTGGACCTGAGCTGGCGCGCCAACAATGCAGGCTATAAAAACCTGCTCTGCCCCACCGCCAAGTGCTACCACATCTGCGGTGCCAGCACCGGCGCGGTGAAGTACAACGCCTTCAAAAGCCAGCAGAGCGGCCGCAACAGCATCCTGCTGCCGCTCAAAAACGAACCGCTGCTGATGCTGATTTTAAACTTCATTCCTCTGGCCGTGGGCTACCTGCTCAAGTGCTACAAGTTCCACAAACAGGGCTTTGGCGAGGCATGGGACAAGGGGATGCACGAAGCCTTTGCCCTGCTGAAAAGCGGCAGGCTGGGCAAGCGGCCTTTCCGCCTGAAGGATCTGCCCAACTACATCCTGATGGAGCTGTGGATGATCTGGAACATGGTACCGTACCTGTGGTACCGGCTGGTGATCGTAAAATTTGACCTCAAATAAAAAATACCGGATACGAAGCATCTGCCTTGTATCCGGTATTTTTGTTTTGTATTATGCCGCCGGGCTGGCTGTGCTTTCGTCCGCCTGTGCCTCGGTGCTGTCGGCGGACTGTTCCTCCGCCTGTGTATCCACGCCCTCGTCTGCAGCGGTGCTGTCTGCCTCAGCCGAAGCAGAATCCGAACCGGCTGCTGCAAGAATGGCATCCTGCACATCGCTTTCTGCCATGGGTTCCGGCACATTCGCGGCCGGTGTGCTTTCCGTGCTCTCGGCCTTGGTCTCGCTCTCGGTCAGGCCGGTGAGATACCAGCTGCCGCTCTGGCGCTCGAACAGATAATCCATGTACTTGGTGGGCGTATCCGAAGAAACATTGATGATGCTGTCGTCCGTGCTGGTGGTGGGGATATAGCCCACGGTCACGTGCAGCTTGCCGCTGCGCTTGAACAGCTTGGTGACGACAGCGCGGTAGTAGCCCACCGTGCCGGTGACCGGGATCTTATAGCACTGGGTGGCATCGTCAAACTCGATGGTCATATCCTCCATCTCAAAGCTGCGGTGGGTCAGCTTGAAGCCGGGGCCAAGCAGCTTTGCAAGGTAGGCATCCACATCCAGCGAGGGCAGCAGCAGCTGTTCGGTGTCGGGGTCGGTATTGTAGTTGTCAAAGCCGCCCTGCGTTTCCTGAATATTATAGATGCAGCCCCACACCGCAGCTTCGCGCAGAGTCAGGTCGTCGATGTTCTCAATGCCGTCAAATGGCATGGGGTCAAACAGCACAAGCCCTTCCAGCTTATCTTCATATTCCTGCTTTTGGGCGGTATCATCGAACAGGTTCGCCACCGCGCCCACACCGGCCCGCAGCACGGTAACAAAGCCCACGATCACCAGAATGGCAACCAGAAGGCCCAGTGCCTGCCGCCCGCGGCGGCGCTGCATCCGGGCATGTTCTTCAGGGGTAATATAATGTTTCATAGTTGTTTTATCTCCCAGGGTTCTCAAATGCTACAGTGTCCAGTATACCACATACCGGCCCATTGTGCAAAACTATGCCCGTGGTTTTTTTGTGAAAAGCGCATTCCTTATTCCCATGTCTTCCACACATCGGGCTGGTAGCCCACGGTGGCCTTGCGGCCATTGCGTACAATGGGCGTTAAAAACAGCTGCTGGTTCTCAAACAGCTTGTCCTCCTTCTGCCAGTCCACCAGTGCGTCCAGAAGTGCAAGGGTCTGCTTGTCCTTCGCATTGGGGTCCACCAGCTTTTCCCAGCCGCCAAGAGCGCGGGCCACGTTCTCGAACTCGCCGCGGCTCATCTCTTTTTCCTTGAGGTCGATCATCTGGAACTTGATGCCGCGCTCCTTGAAATAGCGCTGGGCCTTTTTGGTATCAAAGCACTTGCTTGTGCCAAAGATCTGAATATTCATGGTCTGTACCCTCCTGAATTTTTATTGTACCACATCCTGTGCCCTCTGCATAGGCATAATTCGCAGCCGGATGGGCCATACTGCCCGCAGGGCATTATCAGAAGGAGGTTTTTCTATGAACGCATACGTTGACCCTGATCTGTGCATTGGCTGCACCCAGTGCGCCGGGCTTTGCCCCGCCGTGTTCCAGATGGAAGGCACGCTGGCCGTGGCCCAGCCCGGGCCGATCCCACCGGAGGAGGTGCCGCAGGCTGTGGACGCAGCCAACGCCTGCCCGGTAAGCGCGATCCGCATCGAGGAGTAAAAGGGAAGGCCGTCAACCATGTTGGCGGCTTTCTCTCTTTTTTACGCAAAAATCCCCCGCTGGGCACGGTTTTGTGGTATAATGCAGAATGTGTAATAATGCAATGGAGGAACACGACTATGCGTTTACTGGTCATTGACGGCAACAGCATTGCCAACCGTGCTTTTTTTGGCATCAAGCTGCTGACCACCAAGGACGGACGATACACCAACGCCATCTATGGCTTTCTGAATATCCTGCTCTCCCTGCTTAAGGAGTGCGAACCCGACGAGGTGGCTGTTGCCTTTGACCTGAAGGCTCCCACCTTCCGCCACAAAATGTACGATGGCTACAAGGCCACCCGCCATGGCATGCCCGAAGAGCTGGCCCAGCAGATGCCGGTGCTCAAGGAACTTCTGGCAGACCTCGGCTACCGCACCGTCACCGCCGAAGGCTGGGAAGCGGATGATATCCTTGGCACGCTGGCCGCTGCCTGCGCCGCCCGGAAGGACGACTGCTTCCTTGCTACGGGAGACCGGGACAGCCTGCAGCTGGTCAGTGACACCACCACTGTGCTGCTTGCCGCCACTGTCATGGGACGCAGCAAGACGGTGACGATGGACGTGGACGCCATTCAGGAAAAATACGGCATCCAGCCCAGACAGCTCATTGAGGTGAAGAGCCTGATGGGCGATGCTTCGGATAATATTCCGGGCGTGAAAGGCATTGGTGAAAAGACCGCCCTGACCCTTGTGCAGAACTTTGGCACGCTGGAAGGCGTGTACGAGCACATCGACGATAAGCTCATCAAGCCCAAACAGCGGGAACATTTGCTGGAATGCCGCGAGATGGCCCAGCTGAGCCACACCCTTGGCACCATCCGCACCGATGCACCCATCGACACGGCCGAGGGCACCTATGCCGTGGGCGAGGGCAACAAAGCCGAGGCCGTGCGCCTTTTGCAGGAATTGGAGATTCACTCTCTGATTCCTCGCTTTGGGCTGGACGGCATTGCACCTGCCGCCCCAGAAGAAGAGGACGGCATCGAGCTGGCTGAAGCAGGGCTGGAAGCTCTGCCGCTGACCCCTTCCGGCACCTATCTGGTGGCATCGCGCCCGGCCGTGATGGGCAAGCAGGGCACCCGCAACGTGGTGCTGCAGCCGGAGAGCTGGTACGCCGTGCAGGACTGCACCGTTTACCCGCTGGAGAATGCCGACCTTATGCGCCTGCTGGACAACGCAGACGTAACGCTGGAAGTGTTCAACGCAGCGCCCCTCTATGCCAAGGCCATGGCCGCAGGCGGCTGGGGCAGCAGCATCGTGTGGGATGGCAAGCTTGCCGCCTACCTGCTGGATGCATCCGCTTCCAAGTATCAGATCAGCGAGCTGACCGCCAGCTACCGCGCCGCTGCTGCCTTTACCTGTGCCGATTACCCGGATGCAGGCCGCCTTGCAGACCTGTTCTGCAAGATGAAGGCCGAGATCACCGCCTGCGGTGAGGACGCCCTTTACAATGAGATCGAGTTCCCGCTGGCACAGGTGCTGGCCGATATGACCCGCACCGGTGTGCTGGTGGATAAGGACGGCATCGAGCAGTTCGGTGTGAAGCTGCGCACCGAGCTGGAGCAGGTGCTGGGCCGCATCCACATGGAGACCGGCAGCGCCAGCTTCAACCCCAACAGCCCCAAGCAGTTGGGCGAAATGCTGTTTGACACCATGGGCCTGCCCCACGGCAAAAAGACCCAGCGCGGCTGGTCCACGGATGCCGAAACACTGGAAAGCCTGCGGGATTACCCGCTGGTGGAGGACATTCTGCAGTACCGCGCCTACCAGAAGCTGAACTCCACCTACGTGGAGGGCCTTTTGAAGGTGATTGGCGAGGACGGCCGCATCCACTCCACCTTCAACCAGACCGAGGCCCGCACCGGACGGCTCTCCTCTGACAACCCCAACCTGCAGAACATCCCCATCCGCACCGAGCTGGGCAGCCAGCTGCGCGCCTACTTTATTGCAAAGCCGGGCTGTGTGCTGGTGGATGCCGACTACAGCCAGATCGAGCTGCGCATCCTTGCCCACATTACCGGCGATGAGCACATGCAGCAGGCGTTTTTGAACGGCGAGGACATCCACCGCAGCACCGCCGCAAAAATTTACGGCATCCCGCAGGAAGAAGTCACCTCCCGGCTGCGCTCTTCTGCCAAGGCCATCAACTTTGGCATCATGTACGGCAAGGGCGCTTACAGCCTTGCCAAGGACATCGGCGTGACCGTGAAGGAGGCAGATGCCTTCCTCAAGAACTATCTGGCCGCGTTCCCCAAGGTGAGCGGCTACATGGATAAGACCATTGCCGATGCCAAGGCCTGCGGCTATGTATCTACCCTGTTCGGCCGCCGCCGTGCTCTGCCGGAGCTGGCAAGCAGCAACTTCAATGTGCGTTCCAGCGGCGAACGCATGGCCCGCAACACCCCCATTCAGGGCACTGCGGCCGACGTGATCAAGCTGGCCATGGTGCGGGTATGGAAGCGGCTGCGGGACGAAAAGATGGAAAGCCGCCTGATCCTGACCGTCCACGATGAACTGATCGTGGAAGCCCCGCAGGCCGAAGCCGAAAAGGCTGCGCAGATCCTGCGGGAGGAAATGGAAGGCTGCGTGCAGTACGCCGTGCCCCTGAGCACCGATGTGCACGCAGGCAAAAACTGGCTGGAGGCCCACTAAAACATGATTATTTTGGGAATTGAATCCACCTGCGACGAGACCGCCGCAGCTCTGGTGGAGGATGGCCGGCATCTGCTGAGCAACGTCATTTCCACCAGCGTCAAAGAACAGGCTCTTTACGGCGGCGTTGTGCCGGAGATCGCCAGCCGCCGCCACTGCGAATTTATCAGTGCTACCGTCAAAAAAGCCCTGCTGGATGCAGGCAAGACCATCGACGATGTGGATGCCGTGGCCGTCACCTTTGCGCCGGGCCTCATCGGTGCAGTGCTGGTGGGCGTGAATTTTGCCAAGGGTCTGGCCTACTCGGCGGGTAAGCCTTTGGTGCCGGTGCACCACCTGCGCGGACACATTGCCGCACTGTATCTCACCCACCCGGAGCTGAAGCCTCCCTTCCTCTGCCTTGTGGCATCCGGCGGCCACAGCCACATTGTGGAGGTGCAGGACTACACTCACTACCACATCCTCGGCCACACGGTGGACGATGCCGCCGGTGAAGCCTTTGACAAGGTGGCCCGCACGCTGGGTCTGCCCTATCCCGGCGGCCCCAGCGTGGCCAACGCCGCCAAGACCGGCGACCCCAAGGCCTACCGCCTGCCGGTGCCCCATGTGGACGGCAAGTACAACGTGAGCTTTTCCGGCCTGAAAACCGCCGTGCTCAATGAGGTGAACAAGGCCCAGATGAAGGGCGAAGAAGTGAATGTGCCCGACCTTGCCGCCAGCTTTCAGGACCGCATTGCGGGCATTCTGGCCGAAAAGCTGCTGCTGGCCGCAGCGGACACCGGCGCAAAGCAGGTGTGTCTGGCAGGCGGCGTTGCCGCCAACGGACGGCTGCGCCAGCTGGTGAACGACGGTGCCCAGAAGCTGGGTGCAAAAGTTTATCTGCCGGAGCTGAAATTCTGCGGTGACAACGGCGCTATGATCGCGGCGCAGGGGTATTACCAGTACATTGCAGGCCACACAGCGGGCCTTGAACTGAACGGTCTGCCCACTTTACCCATCGACTACGAATAAGCAGTAAAAAAAGACCTGCCTTTCCGGGATCTCCGGAAGGACAGGTCTTTTTCTTATGCAAAATATTCCTGTGCACGCTTTGCAGCGTTGTTGATGCAGGCCCGCAGCTCGTCCAGCGTATCAAACTTTTTGCTGGGGCTGAGGTAGGCGTGGAACTCCACCACCGGGTCGGTGCCGTAGAGGTCGCCGGAAAAGCCCGGGATAAAGGTCTCGCAGGTCACCTTGGTGGCATCATCGTTGACGGTAGGGCGGCTGCCAAGGCCGGTGGCCGAAGGATACCATTTGCCGCCGATGAAGGTGCGGGTGATATAGATGCCGCTGCGGGGCAACTGAAAGCCCTCGGGATACAGCTGGTTGATGGTGGGCACCCCCAGCGTGTGGCCCAGACCTGCACCGTGCTGCACCTCGAACCGGATGGCGTAGGGCATCCCCAGCATGGCGTTTGCTGCCGGGATGTCGCCGCCTTCCAGCGCGGTGCGGATGCGGGTGGAAGACACCGGCTTTTCCTCAAACTGCGCCATGGGCACCACGATCACCTCCACGCCCAACGGGGCGCAGAGGGTGCGCAGCAGCTCCGGGTTGCCGGCCGCTTTGGCACCAAAGGTAAAGTTTTCGCCGCAGACCAGCGCACGGGCATTGCAGTCCCGCACGATGCCCAGCACGAACTGCTCCGGGGTCAGGCCCTTGATCTCCTCAAAGTCCGGCGTGAGGTAATACTCCACGCCAAGGCTTGCGATCAGAGCATGCTTATCCGCCGTGGAAAGCAGGCGCTTGCCCTTCATCTTATTCACCACCGGCAGCTTGAAGGTAAACACCGCCGGGGCGGCATCGTGTTCTTTGGCCCACTGCACGGCGCTTTCGATCACCGCACGGTGGCCGATGTGGATGCCGTCAAAAAAGCCCATTGCCACTGCGGTGCCTTTTTCCGGCTGCGCCAGCGGCAGCGGTGCAAATTGTGAAATGATCTGCATGGGTTTTGTTTCCTTTTTCAATTACGTTCTACGAACAGTTTTTCCACCCGCAGCACACCCTGTACGATATTGGCAAGGCCCAAAAACTGTCCGGCGGCATTGCGCACCCGGTAGCGGCCATCTGCTGCCGGATACCGGCTGGTGGGGCAGCCGTTGTACAAATGCTGTTCCACCCAAGGCTCCACCACCAGCAGCGGCAGGCTTTCAAACACGCTTTCCACCGGCAGCATCAGCGCTTCCAGTGCGTCCATGCCCTGCTCTTTTGCGGCAAGAATTTCCTCCAGCGTGTGAGCATCGGCTTCGGTGTACACGCCCGCCGAGGTGCGGCGCAGTGCGCTCATGGTGCCCTTCTGGCCCATGGCGGCGGCAATGTCTTCCAGCAATGTGCGGATATAGGTGCCCTTGGAGCACGTTACATCCAGCACATACTCATTTTCGGCAGGGCTGCCGCCGTAGGTGATGCTGCAAATTTCAATGGGGCGCGCCTTGCGCTCCACGGTCACGCCCTCACGGGCCAGCTTATACAGCGGCTGACCGTTCAGCTTGATGGCCGAGTACATGGGCGGCACCTGCATCTGCGGGCCGATGAACTGCGGCAGCACAGCCAGCAGTTCCTTTTCTCCGGCGGTGACGGGTGCAGTCTCCAGCACCGTGCCGGTGCTGTCGCCGGTATCGGTGCGTGCACCCAGGCGCAGGGTGGCGCGGTAAGTCTTGTCGTGGTTCAACTGCAAGTCCACCGCCTTGCTGGCACCGCCGCAGAACACCGGCAGAACGCCGGTGGCCATGGGGTCCAGCGTACCGCTGTGGCCCAGCTTGCGGGTGCCGAGGATGCCGCGCAGCTTGGCGATAACGTCAAAGCTGGTCCACTCCATCGGCTTATCTACGATAAGGATGCCCTGCATCAGCTTTCCTCCTGCGTCTCGGGGCGGTCGAGTTCCGCCTCCACTTCGGCCAGAATGGCGCTCTTGGCGTTGTCGAGATTGCCCAGCAGCTCACAGCCCGCTGCGCGGGTGTGGCCGCCGCCGCCCAGACGCCGTGCGATGGCGCAGGCGTCCACGCCCTTGGCGGCGCGCACGCTGATGCGGTAGCTGCCGCCGGGCTGCTGACGGAGCAGCAGGCCCACTTTGACCCCCTCGATGCTGATGGGCAGGCTGGTCAGCTCTTCCAGGTCAGCCGGGTCCACGCCGCTCTGCTCGATCTCGTCCCGGGTCAGATACATCAGGGCGCAGCGGCCCTCAAGATGATATTCCAGATGGTTGCGGGCGATGCGCTCCGCCTCCATCCGCTCCCGGGGTTTGGTGTCGAAGAGCAGGGTGTTCAGCTCCTCCACCTGCGCACCGGCCAGAATGAGCTTTGCCGCCACGAGGTGGGTGTTGGCAGTGGTGGAAGAGAACCGGAAGCAGCCGGTGTCCGTAGCGAGGCCGGTGTAGAGGCAGTTGGCGATGAGGGGGGTGATCTCCACGCCCATCTCCCTGATGACCTCATACAGAAGCTCTGCCGCTGCGGCCGCATTGCCGTCCAGCAGGGTGAAATCCGCATAGCCGCTGTTGCCCGTGTGGTGGTCGATGCAGAGATCGACGTGGCGGGTATACTGCGGCACACCGTTGTTTTCGCCAAAGAGCTGCACACTGGCAACATCCACGGCCACAACGGTCTTGGGCTCAAACTCGCCCCGGAACGGCACCGGTGCAGTAAAGCTGTAGCGGGAAGGCACTGCATCGGAGCAGAGGACAGCTGCCGTCTTGCCCAGCGCCTTGAGCGCGTGGCAGAGGGCGCTGCCGCAGCCGATGGTGTCGCCGTCCGGGTTTTTATGACACAGGACCAGAATGTTGTCCGCAGCACAGAGGCGCTCGGCCATCTGCTGCACATTGAGCTGTTCTGTCATTTGATGGATCCATCCTTTCCGCAGCGCTGGATTTATTCCTCGGTCTCGGCGGGCTGAGAGTCCTCAGCGTCGCCGTTCACATTCAGCGTGCGGAGCAGCTCGTTGATGTGGGCTGCATAGGCGGCACCGTCGTCCTCCACAAAGATGAAGCGGGGTGCCTTGCGGATGTGCATTTTCTTGCTCACTTCGGTGCGCACATGGCCTGCGGCGCGGTTCAGGGCCTCGATGGCGGGCTTGGGGCCGTCCTCACGGCCCATCACGCTCACATAGACCTTCGCCACGTCCAGGTCGGGCGTCACATCCAGCCGGGTGACGGTCAGCAGACCGCCCTCCAGCCGCGGGTCTTTCAGCCGTCCGATGATGGCGATGAGCTCACGCTTCATGTCCTGCGCCAGACGGCCCATATTTTTCTGAGACATAGTTTCTCCTTAGTCGCGGTATTCTTCCATCTTGAAGGCCTCGTAGACGTCGCCTTCCTTGACGTCGGCAAACTTTGCCAGAGTGACACCGCACTCGTAGCCCTCGGCCACTTCCTTGGCGTCGTCCTTGAAGCGCTTCAGAGATGCGATCTCGTCCTCCGTGATGACGATGCCGTCACGGACGACACGCACCTTGCTGTCGCGGGTGATCTTGCCGCTGGTGACACGGCAGCCTGCGACGGTGCCGACGTTGGAGATCTTGTAGACCTGACGGACCTGCAGCTCGCCCAGAGACACCTCGCGGAACTTGGGAGCCAGCATGCCCTTCATAGCGTCGGTGACATCGTTGATGGCATCATAGATGACGCGGTACATACGCATTTCCACCTTGGTGGCAGCAGCTTCTTCCTTGGCCACATTGTCCGGGCGGACGTTGAAGCCGATGATGATGGCGTTGGAGGCATCGGCCAGATCCACGTCGGACTTGCTGATGGCACCGACACCGGCATGGATGACACGCACGCGCACCTCTTCGTTGGAGATCTTCTCCAGACTCTGCTTCACAGCCTCGGCAGAACCCTGCACATCGGCCTTGACCACGATGGCCAGTTCCTTCATGTCGTTCTGAGCCATCTGGCTGAACAGGTTATCCAGCGTGACCTTCTGGAAGGAGGAGAACTGCTTTTCCTTGGCGGCAGCAACGCGCTGTTCGGCCAGCTCACGGGCCAGACGCTCGTCCTCAACAGCCTCGAACAGGTCGCCTGCTTCCGGCACTGCGGTCAGGCCGGTGATCTCCACAGGGGTAGAGGGGCCGGCATCGCTCAGAAGCTGGCCCTTGTCGCTGCGCATGGTGCGCACGCGGCCCACAGCGGTACCGGCAATGATGACGTCGCCGGAGTGCAGGGTGCCGTTCTGCACCAGAATGGTGGCAATGGGGCCCTGGCCCTTGTCCAGACGGGCCTCGACGACCGCACCCTTGGCGCGGCGGTTGGGGTTTGCCTTCAGCTCCATGACCTCAGCTTCCAGAACGATGCGCTCCAGCAGGTCGTTGATGCCCATGCCGGTCAGGGCAGACACCGGGATGCAGGCCACATCGCCGCCCCAGTCCTCGGTGATGATGCCGTACTTGGTCAGGCCTTCCATCACGCGCTCGGGGTTTGCGGTGGGCTTATCCATCTTGTTCATTGCCACGATGAGCTTGACGTTTGCAGCCTTGGCGTGGTTGATGGACTCGATGGTCTGGGGCATGATGCCGTCGTCGGCAGCAACCACCAGAACTGCAATATCGGTCATGTTGGCACCGCGGGCACGCATGGAGGTGAACGCCTCGTGGCCCGGGGTATCCAGGAAGGTGATGAGGCTGTCGTTGACCTTGACCTGATATGCACCGATGGCCTGCGTGATGCCGCCGGCCTCGCCTGCGGTGACGTTGGTCTTGCGGATGGCGTCCAGAATACTGGTCTTGCCGTGGTCAACGTGGCCCATGACGCAGACAACCGGGGGACGCTCCACCAGATCCTCCTGCGAATCCTCTTCCTGCGTGAACAGGCGCTCCTCGATGGTCACATGCACCTCGTGCTCGACCTTTGCGTGGAACTCCTCCGCCAGCAGGGATGCGGTATCAAAATCGATCACGTCGTTGATGGCATGCATCTCGCCCATCTGCATGAACTTGGCAATGACCTTGCCGGCCTGCTGCTTCAGGCGGGCAGCCAGCTCGCCCACGGTGATCTCGTCGGGGATCATCACCTTCAGCTGTGCGCTGCGGGCCTTTTCCAGCTGGATGCGCTGCAGACGCTCGAACTCGGTCTCGCGCTTGCCCTTCTGGAACTGCTGGCGCTGGCGCTGACCGCGCTGGGTGAACTTTTGCTTGTTGCCCTGCGGGGTGGGCTTGCGGCGGTTCTCGGTGTTCTTGGTGGAAG
>OLPC01001793.1_pt1 | contig 17579 bp, 11 predicted proteins | sample 1672341 | NCBI WGS metagenome assembly OLPC01 (sample SAMEA3136673, study PRJEB25190) | human gut metagenome | reverse complement strand
TTAGTCGTAATTATCGATTTGCTTTTTCAACTGTGCTTTTGTTCAGCGTTTCCTTAGTAATATGCAGGATCATATTGCACACTTTTCCAGCCATAAATCCAAGAGCGTAATATTCCATTGATTTGTTTTTAAAAAAGCACGGCGAACCAGCTACGTCCCATAAGAATCCTTTAGTTAATAGCCTTGCAGAAAAATCATCTGATGTTATAAATGGCCATGTAATAGCCTCTTTAAGATATAAGCGTTGCAATGTAGTTTTAGAGCGATTAAACTTATCTTTTTGACTCCAATTAACTACATAATCGTAGTTGCCATACCAATTCCTTCTTGCACCACCCTTACTATACGGAATCCACTTGCAACTGTTTATGTTTATCTCATTCATATTTGATTTACCAAAATTAATGTGTTTATTAGCCACTTCATACCACATTCTAAGATACCTATTATTATCTCCAATGGTCATTCCAGTAATCACTTCACTATAATCACCGATTTTCGGATTCTCAAACGCCCTCACAAAATTCTCACTCACCCAATAAGCCACAGGCGAGCCGGGGATTTTGGAGAAGTTTTCCTGCTTGGCGGTGTAACGGTGGTTTCCGCTGCGATACTCGGCTTCTTTCTCCCTTTCGCCCACAATATCCACCAGCCGCACGTATGTCCCCTTGAAATCAGCCACTCGTCTGCCGCAGCTGACAAACGCCGTTGTCTGTACCACTTCGCCGCCGATCTCATCAAATGCCCTTGCACCCAGATGTGCCATGTTCACAATGGAGTTCATTTTCAGTTTCTCCCGCAGCTTTTCATAGCTGGAGAGAAACATCCAGGCGTGCTGTGTAATCATAGCATACAAGCCGTTCCTCTTGACAAGCTGTCCGCACTTCTCCATAAAGCACGCAAACAAATCGCTCTTGCTGTCCGGAAAGTTCTTCTTCACATAGTCCGACAGCACCGCATTCATGCCGGAGCTGCCCATATACGGCGGATTGGTGCAGACCACGTCATATTTCTGCGACAGAATCTTATAAAGCTTCACCATCGCTTTCAGCTGCACCTCGTCCAGCCCGATCGTGGGATGGAATGCAGCCACCATCTCGTCCAGCCCCGCCGGTGCTGTCACCGTCATCAGCGAACCATAGGTGTCGGCGAACTGGAACTGCTCCACGAACTGCCGCAGACTGCCGCTCAGCATGGAGGTATTCACGCCCATAACGTCGGCGAAATTCGCAAGGTTTGGCTGGTTCTCCCCACGGAGAATGCGGCGGTTGTACTGTCTTGCTTTCATCATCACCGCAAAATATGCCAGCTGATACGCACGGCGGTCGATGTCCAGCCCGTAGAGGTTGTTCCGCAGAATCGACACCGCCGCATCACGCTCCGACCAGCCGCAGGCAGTGTAAATGTCCATCAGCACATCGAACGCATAGACGAGGATATGGCCGCTGCCCATGCACGGGTCGATGATCCGGATCTGTTCCAGCTGTATCTCCCGATAGCTTTCCCGCAGCTGTTTCAGCTCCGCCCTGACAGCATTCTCCTGCTCTGCCTCTTCCAGATAATACTTCCAGTCGGCGTGTTCCGGCTTGCCGTGTCCCTCTGCCCATAGTCTGCCAAGGGAGTTTTCCACTATATACCGCACAATCCAGTCCGGCGTGAAAAGCTGTGTCGCCGCCGGAATATCCGCCGCACTGATCTTGACGTTTTTCTTCAGGTTGGCGAACACCTTGTCCTTCGGCTCGGTGTTGTAGTACTGGTACAGCCAGCCGATGATCTGCACCTGATCCTGCCAGTCCTCTTCGGGAATGTCCTCCACCATGTGAGCGATGATGCTGTCCTCACGGAGCAGATGCTTCGGGAACAACAGCTCCGTCCAGCCGCCGATGTGCTCGAACATCTCCGGCAAGCCCTCGTGCAGGGCGTTGCACTGGGTGATGATGATGTACTGATACAGCCGTTCGTTTTCCTGATTTTCCAGCAGTTCCAGCACCAGTGCCTTGTCCAGTCCGTCGATTTCCAGATTCACCGCATCTGTCAGCACCTCCGGCTTGAAGCTGCCGTTCTCGTCCGAGAAAATGCGGACGTGGGACGGCAGGTAGTTGTTCACCTCCATGAACCGCAGAGCAATGAAACGGTTGAACCAGGTGTAGGCTGCCTCTTCCATGGTCTGGACAAAGCCGTTCGCCCGAATCCGTTCGATCAGCTGGGCACGCTGGCTGCGTTCTGCGGCAGTCAGCGTCTGACCGTTGACTGATTCCTGTGCCGGGTCATTTTTGCCGTCCGCTGTGATCTCATATTCAAACGCCTTCTGTGTGACCGCCTGGATCAGCGTCACTCTTGCCGTTACGGCAAAGTTTTTTATCGCATTCTTGTTCATATTCCACCTCAAATAATATGCAGCACATCGTGTCCATCCAGTTTTTGCAGCAGCGTTTTCCTGATCTCTGCAACGTATTTGTCAACGTCCGCCTCGCTTTTCAGCTGCATGGTGTGGCAGATGGTGCTGCGGCTCATGGTCACGGTATCCACGTCCGGCTCTGCCACAACCACCAGCTTTTGCAGATACTGCTGCCGGATATTGCTGATCTGGATTTTCATCGCATCGAGACTCGTCAGCTTTTCCGCATGTTCAGCAGTGGTTCGCTTTTCCGTCAGTGCCGCATCTGCCCGCTGGACAATGTTCCCCTGCTTGAGCGTATCGGCGGTCTGGTAGATTTCACCCATGGCTGCACGAATCTCTCCGAGAACCTCCTCACGCTTTTGTGCCAGCAACTTTGCATAGGTATCCTGCACCTGCTGCACCAGTTCCGGCAGCTCGCTGATGTGCTTGTACGGTTTCGGCATGGCAAGGATCTCTCTGATCTTCGCGATGGCGGAAAGCGCATTATCCTCTGCCTGGAAATATTCTTTTTCGGTGTCTGCCAGTTTAACCTGCGCCCTGGCACTGTCAAAAATACGCTTCTGCACTCGGAAGAAAGTGTTTACGTCGGAAATATCCTCGGAAAAGTCCAGGAAATCATCCTGCATTTCCACTGCCTTTTTCAGCAGTGCGATGCTGTCGTTTTTCTGTGCAAGCAGCTTGTCACAGAGGGCTGCACCGTTTTCCACCACGTTTTTTCCGGGATATGCCGAGAAAGCGTATTCCTTTTCGAGCCGTTCCCGAAGCTCTGTCCGCTCTGCGTCAAACTTGTCTGTGATATAGCGAACCAGACCGTCCTCATCGTCTGGAATCGCACCCAATGTACAGTTATGATAATCGCTCAGAAATTCCCGGCACTTTTTAATCAGTGCCGTGGGTGGTGCAACCTTGAATGCAATGATCGCCTTGTCGATTTCTGTTTTTTTCCGCAGGTACTCTGTGATCTTTTTTTCACCAGACGGTACGACAGCACCGCCGTATTTCAGTACCAGTTTCTGTGATGCGATCAGTTCTGCAACAACTGCCGCAATGTCGATCTCTCGCCAGCCATAAGGGATCGCCTGATAACGTTTCTGAATATCTCCCATGGAGATCGGCAATTGTTTCATTTTCTGGATTTCCAGATACTGATACAGTTCCTTGACAGCTTCGGCATTCGGCGACTCCGTTCCTGCGAAGGTCATCTGCTGACTGCCGCTTAGAATTTGCAGAATGTCTGCGTCGCTGTCATAATTCTTCTTGATATATCCAAGCTTTGTGTAAACGCTTTCTACAAGAATACCCATTGCTCGCTCGACGCAGTCTTTCACCGAGGAAGTTTTCAGTGTCAGTTTATCACCGGCAACATACACTCTGCCGCTGGTGATGGCAGCAGAAATCAGTTCCTCTGCACGTTTTTCATGTGCGGATGCCTGGTTTTGTCTTGCCCGGATAATGCTCTGGATCATTTCCGGCAGCTGTGCCACATTTTTACTCTTGACATAGCGTCTGATCTTCATGGCATCTTCCAGTTCTTTGAAATAGGGTTGGCTCTCTGCCAGAACAATCATAACTTCATTGTCAGCAGCCGACCGCATCAGAAAAACAGAATCATCGGTTGTATAAATTTCTGATGCCACTGTGATAAAGTGCAGTGCAATAGAACCTGTCAATTGACCGATCACAGTTTCATCAATTCGCTGGTCGTAATGAAAATCATATTTGCCGTAACGGAACTTCTTGCTGACAAACAGCTTCCCGAAGACAATGTCCGAAATTGCTTTTGTGATAATAGCACTATCTACAGGCGTATTCCGAATCTCACGGGCAATGTCCTGTTCATCGTCTGTCAGAAATGTATAGGTATCGCCTGCTCTGGAAACATAGTTCTGCGATACCAGTCTGTCCAGCGACTGCTGAATTTCCAGGCGTGTGGAAATCTTATCCGTGCGAATGTCCTCAGCCATAAGAATACTAATATTTTCCACATTCGCTTTCATGTCGTCCACATAGCGTACCAGGTACAGCAGCTTCAGAATATTGACATCGTATGGTTCAATGCCGTCATGATGATCGGCAGCGTCCTGACAACGATCAATGACACGGCGAATCGAACTTTCCAAAAAGGTGTGAACAGTGTCATAAAACAGATAGAACGGCACCAGTGCATATTCATCCTTGTCCTGGATCGCCTGTGCTGCCTCCTGAAAACCGGAAAGCATAGAGCGCTCACCGCCGGAAAGATGCTTTCCGGAATTTCCGTGTTTCCGGATCTCTGCAAGCACATTCTGCATCAGCCGGAACTGATACGGCACAAAGGGATATGTTTCTATAAATTCACCCTCGCCGGAATAACCTTTCAGATCCAGTATCGCACGGCTAAAGGTAAACAGATTTTTCAATACCTGTTGATTTTTTTCGTATTGCTGCCGGAGCAGTTGTTCTGCGGTTTCTGTTTTGGCAAGAATACGCTTTTTGATGACTTCGTCCACCGAGGAAGAACTCAGACTCAGCCGGGTGTTGAAACGTCCTTGTATTTTCGAGAAATCGTTTCCGCTGATCTTGGTAATGCTGTCAATTGCCTCCTGCGAGGTCACCATGACCCACACTCTGCCGCCGCACTGTGTACCGATCTCTTCCACAATCGTCTGCAGATTCAGCATGAGATCAGAATCCGAACCGATGTACTGACCAACTTCATCGATCATAAACAGCAGCCGGTTGTCCTTGCCCTTACGCTCTACATATTCTTTAATTTCCTTGACAAGCTGCTCAATACTCAGCTCAATCTCTTCTTCCCCGTTAAACCAGTTGCGTGCCGCAGTTTCACTCATGTCCAGTGCTTCAGACATTGCTGCTACAATGTCATCCTCAAAAAAAGCAAAGGACTCACGAGAATCCTCCCATGAACCGCCATTGATATTTGCAAAGCATTCCCGAAATTGTTCTGTCTTTCCGGATCTTGAAATGAACTGCTCCAGTTTTGCGACTTTCAGATCATTGCCGTAAAAGCCCTGATGCTCGTAAAATACCTTCGCAAAAACACGCAGGATCGCCGTTTTATCTTTTGTCAAAGGACTCTTGGAATCAATGTTGAAAAGAATTGTTTCTGTCGGAACCTTGACGCAGTTTTCCAGCTGGGCATACATCATCGGATCGTCAAATTTATCTGCAAAATACTGCACTGCTTTTTTTCCGCCAACGGTACGATTGGAAAGCAAATAAGAAAGCATCTTCAAAAAGTGTGATTTACCGCTTCCAAAAAAGCCGGAGATCCACACACCGATTTTGTCGGTCGGCTGCTCCAGCGAATGCTCATAGTGATTCAAAAAAGTATTGAAATGACGCCGCAGTTCCTTTGTGATGACATATTCGGACAATTCCTGCACCATAGAGCGTTCATCGTCCTGTGCCACTTTAATGACACCGTTGATGTCACGATTGATGTCTGACTTGTAGATATTTCGTAATTGCATGAGAAGTCCTCCCTTAGATCATATTAAAAGCACGATAATAGTTCCCGTCCTGAAATTCATCAAAAAGTGAAAGCTCCTGTCCATTGTATGTACCGGGATAGAGCAGCACAACTGGAATGTCTGAAAAGATATGCTGCAAATTGTCCAGAATATTGTGGGAACGCATAAACGGATAAACCTTTCCCACACCGGTAATCAGCAAAATGTCCCCATGCTCGTGGGGTGCATACTGCATTTTTTTTACAAAATCTTCCGGCGAAATTGCCTTTTGCAGTTGCTTCAAGAGATATTCTGAGCCCTTCTTTTTCTCCATAGATGGAATGCTTTTCAGAATACGCTTTTCCTCACATATTTGCAAGAAAATCCGATATAGATCACATTCTTTCAGATGAAACGACTGATTTCCCGTTTGGATCAGATCCGAAAAAAAACTGGAAACCCGCATTTCTTCCTTGGGATCGTAGCAAAATACATGAATACCGACTTCGTTGGACAATCCATGGTTGCTTAAAAACACCTCATCTGAAAATCTCTTTGTTACTTCGTTCAATTGATAAATAATATGATTCATCGCTATACCCTCAAATAAAACAATTAAATGCAGCAAGTGCATCTGCGTCCCCTTTTTTACGTATTGCCTCGTCCAACTCCGGATAAAGATATACTGGCAGCAGGTTCTGCGACCGCACCGTTTCCAGATAACCACACTCCGCCAAAAACCGCACCAGAACTTGTTTCAGCTTTTTTCGTGTCGATTCGCTCCACCCATTCACAGTGGAAACTTTCTCGGAAAGTTCCATAAAAAACACATTTACATCCTTGGCAGAAAAGTCAAGTTCCTGTGAACGATATTTCTCACCGATCACCTCCGTCATGAAATCGTACACAATGCGATTTTCGCACATGATTGCATAGAGGTTGATCTGCTTTGCAACATCCAGCGAAGCATTTGCCAGATGATATACAAGCTCCGGCGCATTCATGGCATCAATGCGCTTAAAGCAAGTGTTCGTGATGCTTTTTATCATCTTTTCCGTCGGAAACTGAAACAAATTTTCAGTAGATATTACATGATATATTTCGTCACAGCTTTCCCCTTGCAGTATCAATGACGAAACGGTTCGGATTTCGTAAAATAAAAACTGTTCTCTGGTGAGACTGCCACTGTAGTGATTTCCTGCCACTATTTTCACATCCTCCTTAATTCACATAAACATATCAAGAAAGCAATGTTTTTCTCAAAATTGATCCTTTTGAGAAAGGTCAAAGCCGAAAGCAGTTGCTAATATTTTATTCTTGACTTTTTAAGACACTATAATTAAATTTATTATACCATAAAAGACGGCATTTTTCAATGTTGCTTTTATTGGTTTGTGAAAATGTACTATATCTAATTCTAACAATATGGATAAAATGCACATGTCACTGGAGGAATTATGGTTATGGCTGAACAGATTACAAAAAGAAAAGACGGGCGCTTCATGGGGCGATTTATTATCGGGCAGAAAAAAGAGAACCAATGAGCGAGGGAAAGAAGAATATCATCGCAGAACTGATCGAGGAATATGATATCAGGACAGCAAAAGATATTGAGGATGCTCTCAGAGATCTGATGGGTGGCACGATACAGGAAATGCTTGAGGCAGAGCTGGATGAACACTTAGGGTATCGTTCATATGAACGCTCGGACAGCTCCAATTACCGCAATGGAAAGAAAACAAAGAAGATACGTGGAAATTTAGGCGAAACTGAGATCGAAGTACCGCAGGATCGAGACGGAACATTTGAGCCAAAGGTGGTAAAAAAGCGTCAAAAGGACATCTCCGGCATTGAGCAGAAGATAATTTCTCTGTACGCAAAGGGTATGACAACTCGTCAGATAAGCGATACCATCGAGGAGATCTACGGCTTTGAAGTCAGCGACGGAATGGTATCTGACATCACAGACAGGCTTCTTCCGCAGATAGAAGATTGGCAGAATCGTCCGCTTGATGAGGTGTATCCGATCGTTTTCATCGATGCAGTACACTTTTCAGTGCGTGATAACGGGCAGATCAGGAAGCTGGCTGCATATGTGATTCTCGCAGTAAGCTTAAGGAGAAACTGGGGCAGTGGAGATCATGTACCCCGACAGGCTGGACTGAGCCGGCACAGTCAGTCTGCTTCCATTCCGCTACGCTCCATTTCAGCAGACTGACTGTTGGAGAAACTTGACAAATTACGGTATGTATTGTATACTGTAAAAAAATTGAGCGGCTGTTTTTCAAGCCGCTCGCAATATCGTTTTTTATCACTGTTGTTGAATTTACAGAGATTTTTTCGCAGGGCCACATAAAAGAACCATTGATGTTATTATAAAATGATTTCTTGGAGAATGATTAATATGATAATTACTACTCATGAACTTTATGATTTTTATTATTTAATAACAGTTATTAGAAATGAAATAACTGACAAGAATAATATATATATATTAAAAAAAGTTACTGATTTATATAAAAATGGCGTTGAAGAAATTGATGATAATCGACTTCGAAAATTAATGATTAGTCTTAATATATGTGATGATAAATGGAGTGTTCTATGCTATGAAAATAGATATTCACAAGAATCAGGGTTATTAAAGGACAAAGAAAAAATAGAATTTTTAATCACAAATATGAACGAGCTAGAGAATCTTCTTATACAAAAAAAATATGATCAGGCATTTGATTTAGCTGATGCATTGCATATGTATCCTGAAATTGTTGCCAATAATCTCAAAAAATTTCCTAAAAGTTATTGGAAGTTAATATATAATCCTTACAAAAAAAAGTGGATTAAATAATTGTTCCATGCCGTGTCAACATATCCATTTATTCCAATTGCAAAACGATATGAAAAAGAAGATGAACATGGCAGACCAATCGGCGATTTTTGTTTTGATTATGAATTGGGATTGATTATGACTTCTAAGCGAAGTATGTCGGACACGTTCTTCTATCTTGGCGAATTGCCAGTTCAGATGCCGAAAGGTGCATATCAAAAAGAAAAATGTCAAGAATCCGGATGTTTTCATACAAAATGGATTAAGATTGAGGAACTTTTTCTTGGAAAATATACAAAATTCGTTGAGGAATTGTGATTTAATGAGATGTGAAACTGTACAGTAGGCATTGTGAACTGTTCATAACCCCAATGCACTAAAGAATAAAAAACTCTAAGAGAGGAATTGAAGTCCATGAAAGAAGTTGAAAAGCAACTAATCACAAAAGTCATACCCCAAGACCTCGAAATCTCTATGCGTTTGAAAGGCAGCCGCTGCTAGATTACGATTTAGGGCAACACCGCATAATCTCCACCTACAAACAAAACCACCCAGCAAAATGCTGAGTGGTTAGAGAAATGTTCTATTTTCCATCGCAAAGGCACACTGAATCAGACCGTCAGAGATTTTCTGGCAGCCAGATACAGATTCGCCAATGCGAACATAATATTCAATGTCACAATACCGCCGGTCGCTTTTGCCCATTTCAGTGCAGTTTCCATGGTATTTCGATTTTCATAAACCTCAGTAAGGCAGGCTTCTGACGCATCGTTATCATTGATGTTCGGTGAATATGTCAGCATTTCAAACCCGCGGAGCAAAGGCTCTTTTCCCGTTTTGCTTTTGATATAGTCAATTTCCTCCATTGGATTTGTCTGGGTGTGCTGTCCGGTGATGATCGCTTTTCCTGCGGTTTCTGAAAGAAAATTCAGAAGTGCTTTTGCTTTTTCTGTTGCATTGGGATTGACTATGTTTTGCATGAATCATACTTCCCGTCATGTTTTTATACGCATTTGAAAAATGGAGAAACTGGATTTCCGCTTTCTGTAAACAAGGCTGCCTCACCAAAATTGTACCAGGCATATTTGACGGCAGATGGAAACTTAACTGCGGGATTTGATATGCAGAGCATATTTCCGTGAATTACGTCTGCCTTTGCAGGATAAAATAAATTGTCTTCTCCAGAAATTTCAAAAGGGCAGCCATTCGCTGTCTGCATAACCAATTTTTCATGCAGATGATCAAATGTCACATATAGCTTCCCATTGTCTGAAAACAGCTGTGCCGCTGTTGCTGTGATCGTTCCCTGCTTGTCGTATACCAGATTTTTTGCAAGCTGAAACAAACGTTCTCCCGGTGTTTTTTTATCCAATGGATGAATATTGTCATATTCACCGCAGTCTGCCAGAGAGATCATGCCGGCATTTTGAATCATCATGGAGGCAATGTATTGCTGTTCTCTCTGCAATGCCCAATAACTGTCATCTTTTTCGCCATCTGCAAGATACATTGGCAGCTGAACAAACAAAAACGGCAGATTCCAGTCATTCCAATCCATTCGCCATTGTTTCACCAACATTTGCATCATATCCGAATAATCTGCGTACCGCTGCACGTCTTCTTCTCCCTGGTAGTATAAAAATCCACGCAGAGAATAAGGTGCTATACGCCGAATCATTGTTTCATGAAGTCCATTGGGACGAAACGGCGACTGCCACCCAACTGGCTGCGGCCACGGACATTCTCCGCAAATTTTATGGATTTCTTTCCACGATGCCTGAGGATCTTTCTGTTTTACTTCTTCTGTGCTTTTTAACCAGTGCTGATATGCACAGTTGTATTCTTCCATTTCTTTTGTATACTGCTGAGAGGATTTTTCTCCCACAAGAGCAGCATAGTTTTCCAAATAATTCTTTCCGCTTTCCAGTTTTGCAAGCTGTTCTTTGCTCATCCAACAGGTAATGGAACTTCCGCCCCAATAGCAATCTATGATACCTACGATGCAATGCAGCGTTTCTGAAAGACGGCTTGCAAAATAAAACGCTATAGCGGACATTTCGCCCACATTCCGGTTATCCGCAATCTGCCATGTGCTGTTTTCTTCCTGCTCTTTCTGATTTTCATCCAGCATAGAACATTTCGGCACTTGATAAAACCGTATGTTTTTTCCACTGTATTCCTCAGAAATCTTGATGCCGTTTTCACTGTCTTTCAGTGCCAGTTCCATGTTGCTTTGACCGCCGGCAAGCCAGACTTCTCCAACAGCTACATTTTGAATCACAATGGATTCCGCTGTATCTGATGCCACAAGTGTATATCCTGCTCCGGCACATAATGGCTGTAAAGCAATTTTCCATGAACCATCAGCACAAACCATGGTATCCGCAGTAGCTGTAAAAAGCGATATTGTCACAATAGTGCCGGGCGTTCCTGTCCCCCACACTTGTATCGGCTTGTTTCGCTGTATCACCATATTGTCCTGAAATATTCCTGCTAATTTTAACATAACTACATCTCCTCATAAATTTGAGGCAATACCGCACAAAGCCGTCAGGCGAGTTTTATGCGGTATTCCTCTCAGAACCTGTCTTCACAAGCGTATACATGTGTCTTGTGAAGACAGGTTCTCAATTTCCTCCTGTTACGATACTGCTGAAAGCCGGTGAATCATCTCAATGCACATTCTGCCGTTGTGATAAGGACATTTCCAAGCGTGTGCCAAAGCCTGATTTGGCTTTGTGGTGTTGTCAGGAGAAATATCTTCGATCCATTCTCCTGTTTTTTGTCAATCACATATTTCTGAATGTAATTCCAGACACCTTCTGCAATTTTTAAGGCAACACCGCACAAAAAGCGTCTGGCGACTTTGCACGCAATCTGCATACGTCAGATACGAAACAGACTCTCATATTTCACAAAAATGCTCGTGAATACATCCAGTATTCACTCCGCTTTTTGTTTCATCTGACGAAAAATTTGACGACGCATCTGTCGCACAATCTTTGTGCGGTATTGCCTTGATTCTATTTTACACCTGTCAAGTATCCTGTTTCTATGAAATAGAACGCAAAAAATTGTACAAACCGATTATTTGTGGATTGACGAAGGCGACTGGTTTATGGTACAATACAGATTGGGAGGAACGGCAAATGAAACTTTTTGAATATATTGACTTTATGCAGCAACCTTATGATATTTTCTATACAGACAGCACGCATTCTCCGCTGCACTGGCATTATTACAGTGAAATTTTATATATTATCAGAGGCTCAATAAAAATTGTATGCAACAACAAAGAGAAAATTTTGAAACAAGGTGATGTGTGTTATTGTTATCCGCTTCAGCTTCACGAAGTCAGAAAGAACAAAAATGAAACTGATGAAATAAAGTACGCAGTTATAAAGTTTAACATTCACACCGTTCACATTCCAAAAGCCTATCTGCAAAAAATGTATGATTATTTTGTGCGTCGGACAGCAGACAACGATTTCTGCCTGGTGATAAACGAAGACAAATCTCATGAAACCATTGGAAATATCATTTCTCACATTGTCGCAGAATACGAAAAAAAGGATGCTATGTATATGCTTGCAGTGCAGTCAGGAATTCACATGCTGCTGATCGAAATTGCAAGAAACGTTGAAAAATCCGGCATCATGCAGCGGGAAAAGCATACAGACATCAGCCTGTCATGTTATCATATTCTGGAATATATTGATACGCATTCTGCTGAACCGCTGGAGGTACAGCAGCTGGCAGAGATGTGCCATATGAGCTACTCCAATTTTGCAAGACTTTTTCGGGAAAATTATGGCCGTTCCTGTAAGGAGTATATCAAGTATATTCGCTTGAACAAAGCACAGGATCTCTTGCTGAACTCTGATTATGATCTGGATTATATTGCTCAGGAAACCGGATTCTTTGATTGCAGCCACTTTATCCAAACCTATAAAAAATGGCGTGGAATCACACCAAAACAAGAACGAATGCAGAACAGAGAAGTCCTGTGACCATACAAAAAAAGCCGCCTTATATGCAGTGAGAAAAGTGACACGCTTTGCCGCAAGCCCTCTCAACGTACAGGTGTATGAAAAAAGCGGCAGCTTATCAAAAAGCCACCGCTTTTCAAAGAAACAAAACCTAAAAACCATTGGAACAGCATGAATTTTCAGAAGCTTCTTTTCATCTGCGGCTTGGAACAGAGCCGCAGAGATTTATTGCAAATGATTCTTCCCATTGGGGGAGAAAATCATTTTTTACTTTGAAAAATCCCACGAAGATAGTTATAAAAATGCGGCTGAACGCTAGATGAATCATGTCCTCCATCAGAAACAGAATGCCAGAGATGTTCAATTCCATTTGCAGACAAGATATTGTGATAAACAGAAGGCTGTGAGCCAACTGTACCATCTTTCCCACCGCCGGTAATCATGATCAGATTCGGCATCTGGTATGCCGGTTTCAGCTGATTTTCCTGCAGCTGACCGGGGTGCATACTCAAATCTGTTCCAGGTGTCAGTCCTGGTGCAGGACAGGCGGCACCCACATAGCCAAACAAATCTGAACGGGTCAAGCCGATGAACAGTGATTCTCTCGCACCCATGGAAAATCCTGTAATTGCAGTGTTCTCACGCCCGGTCTTCACGGAGAAATTCTTTTCGATATACGGCATCAGATCGTTTGTCAGATCATGGATAAAGTTGTCATAATTCAATGAATTCTCCAGATTTAATCCATCGCATGCCTCTTTGGTTTTGCTGGTGTAGATATATGGAAAAACAACGATCATCTTTTCCGCTTCGCCATTTGCATTCAAATTGCCCAGCATGGTACGGGCACTGCTCATAGCTGCCAAAGAATCCTCTGTTTCCCAATAACCATGCAGTGCATAGAGTACTGGATAGGTTTCGTTTTCATTGTAGTCAGCCGGTAAAAGCACATTCACGTTGACATTTCGTTCCCGTGTTGTGGAATAGTACTGATATTTTTTCAGAGTACCGTAAGAAACGCCAGTTTTTTCTTCCGTGATTCCTGCCGGGGCGTATTCTGTCATCATATTTTTTACCTGTTCCATATATGCAGTTGGATTCGTTTCATCAGAACCCGCACTGCTTTTTGAGAATGCTGTGATTTTTCCCAGCAGATAATCCTGAATCAGCTGGAGATCTGTACCGTTTACGCTGCCGCTCTGGTCTACGTCTGCTGCCAGACTTGCTGCATTGCCGGAGAATGCACTGGAAATGCCCTGCCGTGCCAGTGCCAGATCCATGCCGTTAATGACACCGTCTGCATTGACATCGCCCAGATGAAACGGCTTGGATTCCCCTGCACCGAGGATGGACGTTCCACCCACAGCACCGATCGCCTCGTCCAGATAGAAGTTATTTGTACTTTCTGCAGTTTCCACATACAGCACCATATTCGTGGCATCTGCCGGAATCTGATAGTTTTTGTTGGCAAGCTGTACCCACTCACCCTTGACGGCAGTTCCCTCTGCCACGGTGGCGTACTGTGCCTCGCCGTTGGCATCGGTATATGCCAGTTTCAGGAAAAACTGGTCAGTTGCATCGCCGTCAAAATATTCCACGTTCACGCTAAAGCTGTATTCTTTTCCAGGCACAAACGCCTTGGGATTCAGTGTTCTTCCGGCACCATTCCACGCAGCCGTCCGATTCTGCACCAACAATGCTTCACTGCCCACATAGGCAGTTCTGCCGCTGGTGAGAACATCAGCACTGCCTCTGCCTTCCCAGCTGTCTGTATCGCCCTCAAATGTGCTTTGGAAATACCAGCCGTATTCATTCGGTTCAATGGGTTTGTCATTGCCGCCGGGGTTGCTGCCGTCGCCCCACTCCGACTGGGGGATCATAGAGGTCAGTGTGGTATATGCCAGCTTCGGCTGATGATTGGTATCGTACAACAGCGGGGTGTTCTCCGTTTTGATCCATGTGTTGGCATCGTTCGGCCCCCAGATGCACACGGCGGTCACTCTGCCGTCTGAGCTGGGATTTTTGTTCCAGTCCATAGCAGCCTGAAAGATCGCCTTGTACTTATCCGCCTGCTGCTGGAGAGTATACTTGCCGTTTTCCATAGTGATGTCCAATTCTGTGATCTGCAAATCGCAGCCAATGGACAGGAACTTTTTCATTGCCGTGGTGTATGCCGACACGCCGGAGAATCCGTCATAATCTGCGTTGATGTGGGACTGCATGCCAATGCCGTCCAGCAAGCCTTTTTCATAGAGGGACTTGCACATACTATAAATAGCATCCCGTTTGTGATCCCAATACTCATTGTAATCGTTATAGTAGAGAGCACAGCTTTCCGGTGCATATTTCCGTGCATAGGTAAAGGCTTTTTCCACGAAGGCATTACTGCCGTAGACTTGTACCCACGGTGATTGTCCGCTGATGTTCTCGCCCGGTTCTCTGGTGCCGCCGTTGTTGGCGGTGCGGTTGCTGTCGTCGCTGATACACTCATTCGCCACATCGTAGGCATAGAGATTCAGATCCGGATACTGGGTCTTAATTGCCGCAAACATATTTTTGATGTAGCTTTCCATACGCTGATCCATGACTGCCGAGGAAACCCAGTTTCCGCTGGCATTGAAGTTTTCCTTGAAAAACCACAGCGGTGTCTGGCTATGCCAAACCAGTGTGTGACCACGCATGGCAATGTTATTATTGACGCAGAAGTCCATGATGCTGGCAGCATTGTTCAGAGAAACACCGATATTCGTTTCGCTGCACTGGGACTGCACCAGCGTTGCATCTGGCTTGGTTTCGTTCTCGCACTCGATGCTGTTATAATCCTTCAGCACGCTGGCAGTAATGGTGGAGTTCTTTACAGTACTGCCATTGAGAATATTGCCCACCCGAAAATAGTCGGCGAACTCGTCTTTCAGTCCCTTTTCCGCAGCCGCCGCAGAAACCTCACTGCTGTCCGACTTTCCTGTTACGGTGACATCATCAAACACAAAATCGTTGGTGCTGTCTGTGGTAATGGTCAGCCGGAATTCGCCGCTGTTTTCCGGTGCACGATAAGAAGCAGAAAGTTCTGTCCATTTGCCGGCTCTGGTCTGTTTTGCCGTCAGTTCGATTTCCGTTTCCTGTGCAGTGTCCAGATCTGCACAGGAAAGGGACAGGTGAAAACGCTCCGCAGTTTCACTGTACACCCACACGCTGTATGTGTAGGTTTCTCCGCCGGAAAGATAGAAGCCTTTTTCCGCACTGGCACCGTCAGATGTGCTGGTTCTTCCGGTAACAGACATACCACGGGACATGTTGTGACCGATGCCGTCTTCTGCTGTCAAAGCTACAGCATCAGCACTGCCGTACCAGCCGCCGTAGTTGACTTCAAAGTCGTTGCTGACCAGTTCTGCCGCAGATACTGTTCCTGAAATTGCCGGAAAACAGGATAATGCACCTGCACTGCACAGTACCGCAGTCAGTCCTGCCAGCCATTTTTGCTTGTTCATACAAAAAATTCCTCCTTTTGTTGATGTAAACTTCAATTCAAACTACATTTATTGTAACAGAAAGAAGATTTCTTGTATTGCAGGATTGTCATGCAATTTATATATTTGTAAAGTAAATTTTATCCCTGCGATTTTCGAAATTCTGTGGGTGTCATACCGTGAACTTCTTTGAAAACTCGTGTAAAATGGCTCTGGGACGAGAACCCCAGCAGACTGCTGATCTGGGAGAGATTTTGCTCTGTTTTCAACAGCAGTGTTTCTGCCTCCTGCATTTTTTGCTGCTGGATAAAATCAGACAGCGTCCTGCCTGTTTGCTTTTTGAATTCCGTAGTCAGTCCGCCGCGGCTTTTGCCGCAGTATGCTGCGATGTCTGCGGTGCGGATCGGTTCTGCCATATGACTGCGGATATACTGCAACACATTTCGCACCAATCGGGACTGGCTGCCGCCGCACTGTTTCAGCTTTCGCACCTGATCGGCATAGTCCAGGATCATGTGATACTGCAAGTTCTTGATTCGTTCCATGTCCGGCAGGGATTCGCATTTGGAAATGTAATGTTCCTCCGTTTCCAAAACTTCTTCGGCAGGCAGACCAGCCTGGATCGCCGCACGGGAAACAATGGTTTCCAGCCGAATGAAAAAATTCCTGTGATGCCGCAGCAGCTGCGGTGCAAGCTGTCCGGAACGAACTGCCGGAATTTTTGTTGCACCATCGATCAGACCGTCTACGTCGCCCTGCTGCACCTTCCGAATGATGTCCTGCTCAATCGACAGAGAACGCATGTGCCCTTCTGGATTTCTGTTTTCCGGATCGGACAGGATTTCATTTTCTTTCATTTCTGCTGTAATGGTTTTCTGTTCCCTTTGCTGGATTCGCAGATCAGAAATGTCGTACATGGTTCGGTTGACTGTGAAATTGTACAGGATCATTGCCTGCAAAAGGGTATCCGGATGCATTCCCGAAAGCGTTTTCATCTCAGCTGCAAACACAGAAAACTGTTCAGGCAGCAAATGCAGCGAACCTCCCAGCTTTTTCAATTCGTGTTCCGAAATTGCCAGTTCGCTGACTGGTCCGGCGACAAAGCAGTACGACTGATGCCGGACATAGCCATAGTAAAACATATCGTGATAGGAAAAATAGCCCAGTGGTGCGGTTTCCTGCAAAAGTGCATCAATGCAGAGAATCACAGGATCTGCTGCCAGCTGCACCGGAGAATAGGTGTAGATCTTCTCCTGCTGTCGGTAGAGGCGTACCGGCAGTCCAAACATATTGGAAAACTGCCGGCTGAAATAGCAGAGCTGCGATTTGGTCAAAACGTGCTGCACAGAAGATTGTTCAGACATGGCAGAATTTTCACTCCTCTCTTTGTAAAGGCAATACCGCACAAAGAGCATCTGGCGACTTTGCACGCCATCTGCTTGC
>OLPC01001787.1_pt1 | contig 17602 bp, 15 predicted proteins | sample 1672341 | NCBI WGS metagenome assembly OLPC01 (sample SAMEA3136673, study PRJEB25190) | human gut metagenome | reverse complement strand
GTACAAGTCTATTTGACATTAATGATGTCTATATCCTGTTTTATTAAATGTGTCTATTTGATAAAGATATTCGTAAACAAAATCTATTGGATTCAGATTTTCACGATAAGCAACTGGATAAACCAATAGAGATTACTGTTGTAATAGATATTAGTGAAACTGATGACAGTGATTGCCAAAAATTGCGTGCACAGCTTAAGGGAGCATTACTAAGTAAACATAGTAAGGTATACATAAAGCTTGTTGCAGAATATAACAAAACAGAAATGGTAGCTCTTCCGATATTATCATGGGGTGGTGATGTTACTCATCTTCATGAAATGAAGCAAAGGGGATATCTATATGAAATAGACTATGTATTTAGTGTTATTTATATTGATTCTTATGTTGATTTGTATTCTTTATTTAAAAAGAATGTGAGTAAGTTAGTTAAAAATGAAAAGGATGAAGACAAAGACACCCTTGAAAAAATTCAAAACACTATAGATGATTTAAATGAACATATTGCCTCTCTATCTGGAATTAAGGATTTTCAAGATAAGCTTACTCCAGAATATAAAAAATTCCATGATGAAGGAATATCGGTTTCAATAAAATCTGAAATAGCTGTAAAAGGATTGTATTCAAATATCATCCCTTACATTAAACAAGATGATGATAATAATCTATACCCTACGGCTGGAGAAGGCAGGAAAAAGTTGCTGGCATATTCTGTCTACGATATATTGTCAGAAGAAAACAAGGAAAGGAAAATTAACTTGTTTTTAATTGAAGAACCAGAAAATCATCTTCATAAATCTATGCAGATTGCATTATCACAAATACTTTTTACTGACAACAAGTACACATATTTGTTTGTTACAACGCATTCACCTTTTATTCTTGTTGAAATGGATAATGTGAATTTAGTTCGAATATATAGTGAGCGCAAAACTTATAGTGTTAGTACGTTTTATGAAGTGACAGATATTTATAAGAAAAACAAGAAAATGTTAAATCGTTGTTTGTCAGAGGCAATCTTTGCTAATAAAGTACTTTTAGTTGAAGGACCATCTGAATATGCGCTATTTGACAAAGTCCTTTCGGTTGTACATCCTTTTTATGAAGCAGATGGAATATATATTTTACCAGTGTATGGTGTGGGATTTGAAAAATACATATCCATCTTAAAGGAACTTAAAATATTTAATGTCATAAAAACGGATAATGATTTAAGAACAGTGAAAGGTAAAAATGAATATAGTGTTTTAGGGTTTACACGTTGTAATAATTGTATTGGGGAAGAGCGTCTTCCAACTACACCAATTATAGAGAATTCTATAGATTCTAAAAGAAGATTATATGATGTTAATATAAATGCTCTGAATGAAATACGAAGAGATTGGCATATTTACTTGTCAAAAGTGGATTTAGAAAATGATTTAGATGAGTTTTTACACGATAGATTAGTAGATTTGTTGGAAGATGATGAACCTGTTAAATATTTACAAGAAGCAAAGAACTATAATATGGTGAGATTAACTGAAAAGCTTTCGGATGAAGATTGCAAAAAAATCTATAATCATTATAACTTTGCGTGTTTGAAGGAGGTAGCTGAATGAAACTGTCTACAATTCAAGAAGAAATAGTAGAGACTTCTGGCAACTTAATAGTTCGGGCAAGTGCAGGAACGGGTAAAACTTTTACAATGGTTAATAAAATTGCTAAAGAAATTGATGATAATCATACACATAAAGTGATTGCAGCAATTACTTTTACAATAAAAGCTGCACAAGAAATAAAGGATAGATTGTCTGTTGATATATCCCAACACTTCATCGGAACAAACAATAGCTTTGTTATTGAGAAAGTTATAAAACCATTTATGAAGGATGTCTATGGTGCTGATTTCGATTTGGATATGAGTACGGACTATTCAGTTAAAGTAAATACTTTTCAAGAGGGTATAGAAAAAGTAAGGAATGAAGGAATCCTTTGCTCTTATAAAGATAATAAAAAGAATTTTATTTTTGATTTGGCTCAAGTGATTGTAAAAAAATCATTGGCTTGTAGACTTTATCTTCAAGCAAAATACTTTAAAATATACATAGACGAATATCAAGATTGCGATGCATCAATGCACAATTTCTTTATGTATTTATGTGATAAATTAAATATTGAAACATTTATTGTGGGAGATGAAAAACAATCAATATATACTTGGAGGGGTGCATATCCAAAGGCTTTTAAAGATATCTGGACCAAATCTAATTTTAATAAGATATTTATGAGGGATAATTTTCGTTCTTGTCAACAAATACAAAATTATTCGAATCTATTGTGTTCTGAGACAAGAGATCTTTATAGTTTTACTGGTAGTGTAGACAATATCGTATGGCTTTCTTTGACAGATAGAAATTGGACAACAAAAGTATTGTCTAATATTGACTCTGATAAAAGCTCAGCATTATTGCGGTTTTCTAATAAAGATGCAGAAAATGGAGCAAGTGAATTAACGATAAACGGTCTAGAGTATGTTTATATTCCTCAGATTCCTATTGCTGATATTACAACAGAGACAGCGTGGCTTTACACTGCAATTGCTAAATACTTCATTCTTGAAAAATATTCTGTATATGATGTGATTTCAGAAATTCCAGTTGAAGGAAATGAAAATAACAAAACTGTATCCACAATAAAAAGATTACTCAATAAAATTGAAAAGAATATAAATGATGAGCCGTCTTTTAGCTCAAGCGTCATAGCATTGGCTAAATATCTTGGATATGAAACTCGTCAAGATCATATAGACAAATTATTCGAGACAATTTCTGATTTCAATTATCATGTGGCATTTGAACAAGATAAATATAAACACATTGCAACTACATTCCATTCTTCAAAGGGTTTGGAGTTTGAGCAGGTAATAGTATTTGCAGAAGATTATAGTCTCAAGGATATGCCTAGTATATATAATCATTATGTTGCGGCTACACGCGCAAAAAACAAATTGATTATAGTTAAATTAAATAATTATTATGCGAATTGCTTTCAGAATAATCTACAAAAGATATTTTCGGAAAGTGGTCATAATATAGAAGATGTTGTATTGTTTAAATAGAATATATAAAGAATTTGTATCAATTATATCAGGTGTTTCTTGAATCATTCTTTGTCTAGAACAGTATCTTATATTAGCTACCATCTATTTTTCTTATATGTGCATATATGTTGATGCTTTATTGAGATAGGTCCATAATGCGTTTTATCTGGAGGTATTAATGATGAAGCATTATATAAATTATTCGATTGTATAAGCTGTATTAGCTTTAGTAGGTGGAGTATTTTATCGAGAATTTACAAAGATGAATGATTATACTGCTTGGACTACATTGTCTGTTGTTCATACACATTATTTTATCTTGGGTATGCTGTTCTTTTTGATTTTATGTGTTGTTTCAAATCATGTTCATTTTAAATCAAATCGTGTAGTATTGTTTTATAATATTGGACTTAATTTGACGGCTATTATGTTAGTAGTTCGTGGTATTGTTCAAGTTTTAAATTTGAATGTTGTATCTGCTGCTGTTTCTGGTGTTGCAGGTATTGGTCATATTATTCTGGGTGTTTCATTGATTTTGATATTATTGGATATTAAAAAGGCTTGTATTAAATAAATGTTTAGGTGGATTTTCAATCCATCTTTTTTTTGACATTATCACATAATTTTAATATTAACTTTACTTAAAGTCGTCATCATAATTCATGTGTTTAGTTTTCTCAATTTTTTTTGTTTCAATCTTCTGATTATGGTATACTCTTAAAGTAAGGCAGGACTGTATCTTTTTTGCCTTATGAGTTAGTTGTATTGAGATTTAGTATATTATATGCTGGATTTATTTTATGATTTTTAACTGGGCATGAATAAATAGTCTTATGGACTATAGCGTGTTTTATAGAATAGAGGTAATTTGTATGAATTACATAATTTTTGGAGGTTCAGGTTTTATTGGAACTCATTTAATACATTTATTAAAAAATGAATGTGTTAAGGATAATGATAAAATCTATGACTTAGATATAGTAATGCCTGGAGAAGAAGGGGTAGTTCCAGGTGTTGTTGAAAAAAATGAGGGTGTTGAATATATTCGTTTGGATGTAAGAAAACCTTTTGACTTTGATTTTATCCCTACAAATGATGATGTAATTTTTAACTTGGCGGCTGTGCATCGTACACCAGGTCATCCAGATGAAGCGTATTTTGAAACGAATATTCGTGGTGCTGAAAATGTATGTGCGTTTGCAGAGAAATACAATATTCGAAAAATATTATTTACAAGTAGTATCGCACCTTATGGGGCAGGTGAGGAAAAGAAGGATGAGAATTCTTTGCCAATGCCAAATACTCCGTATGGTATTAGTAAATTAGTGGCTGAAAAAATCCATGAAGTATGGCAAGCTAAGGACAAGAGTCGTGAATTAACGATTGTTCGTCCGGGTATTGTCTATGGTAAAGGGGAACATGGTAATATGACTCGTTTATATTGGGGTCAAAAAAAGCATTATTTCTTTTATACAGGAAGAAAGGATACAATTAAATCAAGTATTTATGTAAAAGATTTAGTTCATTTCTTTAAGTATAGAATGATGGATAATGATTTTGCAGGTGTTGATATATTTAACTGTACGTATGAGCCTGCATTTACAATTCAAGAAACTTGTGAAACAATGCAGAAGGAGACTGGGATGCATCATAATGTTCCTTTAGTGCCAGCAGGACTACTCATGTTTGCGGCTAGAATTATTAGTCCATTAGGTGGTAAAAAGGTGGGTATTCATCCGGATCGTGTTAAGAAATTGATGATTTCTACAAATACGTGTGGTAAAAAGCTTGCGACTTCTGGATTTAAGTTTCACTATTCGTTTGAAGAATCTTTTAGAGACTGGTTTAAAGATTGTAATGAGGAGGGGTTGAGATAATGGCAAAGAGGTTATTATTGATTGCCCCTGTCTTTTTTGGTTATTACAAGGATATTATGGAAGAAGCTAGATCATTAGGTTTTGAAGTGGATTATCTTTGTGATGCACCGAGTGATTCAAATGTTTCAAAAGCGTTTGGTAGAATTAATAAGAAGTTTATTCAGCTTTCTACAAATCGTTATTTTTCGAATGAAATTAAGCCTTTAATTGGAAAAAATCAATATGATTATGTTTTATTAATTGGTGGTATGACTTTTGCGTTGACTGAAAAGATGATGGAAGAGATTCGTAAGTCACAGCCTAATGCAAAGTTTATGATGTATCAGTGGGATTCAGAAAAAAATTTACCGTATTCAACAAAGATACATAAATACTTTGATGAATTGTATACATTTGATCGTATTGATTTTACTTCAATGAATAAGTATAAATTTTTGCCTTTGTTTTATAATCACATTTATGAAACGATTGGAAAAATGAAGAAGAGTGCATATAAATATGATTGTATGTATGTAGGTACGGCACATCCTCAAAAGTATTATGATATTAATCGTATGGCTAGAGGTTTAAAAAGTGTAATGCCGAATCAATTTATTTATCACTATATGCCTTCTGTTTTAAAGTATGTGTATCAAAAAGTTAAATCTCCTTTGTTTAGAAAAGCTAAATGGAGTGAGTTTGAACATGAAAAGGTTGCTTCAAAAGAATTGATGGAGATATTTAGTGATTCAAAATGTATTTTAGATGCGCCTCAAGCAGGGCAAGTGGGTCTTACGATTCGTACAATGGAGTGTTTGGGTGCAAAAAGAAAATTAGTAACAACAAATTCGGATATAAAGAATTATGATTTTTATAATGAAAATAACATTTTAATCTATAGTGAACCTATAAATTTAGATTCCCCTTTCTTTAAGAATGAATATGAAGAATTGTCGGATGCGCTATATGAAAAGTATTCATTAAAGAATTGGTTGATTACTATGATTGGAAAGGAGACATAATTGGATGAAAATATTAGTTACTGGTGCCAATGGGTATATTGGTCAAGGTGTAGTTAAAGCTATTTTAGATAGTGGTAATGAAGTAATAGCTACTGATTTTTCAACACAATATGTCGATGAACGTGCAAAAAAAATAGATTGTAACGTATTTGATATAGAAAATCCTTATGAATATTTTGAAAAGCCGGATGTGTTATTGCATTTGGCTTGGAGAGATAGTTTTGTACATACATCACCATTCCATATTCAAGATTTACCTAGTCACTACGCCTTTTTAAAGAAAATGGTTGATGAAGGTATTGGTCGAGTTTGTGTTATGGGAAGTATGCATGAAATCGGATTTTTTGAAGGAAGTATCCATGAAGATACACCTTGTCATCCAATGAATTTGTATGGTATTAGTAAAAATGCTTTAAGAAATTGTGTGGAACTAATGACGACGAATACAAAGACAAAATGGCAATGGTTAAGAGGATACTATATTGTAGGAAATTCTGAATTTGGTGATTCAATTTTCTCTAAGATTACTAAGGCGGAACATGAAGGAAAAAAAGAATTCCCATTTACTATGGGACAGAATCAATATGATTTTATTGATTATAAAGATTTTTGCGTGCAGGTAGCTTGTGTGGTTGGTCAAGATGAAGTCAATGGAATTATCAATATTGGTTCAGGAAGACCTGAGAAATTGGCGGATCGTGTAGAGCGATTTATTAAGGAAAACAATTATCATATTCAATTAAAATATGGTGCGTTTCCGGATCGTCCTTATGATTCAAAAGCTGTTTGGGGCGATGGTTCTAAAATAGCGAAAATTATGGGGAAATAGGATGATTTCAGTATGTATGGCCACATATAATGGTGAGAAATATCTGAAAGAACAATTGGATTCCATTTTAAAACAGATCAAGAGTTCGGATGAGCTAATTATTTCTGATGATGGTTCTACGGATTTAACTCGAACGATTATTAAGGAGTATCAAAAAGAATACAATAATATTTATTTAATAGATGGACCTAAGATGGGTGTTCAAAAGAATTTTGAGAATGCCTTAAGAAAATCTAAGGGAGATATTATATTCTTATCTGATCAGGATGATATTTGGATGGATAATAAAGTGGATGAAGTATTAGCAGCTTTTCAAAATCCAAGTGTAGTATTGATATTGCATGATGCACAGATTGTGGATCAGAATGAACAAGTTATTGAAGATTCGTTTTTTGAGCATCGTGGATCGCAATCAGGATTGTTTAAAAATCTTTGGAAGAATTCATATTTAGGATGTTGTATGGCATTTCGAAGAAGTGTTTTAGAATGTAGTTTGCCATTTCCACCAAAGATAGAAATGCATGATTGGTGGATTGGATTGATTGGTGAAATGATGGGTGAAGTAAGATTGATTGATAAGCCATTGTTGAAATACAGGAGACATGGAGAAAATGTATCTTCGTTTCAGCATCATCCATTCAAAAAAATGGTCATGAATCGTTTGTATTTTATTCAGCAATTAGTTAAGGTGAGAAAAAGATGTTTACAGTAGGATCTTGTACAGTTTTATATAATCCTAATGAATCTGTATTAACGAATTTAAATTCATATTCAAATTGTGTGGATGTAAGTGTAGTTGTAGATAATTCAGATACAAAAAATGAAATATCACAATCATTAAAGAATGATTCTAATTTTATCTATATTGATATGGATGGAAATAAAGGAATCGCAGCTGCATTAAATAAAGGGATTGAATATTTGAATTCTAAAAATATTGATTTTGCGTTAACTATGGATCAAGATAGTTTATTTCCAACAAAGTATTATCCAAATATTTTGAAATTAGTAGATAAATATAAAGAGGAATATTCTGTAATTGGATTAAACTTTAATCAAAAAAATTGTCAGTCTGATGAAATTGTTGAGATTCCGTGTTGGTTAACATCTGGAAATTTTGTGAATATAGATACTTTTAATAGGATTGGTAAATTTGATGAACGATTATTTATTGACTATGTTGATATTGAACATGGATATAAATTATCTAAATCAAATTTAAAAATATGTTATTTAAAAAATTATTCTTTAAAACATGAAATTGGAAATCCAATAGAGATTCATTTATTTGGTAAAACATATCATGCGATGAATCATTCACCTATTCGTTATTATTATCGTTATCGTAATGCGTATTATTTATATCATTTTGTGGATAAAGATTTCTTTAGAAAAGAATATTTTAAAGAGATTACAATCAATATTATTAAAATGTTGGTGTATGAAAAGAATCAAAAAGCAAAGCTTTCTATGATTCGAAAAGGAATCAGAGATGCAAAATTAAAGAAATTAGGTAAATTCTATGAATAAGATTTATAAAATATATAGTGTCATGTTGAGAAAAATGATTTTTTGTTTTGATGGCATCAATAATAAATTTTTTACAACTCTTTATTATAAATATTTAAAAAAAAGAGGAGTTGTATTTGAGGGAAGACCTAATTATATCTCATCCTCAGCTTATCTAGATGGGCAAGGATTAAATTTAATTTCTATTGGTAAAGATGTTGTGATTAGTAAAGAAGCAATGTTATTAACGCATGATTATTCTATTGAAACAGCTTTGCACGCAGTAGGAAAAGGAAGTGTCGATAGACATATACATATTAATAAACCTATAAAAATTGGAAATAATTCTTTTGTAGGAGCAAGAGCTTCTTTGTTGCCGGGTACTACAATTGGAAATGACTGTATTATTGGTGCCTGTGCAGTTGTAAAAGGAAACATCCCAGATGGTAGTCTAGTTGTAGGTAATCCAGGTAAAATTGTATCTGATATAGATACATATGCAAAAAAAATGATCAAAATGGGGTATGATGTCTAGTTTTTTTTGTATCATGTTAAATGATATGGTATACTTTTTAGCGTAGAAAATATTTCTACAAAGGGAAAGATAAATATTGGGAATAAAGTCAGTATGACTTTTATATAGAATTTTTTAGTTTTAACTGGGGATAGTTAAAAGGCTAAATCAAACTTAAGACAAGGGAGTCAATTATGTTAGTCACAATTATAAGTGCGGTTCATTCTTTGCGTATGGGATTTGTAAAGGAATATTACACTTCTAGGGGGTATGAAGTAGAAAATATTACTTTAGATAAAAATTCTATACAATCATGGTTTGCTCAAATGAATATATCTAAGAAAATTAGAAAGACTGTGATGGATTTGAATCCAGATGTTGTATATTGTGAAGCATTATTTGACTTGCTTATAAAAGAACTTGGAGTATTAAAGAGAAAAAATAATAATATGAAATTAATTTTTGATGTATGTGAATATTCAGATTCTTTGCATCAAAAATATTTGAACCAGGCGGATATTATATTTTGTAGTAATGAATTGTATAGGGGGTACGTTCATAGATCTATAGTATTATATCCAACAAATGGTCAAAGTTGTTTAACAACAAGCCCTGAATTAAAGAAGGATGAATTGTCTTTTTGTATAAAACGTAATAAAAAGATGGATATAGACTTGATTATTTCATTTTTAAGAGAATGTTCTTCCATTAAAAAGTGTGTTTTACATGTCATAGGGGATTGGAAGAAAAAAGAAAGTTTTATTCAAGATGTTTTAAATATAGGTATAAATGTAGTGGATCATAAAGAATTGGTAAATCAAAATCAAATACAAGAAGTATTTGATGAATGTAACTATGGTCTTAATATCATAAAGTATGATGGCATAAATTCAGAAGCTTTAGAATATATGTGTGGACAAATTCCGATTATAAATTCTGTACAGGGTGATTTAAAACAATATTGTGAATTATGGGATATTGGGAAAAATATTGATCATGATAATTATAAAACTGTAGCGAAAACTATATGTAAAGATAACAAAAGCATACAGTTAAAGCGACGAGAAAATATTCGTAACTTATATAATACGTATTTTACTGTAGAGAAATTTTTTGAAACATTGGATAAAACAGGAGGAAGCTTATGAGTAGACAAGAAAAAAAGAAATCTATTGGATTCATGATATTTGCGATTCTTCTTTCTGTTATACTGGTTGTTTTTGCGGGTTTCTTGATTTATCAAATATTTAAACTACAAATTTTACCAGATAATATTTTAATACCGGCTATCTTGGCCATTGTATTATTCAGTTTGATATTACTAATTTTAATTAACTTTTGTGCGCATGGAATTGCTTCGAAAATTATATATTCTATTTTGGTTATTATGATCAGTGTAGTATATGGTTTAGGAAACTATTATTTGTATTCAACAAATGCAACACTTGAAACAGTAACAGATCAATCAAATCTATCAAAAAATACAGTTTCTGTGGTTGCGTTGAATTCAAGTAGCTTAGAAGATGTAAATAGCTTGAATGGTACTAAGATTGGTGTGTTAAGAACCATTGGTAAGGAATCTACTAAAAAGTCTTTATCGGATTTAAAAAAGAATAATGTAACATATACAAAAAAGACATATGATAATATGTTAAGCATGCTCAAGGCTTTATATGATAGTGATGTGGATGCGATTGTATTAAATGAGGCGTATCGTTCAAATGTTTGTGATTTAGAGGATTATACAAACTTTAATAATGACACGAAGGTCATTCATAAAACTGTATATTATACAGAAGAAAATAGTTCATTACTTGCGGTTTCAGATATTACTTCTAAACCATTTAGTATTCTGATTAGTGGCAATGATTCTTTTGGTAGCTTAGATGAAACTTCAAGATCCGATGTAGATATGCTTGTTACAATTAATCCGGTTACATCTACTATCTTAATGACAAGTATTCCCCGTGATTCTTATGTTGAAGAAGTATGTGATGATTATGCATGTAACTATGGTGCGTATGATAAATTAACGCATACAGGTCTTTATGGTGTTGATACGACAAAAGATACGGTAGAAAATTTGTTAGATATTGATATCAACTATGTATTTAGAGTTAATTTTACAAGTATGATTGACATTGTGGATGCATTAGGTGGAATTGATATTGATGTTGCCGAGGGTATGGCTGTTTCAAGATTTTATACGAACAGTACTTTAGAAGGTGTTCATGAAGGTACAAATCATTTAGATGGAAAGCGTGCCTTAGCTTATTCTAGAGAAAGAAAGGCATATATTGATGGAGATGTGCAACGTGCTCGTAATCAACAGCAAGTCTTACAAGCTATGTTTAAAAAAGCAACTTCTCCAGAAATTATCACAAAATATACGAGCTTATTGAAAGCATTAACTCATGCGTTTGATACAAATATGTCAACAAAAGAAATTACTTCTTTTATTAAATATCAAATTCAGGCAAAACCTAGTTGGAAGTTTGAACAATATGTATTAAAAGGAGATAATGATTTACAAGTAAGTCCAGAGTTGGGTAGTGAAGTCAGTGTGATTCAACTTTATCCTTCATCTATTCATACAGCTGCTGAAAAAATTCAGGCTGTACTCGATGGAAAATCAAGTGAGACTGTAGAAACTGAAGAGGATATTCCTGCAGGAACATTATCTCAAGAAGAGATTGAAGCACAAATTCAACAAGGACTTTTAACTGAGATAGACGAGAATGAAGAAGGTTCTGATATTTATTATGGAACTGGAAATTAATCGAAGATGGTGGTAGTTTATCTATCACCATTTTGATTAAATACGTAATTATGATAAAATTTAAGAGTTTGATAGTGGAGGTACACTGTGAATAATGAAAATGCGATAGAAGTGCGTAATATGTCTAAGCGATTCAAAGTGGATTATGACAAGGCGCATACTTTAAAAGATAAATTATTATTCTGGAGAACAAGTCATGTTGAGGTTCATGAAGTTCTAAAGAATATTAATATGGATATTAAAAAGGGTGAAACAGTTGCACTAATTGGTACGAATGGTTCTGGTAAATCAACATTATTGAAATTGATGACGAAAATCATTTTTCCAAATGAAGGTACAATTGAAACCAATGGTAAACTTACTTCTTTACTAGAATTGGGTGCTGGTTTCCACCAGGATTTTACGGGTAGAGAAAATATTTATTTTAATGCTTCTATTTTTGGATTAACACGAAAAGAAATTGATGCTCGTATTCAAGATATTATTGATTTTAGTGAATTAGGTGAATTTATTGATCATCCTGTTCGTACTTATTCATCAGGTATGTATATGCGTTTAGCTTTCTCTGTAGCTATCAACGTGGATGCAGAAATCTTATTGATTGATGAAATCTTAGCTGTAGGGGATCAACATTTCCAAGACAAGTGTTATCGTAAATTAAAAGAATTAAAAGATTCCGATAAAACAATTGTGATTGTTACACACAGTTTGGATGTTGTAAAAGATTTATGTGATCGTGCTGTATGGATTTATAAGGGTGAACTGAAATTGGATGGAGATCCTATTTATGTCATTGATGAATATTTAAAACAAGTAGCTTTAGATCATAAAGAAGAAAAGAGAAAGGCGATTGCTGAAGGAAAGCATCGTTTTAAAGGTGCTGTATTTATAGATGCACCAAAAGACTTTATAACAGTAAAAAGAGAACAAAAAGAATTGTTCTGTCAAGGATGGCAGCTATCTGATCATGATGATGCAATTTTAAAAATTACTTTGGATGATATAGAATTGAAAAATATTGAGAGAAAGAATCGTCAAGACGTATTTGAAGCATATCAAGAAGTTTATGCAGGAGATATGGATCCAGATACAATTGGATGGAAGACAAATTTAGATTTAACGGATTTAGAACTAGGAAATCATAAGCTCTTAGTACAATGTATTGAACCAAATGGAAATATATTAGCTGAAAAGAGTATTCAGTTTGTTCTAGAATAGAGGTGAAAAGATGCATATATTTAAAGATATTTATGATTATCGTGAATTATTAAAGACGAATGTAAAAAAAGATATTCGAGGAAAATATAAAGGATCTTTTCTAGGGGTTTTGTGGTCATTTATTAACCCATTATTACAGGTTGTAGTGTATTGGATTGTCTTTCCTTACTTAATGCGTGGTGCAGGTGGAGATAATTATTTAGTTTATCTGATTACTGGTTTAATTCCTTGGACTTTCTTTTTAACGACAGTAAGTGCGGGAACGACTTCAATTAAGGCAAATGCAGGGATTATAAAAAAAGTGTATTTTCCTAGAGAAATCTTACTGATTTCACAAGTATTAAGTGGACTTGTAAATTTTATGATTTCTTGTGTAATTATCTTTGTATTCTGTTTCGCCTTTGGATATGGCATTTCCATTCAAGTTTTGATGTTACCAGTTGTGGCATTAATACAATCTATATTGATTCTAGGTATAATTTTGATTCTTAGTTCCTTAAATGCATATATTCAAGATTTGGAATATATTGTTTCATTCTTATTGACAATGGGAATGTATGCAACTCCAGTTATTTATGATCTATCATTATTGGATGGAGCAGGAATATTGGGAAAAATTATTCGAATGAACCCACTAACCATTCTAGTGATGTCATATCGTGATATTTTTATGTATCATGTATGGCCGCCAATGAAACAGTTAGGGGCTGTAGCTTTATTAGCCTTAGTAATTTTAATTATAGGTTATAAAGTGTTTAAAAAACTTGAAAAAGGTTTTGCAGAAGAATTATAGATTTTGAAGGTATTTCAAGTTTTGGAATACCTTTTTAATCTTTATATAGAAAAATGTGATAAAATGAAAACGCTTATTGGAGGTAGTATGGGACAGTATTTTAAATATAAGATTGATAAAGTTAAATATAAAAACATTAAAGAACATAATTTTTTTGAAGTATATGGTTGGTGTTATGCTCAAAATGTAGAATTAATATCTTACGAAGTAAAAGTAAATAACAAAGATGTTTTATTTGAAATCGATTCAATATATAGATCAGATGTTTTAAAAGAAATAAAAATTAATGATAAAGAAAAAAGTATTGGTTTTTATATCCGAGTCGATTGTTTGGAAGATAATGTTAATAAATTTGAATTAATTGCTAAAACAAAAGAATATAAAGAAACCTTAATTGTTTTATCTAGTGATGAGATTAAAGAAATAGAAGATAATCATTTTATAGAATTTAATATTGATGCAGTGACATATGAAAAAGAAATTTCAATGGCAACTGCATTTGGATGGACATATTCAATAGATGGAAAAGCTGTGCAAATTGATATTTTAGATAAAAATAAAAATACAATGGATATTACTTGTCGTAAAGAAAATCGTTCGGATTTAATACATAAACATTTAATTCAAGAAGATCAAAGTAATTGTGGCTTTTTATTATCTTTTAAGTATCAAGAAGGAGAAAATTACTATATACAGTTTAAGACGGAAAATGATGTGGTAACACAAAAATTAGAACAAACCAATGTTGCATATTCTAGTACTTTAAGTAAGTATATACGACATATTAATAAAAAGAACCTACAAAAGGGTTTGGCTTATTTAAAGAAAAATGGTGTTAAAAAATTAATGTACAGATTACGTTATGGTACTTATGTTGGTGAATCAGATTATGAATCTTGGTTATTTGCGCAAAGAGTAAATGAAAAATCATTAAATATTCAAAGAAATACACGCTTTTCGTATAGTCCTAAAATCAGTATTCTTGTAGCTACTTTTAATACAAAAGAAGAGTATTTAAAAGAAATGGTTGATACAGTTGTGAATCAGAGTTATTCAAATTGGGAATTGTGTATTGCGGATGGAAGTACAAACGATTTTGTAGAGAAGTATGTACATGAACATTATTCTAATTATGGTGATAAGATTAAATTCCAAAAACTAGATCAGAATTACGGTATTTCTGGGAATACAAATAAGGCTTTTGAAATGGCATCCGGAGACTATATTACAGTTTATGATCATGATGATACTTTAGAATTAGATTGTTTCTATGAAATAGTAAAAGCACTACAGGAATATCGTTATGATGTGCTATATACGGATGAAGATAAGTTTGATGATAGTACAAAAATGTATAATGATCCAAACTTAAAACCAGATTTTAGTGAGGATTTGCTACGTTCTCATAATTACATTACACACTTGTTTATTGTAAATAAGAAAATTGTGGATGAAGTTGGTTACTATAATAGTGAATTTGACGGTAGCCAGGATTATGACTATATCTTTAGATGTGTAGAAAAGGCAAATGCTGTGTATCATATTCCTCGTATTTTATATCACTGGAGAATGCATCCAGAATCTACTGCACAAAATCCGGAAAGTAAATTATATTGTTACGATGCAGGCAAGCGTGCGATTGAAGCTCACTACAAAAGAGTTGGAGTTGAGGCTCTTGTTGAATTGATGCCTAAGCCTTTGTATGGTTTTTATCATACAACCTATAGCACAAAGGATAATCCTTTAGTTTCGATTCTAATTCCAAACTATAATCATAAGACTATTTTAAAGACTTGTATTGATTCTCTATACAATGTAAATACATATAAAAACTTTGAAATTGTGATTGTAGAAAACAATAGTACGGAACAAGAAATTTTTGATTATTATAAGGAATTACAATCTGAACATGATAATATCCAGGTTGTAACGTATAAGGGTAAATTTAACTATTCAAGAATCAATAACTTTGGAATGAAATATACAAATGGAGATTATGTATTGTTATTAAACAATGATACAGAAGTAATCTCACCAAATGCATTGTCTGAAATGGTTGGATGTATACTTCGTCCTGAAGTAGGAGCAGTAGGAGCTAAGTTACTATACGAGGATGATACAGTACAACATGCAGGTGTTGTGATTGGATTTAGTGGATATGCAGGACACGTGAATCATGGAATCAATAAGGATGACTATGGATATATGTTAAGAGCAAGAGTAAACTGTAACTATAGTGCAGTTACAGCTGCTTGTATGATGGTTAAAAAATCCGTGTTTAATCAAGTTGGTGGATTTGATGAACAATTTGTTGTGGCATGTAATGATGTGGACTTATGTTTAAAAATTTGTAAAGAAAAGTATTTGGTTGTATACAATGCCTTTGCCTTGTTGCATCATTATGAGTCAAAATCAAGAGGTTATGATGATGCAAGTCAAGAAAAAATGTGGCGTTTTAATAAAGAAGTAGAAAAATTCCAAACAAAATGGAATGATGTTCTTGTTCATGGAGATCCTTATTACAATAAGAATTGGAATGTCAAATTAGGAGCATTTAGATTATTTTAGTTTATGAATTACTATAAGACTGGTCAATTCGCAAAACTAGCGAATGTGAGTGAAAGAACAATTCGATATTATGACAAAATAGGGTTATTAAAACCCTCTTTTGTTATGGAAAATGGGTATCGTCAATATAGTGATTTGGATTTATTAAAGTTACAGAAGATTTTATCTTTAAAGCACTTGGGGTTTAGTATTGAAGAAATCTTTCCTATGGTTATGGATAATACGAACTTAAAAGAAAGCTTTGAGTTACAGATTGATTTGATTGAAGATAAAATTAGTCATTTACAATCTTTAAAGGATGCATTAAAAAAAGCAAGTCAAACGCCGGATTTAAGTTGGAATATGATTCTATCTTTAGTTCAATTATCGAATGAGGAAACAAACATTATTGAACAATATAAGAATGCGAAGAACTTAAATGATCGTATATCACTACATGAAAAGTATTCTACGAATAAGCAGGGATGGTTTAATTGGTTGTTCAATCAAATCGATTTTAGTAGAGTCAATCGATTATTAGAACTTGGTTGTGGGAATGGTAAATTGTGGCAAGAAAATCGAATTGAATTAAGGAATAGAGAAATCTTCTTATCGGATATTAGTGAAGGTATGGTTGAAGAAGTAAGAAATAAATTAGGAACAGACTTTAACTGTATTGTGGCAGATGCTGAAAAGATACCGTTTAAAGATTCTTATTTTGATACAATTATTGCCAATCATGTTCTATTTTATTTGAATGATTTAAATCTTGGTTTAAAAGAAATAGATAGAGTACTAAAAAGTGATGGAATCCTTTATTGTAGTACATATGGTAAGAACCATATGAAAGAAATCACGGAAATCGTACAAAACTTTGATTCTAGAATTAATCTATCAAACCATAGCTTGTATGATATTTTTGGATTAGAAAATGGAGAAAACATATTAAAGGAATATTTCTTCAGTGTTCAACGAATGGATTATCAAGATTCATTAGAAATCACTGAGTCAAAACCATTGATTGATTATATTATGTCTTGTCATGGCAATCAAAATGAAATATTAGGGCCTAGACTAAATGAGTTCAAAGAATATATTGAAGAATTGTTAAAGAAAACTGGTAAAATAGTTGTAACGAAACAAGCGGGAATGTTTAAGGCACATCATTGACGATGTGCCTTAATTTTCGAATATATAAAATTGGATAGGGATAAATCAACCTTTAAAAGTCATAGGGATTTTTGCTCTGAGAAAGAGATAACCTTTAAACACTTGTAGGGTGAACTTTTCCTATCTTTTTGTTACAGTATTTTTAGAAGGGATTGGACGTAAATAAAAGAAGGTAGAAATCCTTCACCGACCAAAGTTGCGATTTCTACCCGTCCTCTTAGACAATAATATGATACTGAAAATTACCAACGACTTCAACATGATTTTGAATGAAAATGATTAT
>OLPC01001782.1_pt1 | contig 17660 bp, 14 predicted proteins | sample 1672341 | NCBI WGS metagenome assembly OLPC01 (sample SAMEA3136673, study PRJEB25190) | human gut metagenome | reverse complement strand
TCAAGAATTTCGCACCAAAGATTTTGTTGTGCGTTCAACTCATAGTATTGAGCATTAGAAATGCAAATATTGTATACTGCAGAACCACCGAAGAGCTTACTTTGTCTTCACGATGTCGAAGAGATACGTAAGCTTTATTACGATGTTTGAGTGGTTGGAGCGGGCGAAATAGTCGCGCTTTGAGTCGCCGTAGATATTGCCAAGACCGTAATAATAGCGGCCTTCGAGGAGGAAATGGCCTACTCGCGGAAGCGCCAGCTCCATTCCTAAGCCGGCGGCAATGCCGTAATCGAACTTGTTCTCTACGGACATCGTGTCCTGGGCGCATGTCAGATTGGAGCGGTCAGCGAGGTTGCGGTCGGCAAAGTTGAAGTTTGAGACGGTCTTCTCTCCAAGCAGATAGCCGAACTGCGGACCTGCCTTGAAGAAGAACTGCATGCCCTTGTGCTCCTTTCCCCAGGCGAGGTGCGCGAAGATGGGCACCTGTATGTAGTTAAGGTCGCGCTGGTAAGCCTCCGCCAGTCCTGTCTTGGCGTTGATGACGGGCTGGTCGTCGGAGGTGAGGATGTTCTCCTTCCATCCTATTCGGGCATAATTCACCTCCGCCGCAATGGAGCAGATGGTGCTGAAATACTTCTCGCACGTATAGCGCATGGACAGTCCCATGGTGATGCCGCCATGTCCCTGCTGCGTCACCTTCGGCGTAAAGCCCACATTACTTATTATATAGCCGGCATTCACACCGACGGAGAGGTCGTTGCGGTGGTCGCCAATCTGTGCGCCTGCGCTGACGTGAGACGTCATGAGCAAGACTACGGCAGCGGCAAGACCGCATATTCTGTGTTTAAGACTTGTCATTCTTAATGGTTTGTTATGAATCAATAGCTTATCGACTCTATGCTGCGGTTGTTGCGATAATGCACGAGCATGAACGATACGTTCTGCATGCCGCCGTCAGACACGCGCATAAACTTTAGCGGGGTCTGCATAGGGGCGTACGTGGTCTGCTGCTTCGTGCCCTTGAAGGCTGATCCGTACGTGCTGATGCCGCGCAGGAAGAACTGTGCCTGGTCATAACCTGTGATGGCAAAGCGGGGAAGCGCCTCGCGCATGTCCGACTTGAACCACTGGCGATAAGTGCGCTCGAAGTTCTTGGTGCGCTGTGCCACGGGATTATAGTAGAAGGATGTGGGGATGTATGTGTCGTACTTGTGATAATATTCCGTGTAAGGCTTCGTGTACATCAGCCATTCCGTATAGCCAAAGAGCGACACGCGCATTGCGGGACTCGACTTCTTCAGAATGTCAAGCTTGGCAAACACCGAGTTAAGCTCCGGCGAACGTGCCGTATTGAGCACCACCACGTTACGCTTAGTAGTGTTGAACGCCTTGACAAACATCGGGTCTGACGACTTCAGGTTGGTGATGCTGCATGTTATGCCCTTCTCCTGAAGACGCTTGCGGAGGCTGGTGGTGAAGGTGCCCTTGTTGCTTGTGGCGTCGTTACAGTCAACGACCACCACGTGCGAGTCAGAGAAACGCTCCATGAATGCGTTCACGGCTACAGCCGTAAGCTGCTCCGGCGACTGATAGACCTGGAAGATGTGGTCGTTCTTAGCCACCTCGCCACCGTTGATTGAGAATGGGATGACCAGCTTTATGTCGTTCTTGCGGCAGAAGTCGGCTATGGGCTTCACCTGCGGCGTATAGAGCGGACCGAAGATGATGTCGCACTTGGCTGCTGCGGGATCGGCAAGCGTAGTAGCCACATTGGCGTCAATGGGCACGTTCCATGCCTGCACGTTGGTCTTGATGCCCTGTGCCTTAAGGCTGTCACATGCCATCAGCACGCCGCGATAATACTCCACCATGCGCTGTCCGTCGCCGTCAACGTTGTGAAGAGGGAGCATCACGCCCACACGCACCACGCCCATTTCCTTCTTCTTGCCGGCAGCGGGCGCAGACGGCGTAGCAGGACGAGAGGTCTCAGGAGACTGTGCCGGGGTGTTCACCTTGCTCATCGTGGGGAACGGGATAAGGAGCTGGTCGCCCTTCTTAAGCACATAGTCAGACTTCTTCATGCCGGGATTGGCGTTCTGAAGTTCTTCTATGGTGATATTGAATTTCTTGGCAATGCCGTATATCGTGTCTTTCTTCTTCACCTTGTAAAGGTCCTGCCACTTCACATTCTGACCGCCTGACACCATGGCGACCGCGAGGGCACACATGCATAATAGCATTCGGAGATGACGTCTCATATTGTTCTGAATTTTAGTTTGTATACCTTGATTTTTGTGCAAAAGTACATAAAATATATTGTTCTGAGAAATTTTTCATTAACTTTGCATAATAACCAAACAGGCATGAATATGAAACACATCATAATACTTCTTGTCGCCCTTACCTGCTCGTTCCTTCAAGTAAAGGCTGACGACATCCCCACCATCGACCCACAAGCCACTTTCATAACCTCCGAAGGAGAAGAGACGGGCACGAGCTATCAAGGTTCGGCTCCGCTCACCGTACGCTTCGCTGCCAACGCGGAGAACGTGGGGGCATGGAGCGCGCACTACGAATGGAGATTCACGAAGGAGGGAAACGACTCGCCCTACCTTGTCAGATATGAAGAGGACACGGAATACACGTTCACGGAGGCTGGCGCTCACCGCATAGTGCTGTACGCCACGTTCACCAACGCCGGCGACACGGTGGCTTACACGGAGGAATACTGGTCGGAGAACACGCCCATTACCGTATCTATATCAGAGAGCAAGCTGGACATGCCCAACGCTTTCTCGCCGAACGGCGACGGCATCAACGACATATATAAGGCTAAGAGCGGACATCAGAGTCTGGTGGAGTTTCATGCCTACATCTTCAACCGTTGGGGACAGAAGCTCTACGAATGGACCGACCCTGACGGAGGATGGGACGGCAAGTATAACGGAAAGGACGTAAAGCAGGGCGTCTACTTTGTGCTCGTAAAGGCAAAGGGCGCTGACGGAAGAAAATATAACATCAAGAAAGACGTAAACCTGCTTAGAGGTTATACGGAAACTTTAGGAACGACGGGCGGCGAATAAGCCCCTGACACACTACATCAAAGCTTACACATGAGAGATATGAGCAACAACGACATGGAAGAGGGCAAAATAAACGTATGGGGCGCACGTGTGCACAACCTTAAGAACATCGACGTGGAGATTCCGCGCGGCAGCCTTACGGTCATCACGGGTCTGAGCGGTTCGGGCAAGTCGTCATTGGCGTTCGATACTATCTACGCTGAAGGACAGCGCCGATACATCGAGACGTTCTCGGCGTATGCACGCAACTTTCTCGGCGACATGGAGCGTCCGGACGTTGACAAGATAACCGGACTTAGCCCCGTAATCAGCATAGAACAGAAGACCACCAACCGCAATCCACGGTCCACGGTGGGCACCACAACGGAGATTTATGACTATCTCAGACTGCTTTTCGCACGTGCGGGCACGGCTTACAGCTATGCCACCGGTGAGAAGATGGTGAGGTATACGGAGGAGAAAATCATCAACATGATTGAGACCGACTATGCAGACCGACGCATTTACATCCTCTCTCCTCTCGTAAGACAACGTAAGGGACACTACCGCGAACTCTTCGAGAGCTTGCGGAGGAAGGGTTATCTCTATGCCCGCGTGGACGGGGAGATAAAGGAGATAACGCAGGGCATGAAGACTGACCGATACAAGAACCACAACATTGAGGTGGTGATTGACAAGATGCAGATGCGCAAGGGCTTCGAAGACCGACTCAGAAAGACCGTAGAGACTGCCATGAGACAGGGCGACGGACTCATTATGATTCTGGACAAGGACTCGGGTGTGGCGAAGAACTTCTCAAAGCGACTTATGTGTCCGACGACGGGTCTCAGTTATTGCGACCCGGCTCCTAACATGTTCTCATTCAACTCGCCTGAAGGTGCCTGCCCGAAGTGTAAGGGTTTAGGATACGTCAACGAGATTGACATGAAGAAGGTCATTCCCGACGACACCTTATCCATACATCAGGGAGCCATCGTGCCGTTGGGAAAATACAAGAACCAGATGATTTTCTGGCAGATAGGTGCCATACTGGAGAAGGCGGAATGCACGCTGAAGACTCCCGTGAAGGACATTCCGGAGGATACGCTCGACGAAATCCTCTACGGATCGCTTGAACCTGTCAAAATAGACAAGGAACTGGTTCACACCTCTTCCGACTACTTCACAACGTTCGACGGCGTGGTAAAGTATATGCGCTCCGTGATGGAGAACGACGACACGGCAAGCGGACAGAAATGGGCAGACCAGTTTCTCGCTGTATGCAAGTGTCCTGAATGTCAGGGCATGAGGCTCAACAAGGAGTCGCTCTCTTATCGTGTCTGGGACAAGAACATCTCTGAGCTTGCCAACATGGACATCAAGACGCTCATGACTTGGCTGGACGAGGCAGAGAAGCATCTGGACGAACGTCAGAAAGCCATTGCTACGGAGATTCTCAAGGAGATACGCACACGCATAAAGTTTCTGCTGGATGTCGGAGTGGACTATCTGTCGCTAAACAGACAGTCTGCCACGTTGTCCGGAGGCGAGAGCCAACGAATAAGACTTGCCACGCAGATAGGTTCGCAACTCGTGAACGTGCTCTACATTCTGGATGAGCCGAGCATCGGTCTGCACCAAAGAGACAATGAGCGCCTGATACGCTCGCTGAAGAATCTTCGCGATATCGGCAACACGGTGGTGGTGGTGGAGCACGACAAGGACATGATGCTCAGCGCCGACTATATCATCGACATCGGTCCGATGGCAGGACGCAAGGGTGGCGAGGTGGTGTTTCAGGGCACACCGAAGGACATGCTCAAGACGCACACCATAACAGCCGAATATCTTAACGGCATACGCACCATTGCCGTGCCCAAGGAAAGACGCAAGGGCAACGGCAAATTCATAACCATACGCGGAGCCAAGGGCAACAACCTGAAGAACGTGGACGTCAGCTTCCCGCTTGGAGAGCTGATAGTGGTGACGGGTGTCAGCGGTTCGGGAAAGTCTACTCTCATCAACGAAACGCTCCAGCCCATCCTCTCACAACATTTCTATCGTTCGCTGAAGAAGCCGATGGCGTATGACAGCGTGGAAGGCATAGACAATATAGATAAGGTGGTGAACGTAGACCAGTCGCCATTGGGACGCACGCCACGATCAAACCCTGCCACTTACACGGGCGTGTTCAGCGACATCCGATCGCTCTTCGTGGGTCTGCCGGAAGCCAAAGTGCGCGGATATAAGCCGGGACGCTTCTCCTTCAACGTGAAGGGAGGACGCTGCGAGACGTGCAAGGGCAACGGTTATCGCACGATAGAGATGAATTTTCTGCCGGACGTGATGGTGCCATGCGAGGTTTGCCACGGCAAGCGATATAACCGCGAGACTCTGGAGGTGCGCTATAAAGGCAAGAGCATTGCCGACGTGCTGGACATGACCATCAATCAGGCTGTGGAGTTCTTCGAGAACGTGCCTACCATCCTACAGAAGATAAAGACCATTCAGGACGTGGGATTGGGATACATCAAGCTTGGACAGCCTTCCACTACGCTGTCCGGCGGCGAGAGTCAGCGCGTAAAGCTTGCCACCGAACTGAGCAAGCGTGACACGGGCAAGACGCTCTTCATTCTGGACGAACCTACCACCGGTCTGCACTTCGAGGACATCCGCATTCTCATGGACGTGGTGCAGAAACTCGTCGACCGTGGCAATACGGTGGTAATCATCGAGCACAACCTCGACGTCATAAAACTGGCAGACCACATCATCGACATAGGTCCGGAAGGCGGAATAGGCGGCGGACAGCTTGTGGCACAAGGCACACCGGAGGAAGTGGCAAAGTCAGGAAAGGGATTTACGAGCAGGTTCATTGCTGAAGAGCTTGGCTTGAAATAAGCAATCGTGTAGGACATAGCATTTAAATAATAATTAGATTGTAAATGAAAATAGAAATAAGAAACCTTAAGAAGGTGTTCGGAACCAAGACAGCCGTGGACATAGAGAAGGCGGACATCCATGACGGAGAGATTCTCGGACTCGTGGGAAACAACGGAGCGGGAAAGACCACGCTCTTCCGCCTCATTCTCGACCTTCTGAATGCCGACGAGGGAAGCGTGATGCTTACGCCGAACATGACGGACGGCACAGAACCGACACACATCAATCCTGCCATGAGCGAGGAATGGAAGCCCTTCACGGGATCGTACATTGACAGCAGCTTCCTTATCGACTTCCTTACAGCGGAGGAATATCTGGAGTTTGTGGGTAAGGTTTCGGGCATGTCGAAGGAGGACGTTCACAATGAAATTGCCCAATACGAGATGTTTATGAACGGTGAGGTATTGGGACAGAAAAAGTATATACGCGACTTCTCTGCCGGTAACAAGCAGAAGGTGGGCATCGTGGCTGCATTGCTCACACGCCCGCAACTCGTCATCCTCGACGAACCGTTCAACTTCCTCGACCCCAGCAGTCAGAACCATCTGAAGAAGCTGCTCGTGGAATATAACAAGACGGAGGGTGCCACCATTCTTATTTCGAGTCATAACCTGCAGCACACGACGGACATCTCTACACGCATAACGCTTCTGGAGCATGGCGTCATCATCAAAGACCTCGACAATAAGGACGGAGGCGCAGAGAAGGAACTGGAGGAGTATTTCAATGTATAGCCAACGTCTATACATTATATAATAATATCCCCTACATTATCTTATAGCCATAAGCCGATCGATACATGTCCTCCAGATAATAAGAGAGGCAGAAAAAGAGGGTTATAGCCACGTAAACAAGGACGAGTTGCGTGCCGCTGAAGCTGATGTTGTCGATGCTGGCACCCGGAATCGTAGCTATCCAGTCGAGTGAAGCATTGAGAACAGCGACAATACGGTCGAGCACGTAGGCTATCAGACGCGGAAAGAACGGCAGACTGACGAACGCCATAATGTAGAAAACGAGCGACAGATAGACTATGAGCGTGACGGCAGGGATGGCTATGTAGTTGGCAAAAAGGAAATAGCAGGAGAAGCGCCCGAAATAATAAATGATGATGGGGGCTACCATCACCTGAGCAGCCATCGACACCTTGAACATCGTCCATATCCAGTCCACCATGCGATGACTCTGAAGATAACGCGGCTTGAGGATGTAATGGAAGCGCTCGTTGAACGCCAAGATGCCGAAGACGGCAAGGAACGACATCTGAAAGCCTACGTCCCAAAGGCTCATCGGATTGCCAAGGACGAGCACCACGACTGCTATGCCCAACGAATTGAGCGACTGCGGTTTGGCTGACATCAATCCGAAGAAGGCAAAACACGTATACATGACAGCCGAACGCACGATGCTGGACGACATGCCCACCATCAAGGCATAAGCCCAAATGGACAGAATAAGAACCAAATTGCCGATTATGAGACGACCCATAGACGATCCGAACGGGATGAGAATGGCGGCAAGAAGCATGAATATGATGCCGAGATGAAGACCGGAAAGAGCGAGCACGTGCGACACGCCCACTACAGAATAGGTTTCGCGGGCTGCATCCGAAAGGGCTGTCTTATCGCCCAACGTCATCGCTCCCACTATGGCGTAAGCGTCATCGCTCACCCCATAGGCGGCAAGGAGGATCATGGCTTTACGCCGAACTCGGTCGAGCATGATGGACAGGCGTTTCGGCATTGACAGACTGTTAAGGCTGAGCACCTTGCGGGCGCAACTACCATAGGGGACATACGTGCGGGCTATCACGTCATGCACTTTCAGCCAACGCCCGTAATCGAAGTGGCTGTCACGTCCTTTATCAGCCGTTCTCCTCTCCCACTCCGCCTTTTCCAGGCGCGAACATACCACAAGACCATCGCCGATGACAAGCTGACGTGCATCCACACCCGTGCCATCGTCTTCATACTGATAGTCTTTTTTAGGAAAGAAGGCAATGATGCTGTGACCGGCAAGCCTTCCTTTCGTCACCGCAAGCTGGCACTTTACAGAACGTTCTTTCTCCACCGGTTGGGTTTCCACTACAGCCTCATAAGATTCTGGGGCATCGGAGAAAGAGACATTATAGTCCTCAAGAAAACAGGTGGTGCGCCACAAACCTCCTGCCACCACCATAATAAAAAGCACAACAGTCTGAAAAATGGGATGCTTGCGCAAAAAGAAATATGATGCTACAAACGCGGAAAGCAAAGCCACGTACGCCCACATCCACACACAAGAAGGAACGCGACAGTCCAAGGCGTCGCCAATAAGCACTCCCACGACAAGGAACAAAGCCACACGCAGGAAGGGCCAAAGCTGTACACGTCCGTTAGTTATCATTAGATGTTATCTTTATTATGGTATTCTTATAGTTTCGATCCTTCAAGTCGCTTAGGGCAGAAACTGTCGAAGGGACAGTCCTTGCAATGAGGCTTTCGGCTTGTGCAGACATAACGACCATGCAGGAGCAACCAATGATGGGCACGTGACAGACAGTCAGCCGGAATATGCTTCTTAAGCTGTGTCTCCACCTTGAGAGGCGTGTCAGCAGAAGCGGGGACGAGTCCGAGACGATGGCTTACACGGAAGACATGCGTGTCGACGGGCATAGCAGCCTGTCCGAAAGCCACAGCCTGCATCACGTTGGCAGTCTTACGTCCAACGCCAGGCAGACGCAGTAGACTATCAAAATCTTCCGGCACCTCTCCGCCATAATCAGCCACAATCATACGCGACAATTCGACAAGGTGACGAGCCTTGGCATTTGGATAGCTGACGCTCTTTATGTATTCGTAAATCTCAGCCTCATCAGCTTCAGCCATTGAACGGGCGTCAGGATAATGAGCGAACAGTTCGGGCGTAACCATATTGACGCGCTTGTCCGTGCATTGGGCGCTTAGCACAACAGCGACAAGCAGCTGAAACACGGAGCCGAACTCAAGTTCAGTGGTCACTTCGGGATGCAGTTCGCGAAAGTACGAAAGCACACGTGCGTATAATTCCTTCTTTGTCATAACCATTTGTTTAGGCTGTAAAATTACAAAAATAAATGGTATGGGCAAAAGAAATGACAGGCTTACTTAAAAAAGAAGGCGTGTCAGAACATATAAACAGAAGTCTATACGTTCTGACACGCCTTCAACATAATTATTCATTTGTCCCTTATATATTCTTATATATTAAGGAACCACCTTTCTCTTACTTCTTCATAGAGTCCTTAGCCTTCTCTGTTGTGGCAGCGGGCTTGTAAGCCTTGTTCAGACCAGCGACAACCTCGTTGGTGATATCGTGTGCCTTGTCAGCATAGAGGATGTTGTCACCTGCCTTAGAGAGGATGAGAGTGTACTTCTTGTCCTTGTTGTATACGGCGAGGAAGTGCTGGATAGAGTCGCGAAGAGCTTTATTATAGCTCTCTGTCTCCTGCTGGAACTCACCGCTCAGACGCTGGTTGAGCGACTGGAGGTCAGCGTTCTGTCTCTGAAGCTGAGACTGGATGGCCTGTGCCTGCTCACGTGTGTAAGCGTTCTGCTGTACCTTCTGCTGGAAGTTAGCTGCTGCTGCCTCGAGCTGCTGCTGCTTCTGTGCGAGAGTATTCTGGATGTTCTGTCCCTTCTTCTGAAGAATCAACGAATAGTCCTTGCAGAACTTATACTGAGACATGATGCTGTCCACCTCTACGTATGCTATCTTTGTCTGTGTGGCTGCAGGCTGTTCTGCTGCGGGTTTCTCATCAACCTGAGCCTTCGACTTGTCGCATGACGACATTGAGAAAGCTGCAAGAGCAGCAATCGCCATTGTACCGAAACTGATTTTCTTGTTCATTTTTTTATAATTGTTTTCTTGTTTTTCTAATATGCACGGTTCTTCTCGCGTGCCTCACGATCCTGATCCATCACACAGTGGATGCCCTGCTTGCGCAGTCCCGGATTGTCATGGACATGCTGTGAAGAGAACTTTCCGTTCTTTCGGATTATCACCTTCACGGACAACAGAGCGACAGAAACTGCCACTATTAATAATGTCAAGAGAAGAAGTTTTATCATCGCTTAAACGTTTTTAACTTTCTAATATGACTTAATAATTAAAATAAGTCAACTAATTTTGTTTTGTCTCCACTTTTCCATTATCTTTGCATTATCAATGCAAGATAAAGACGGAAATGCCTCCCTCTATACAAGGAACGGCATCAGACCCGCTCTCATGAAGCTAATGCAAAGGTAATGCAAATCAGCCGCATGACAAAATAAATTATCGAAAATTCAGATTATTGTACTTATAACATAAAGAAATTTAAAGAAAAAATGAGTAATTGCGAATTGAAACCTGCTCGCGTGTTCGAGCAGTTTGCTGAAATCAACAAAATTCCGCGCCCGTCAAAGCACGAGGAGCGCATGATTGAGTACTTACAGGACTTTGGTAAGAAACACGGATTTGAGACCGTAACCGACGAGACCGGTAATGTCATCATCCGCAAGCCCGCCACTAAGGGTCACGAGAATGCACCTACGCTTATTCTCCAGAGCCACATGGACATGGTGTGCGACAAACTCGTAGACGTAGACATCGACTTCCTCAAGGACTCTATCCAGACTTACGTAGACGGTGAGTGGCTCAAAGCTAAGGGTACCACTCTCGGTGCTGACGACGGCATCGGATGTGCCATCGAGCTTGCCATCCTCGACAGCGACGACATAGAGCACGGTCCGCTGGAGTGTGTGTTCACACGCGACGAGGAGACCAGCCTTACTGGTGCTATGGGCATGAAGGCTGGATTTATGAAGGGCGACATGCTCGTCAACCTCGATTCTGAGGACGAGGGTCAGATCTTCATCTCTTGCGCCGGTGGCAAGACCACAAGCGCCAAATTCACCTTCGAGCGCGAAGAGGCTCCTGCCGGCTACTTCTTCCTCAAGGCTTCCATCAAGGGTCTGAAGGGCGGTCACTCTGGCGACGACATCAATAAGAAGCGTGCCAACGCCATCAAGATTCTCTCTCGCTTCCTCTACAAGGAGCAGGACAAGATGGACCTTCGTCTGGCTCAGTTCAACTCAGGCAAGCTCCACAACGCCATTCCTCGTGACGGCATCATCGTATTCGCAGTTCCTGCTAACGAGAAGGAGACAGTACGCGTAGACTGGAACATCTTCACAGCCAACGTGGAAGAGGAGTTCCACGTAACTGACACAGCTATGGAGTTCGGTCTTGAGAGCACAGATGCTGAGGCAGTAATCGCCAAGGATTGCTCAACACGCTTTATCCGCTGCATGCAGGCCATCGACAACGGCGTATTCGCAATGTGCCAGGACGAGGCTCTCGCATGGATGGTGGAGACATCCAACAACGTAGCGAGCGTAATCACTTCTGAGAACGAAATCAACATCGTGGCATCACAGCGCTCTAACGTAATGAGTAACCTCGAGAACGAGACCAACACCATCAAGGCTGTGTTTGAGCTGGCTGGTGCTGAGGTTAAGATGAGCGACGGCTATCCCGCATGGAAGATGAACCCGGACAGCAAGCTGACAAAGGTGGCTGTTGAGTCTTACAAGAAGCTCTTCGGCAAGGAGCCTATCGTTAAGGGCATCCACGCTGGTCTGGAGTGCGGTCTGTTCTCAGAGCGCTATCCGAACCTCGACATGGTTTCGTTCGGTCCTACTCTCCGTGACGTTCACACACCGGACGAGCGTCTGCACATCCCGACCGTACAGATGGTTTGGGATCACCTGCTCGACATCATGAAGAACCTGTAATAACAGAGAACAATAACTAAAAAAGGGAAGTCCGAACCGCAAGGCTCAGACTTCCCTTTTTTAGTTTTATCTCATTGACATCTCGGACGCCTTTTAAGTATATCAGAATTACATCACTCCGTCCTTGCGAAGCTTCTCCTGCCACTTCCATGCAGAGCGGAGCACATCCTCAAGCTTAGCCTCAGCCTTCCAGCCGAGCACCTTGTTAGCCTTGTCTACATTGCCCCAAATCTTCTCGATATCGCCCTCACGACGCGGACCGTACTTCCAGTTGAGCTTAACGCCAGTGGCCTTCTCGAAGGTCTCTACAATCTCAAGCGTAGAGTTACCGTTGCCGGTACCGATGTTGAAGTACTCCACAGCATCAGTATCCTCGTCGAGCAAGCGACGCATAGCAGCCACGTGAGCCTTTGCGAGGTCAACTACATAGATGTAGTCGCGGATACATGTTCCGTCTGGTGTGTTATAGTCATTGCCGAAGATGGTCAGCTCCTTGCGGATGCCCATAGCGGTCTGAGTGACGTAGGGAATAAGGTTGTTGGGCACTCCATTAGGCAGCTCGCCGATTTCGGCAGAGGGATGAGCACCGATCGGATTGAAATAGCGCAGGATAACGCTCTTGATGGCAGCACCACTGTGGATGTAGTCAGCAATGATCTGCTCGTTTATCTCCTTAGTATTGCCGTAAGGAGATGTGGCCTTCTGATGAGGACAGTCCTCAGTAACGGGGAGGTTCTCAGGCTTCGGCTGACCGTAAACGGTGCAGCTTGAAGAGAAGATGATGCCCTTTACGCCGTACTGCGGCATAAGCTCCAGAAGATTTACGAGTGAAACGATATTGTTGCGATAGTAGAGCAGCGGCTTCTGCACACTCTCGCCGACAGCCTTGGACGCAGCGAAATGGATGATACCCTCGATTTCAGGATACTTCTTGAACACGTTCTCAGTGGCTTCCTTGTCACGGAGGTCCACCTTCTCGAAAGCAGGACGCACGCCTGTAATCTTCTCAATACCGTCAAGAACCTCAATCTTCGAATTGGAGAGGTCGTCAACAATCACTACCTTGTAACCAGCTTCGATAAGCTCTACAGTGGTGTGTGAACCGATAAATCCGGTACCACCAGTAACCAAGATTGTCTGTTTCATTTTCTCAAATTTTATTATATTAATGTTTATAATATTGTAAATTGACTATATTATTAACGCCAATGCGCTTTAATATGATACAAAAGTAATACTATAAATCGGTTATGACAAGCAAATGAGTGTTTTTTTACATGATACGCTATAGGTAAATATCAACTTTTTCAGGAAAACAGGCTATTAATCGGAAGATTTTATGTAAGTTTGCAATTGAAAGTAATATTCTAAAAACCAATCAAAAAACATAAATGATGAAAGCCTCTGAACAGACAACACAGCAGATTGAGCGTTTTCTGAAGAAAATAGCCCAAAAATTTCCGCTTAACGAAGAAACGTCACTTGTTACTGACATACACGTGCGCGTCTCGCAGGAAAGCGGCGAAATGGTAGCGTTCGACGATGACGACAAGGAGATAACACGCTGTGTCGTTGAACAGTGGATTGAAAACAACGACGAGGACTTCTACGAAAGCGTGCATGACATCCTCACCACTACATTCGCTTCAATGTCGAAAACTCTCGATAATCTCGGAATACTCAAGCCTTACAGCTTCGTACTTGAGAACGACGAGAAGGAAGGCATCGCCGAACTGTATCTCGCTGACGACGACACCATCATCATAGGCAAGGACCTCATGGAAGGTCTCGACACCGACCTCGACTCATTCTTCGATTCGCTGATGAAGGAGGAATAAAACGAAAACGCCCTGCAAAGACAAAAGCCTCTATTTATGATGCCTTTACCTTTGCAGGGCGTTATAATTATTTTGCCGTTCGATTACAGCTTTATCTTCTTCTTCGCTCCCTTGCTCTCATTGCTGAGACGATCGAGAGCGGTCACCACGTAAGTGTAGCGTGTGCTGCCGTCTACGAAAGGCAGCTTGATGAATTCGTCTGAGGTTATCGCCACTATTCTTGTGGGATTCTCAATGTTGACCTTCTCGCCCGGCGAGAAACGATAAACCACATACTTCTTTACCTCATCATTCCATTTCTTTCCCTTCGGCTTTGTCCAGAAGAGGATGAGTCCGTCCGCGGTCCATATCGGCGAGAGCTTCTTGGGCTTCTTCGGTGCACCACCGTCAATGAACGGCATGCGGGGCTGGAGAGCAGGATAACGCCAGTATTTCTGGCGCAGCATAGTTCCATAATTGCCTACATTGTCAACAGCAGCCTTGGCATACCAAAGAACGGTGCCGTCAACATTTGGAAGACTGGAATGCAGAGCATACTTCGCCGGCATCTGATTGATTTTCGGATTGTCCACGTCAGCAAACTTAGCCGTGCGCTCCACATCTTCACCTATAAACAACGGGCGTGCAGAAGCATAACGGTTCCACCATTCAATGAGTGTCTTATAGTCGGCTGCCTTATGACCAATCTGCCAATAAATCTGCGGCACGTTATAGTCCACCCATCCGTTGTTCACCCAAAGAAGTACGTCAGCATACAGGTCGTCATAGTTCTGTGTGCCGTTGGTGTTGCTGCCAATCTCCACACCAGGACGCTTGTTGCGGTAAATGCCGAACGGCGATACGCCGAACTTCACCCAAGGCTTCAGTGCATGTATGTGCTCTGACACCTGCTTTATGAAGACGTTGACGTTGTCGCGTCGCCAGTCGCCACGGTCGCGTATGCCGTTGTTGTAGAGAGCATACTCCTTATCGTCGGGAATGTTAAGTCCTTTGACGGGATAAGGATAAAAATAGTCGTCCATGTGTATGCCGTCAACGTCGTAACGCTCCACGATATCGCCAACTACGCGGCAGATATAGTCGCGGTTCTCGGGCAGTCCGGGATTGAGGATGAAGAGTCCGTCGTAAGGGAACACCCATCCCGGATGCTTCATCGCCACATGCTTGGGGTCTAAAGCTGACGTGGTCTTTGTCTTGGCACGATACGGATTTATCCATGCATGCAGCTCCATTCCGCGCTTGTGACATTGCTCAATCATCCATTGCAGCGGATCCCAGTAAGGCGACGGAGCCTTTCCTTGCTGTCCTGTAAGGAAGCGGCTCCACGGTTCGATGTCGCTTTTATACAGCGCATCACACTCTGCCCTGACCTGAAAAAAGATAGCGTTGACGCCGTCCTTCTGCAGCTCGTCGAGCTGATAGGTAAGCGTCTGCTGCATCTTCTGTGTGGACATTCCGATGAACTGTCCGTTTACGCATTGTATCCAAGCCCCGCGAAACTCTCTCTTCTTCGGCACATAACTGTCAGACGCAGCCTTTACGGCTATGCTGATCATAAACAGCGCCACAAGAAGGAGAGCTCTCGATATGGTCTTTCTAATCATATTCAAATATAAAATAAAGTCTGTTTATTTTACTACAAACTTCTTACCGTTCTGTACGTATATGCCCTTTGCCATGCCCTTCTTTGCGTTCACGACACGCTGTCCGTTAAGGTTGTATACTGCACCTGAGGCATTTGTGGAAGCATTGTTGTCTGTTATGCCATTAATGCCGACGGTCGTAGAGTTGTAGATGCGGACGTTGTCGATGGCGAGATGGTATGCCTGCTTAGCATTATACTTCCATGCAAAATACACCGGCGTAACGTCATCAACGAAGCACTTCGTCACGTCATAAGCCTTGTGCTGCGGTCTGCAAGTCTCACCATCCGCAAGTTCGGCAGGGATATAGCCCTGAAGGTTGCCGTCAATCTCACCCCAATCCTCTGCATTGTACGAATAGTAGACACCAGCCTCCGACTTCTTTCCGCTCATAGCATAGTCCATATCGAACTCAAGAGTGACGTAAGGACCGTCTGCCGAGTTGCGGAGGAGAGGCGGCGTATCAAGTGTGGTAAATACGTTGAGGAATCCTGTGGCTGAAGCATTGACGGAAGCAAAGTTTCCGCTGAATCCGCCACCGCTTACCGGCAACTCATACCAGTTATCGAAGCGCCAGAGATAGTTGTCCTTCATTCTTCCGTCCACCTTTTCAACAGTCCAGTTGGCAGGCTTCATATCGCCGTCAAAATTCTCCTCGAACGGCAGTCTGTAATTAGGCTTTTTGCCATATTCCACCTGTATTGTAGCCGGCACGGAAAGGACTCCGTCTGCATAAAGAGCCTTCACGCTGTAGTCGTAACTTCCCTCCGGTGCGTTTGCCTCAGAGAGAGTGGTTGCTGTAGTCTCGCCAATCTTGTCGTTTCCTCTGAATACTACATATTTCTCCACAGCATTCTCAGAAGGTTTCGGAGCTGTCCAAGCAAGATTCAGCGTTCCGTCCTCTGAGCGATCGGCAGTGAGATTGTACGGCGTCGGGCGGGTTCCGAGCGCAACGATGTCGCCAACAGGCTCAGATTCTCCATCCGGATTCTCATATACGGCGGTCACCGTGTACGTATAAATACCCTTTGACAGACCGGTCTGTCCTACGCTGGTATCCTCCAGCCATCCTCCGAACAACGCTCCATTGGCATAAGCATTATAATAGATTGGCTTGCGCTCGCCTTCGGGAGCATCCCATGTGAGCGCTACGTCATACTTACCGGTCTCTTCGTCCTGCTTGTATGTCACGCGGACATTAGAGGGAGGATTTAGTGTAGCCTTCTTAATCTCTACGTCTATCTTTGCAAGCGGCGATGTAAGATCCTCTGACAACGACACAGCCTGTACGGCATACTGATGAACTCCGGCTGTCTTGTCAGACGTATCGGTAAAGGTGAGTGAGTGAAGGTTCTTGGCAATGCGCTTGTTGTCGAGATATACATTGTAGCAATCAGCTGGTGCCGGTGCCTTTCTTGGCTTGTAAGGACGTGTCACCTTCTTTCCTGTAGGAACGAAATTGCGGTATGTTGGTCTGTTGCCAAGCGGACGTACTGACGGACTGTGCGCAGGATCGGCAGCAGGCGTAGTGCCCGCGTCAAGCAGACGTACATCATCGATTACCCACGAGAGATAGAGTCCTGACTCTGTATTCTCCGTATCGCTGAGCGCCTGGAAAGCCACAATGGCTTCACCGTCAGCGTTGTCGCCAAGATAAAGCGACACGAGCTGCCATCCGTCCGAACCGTTGCTGTCGTAGCGGGCGTCCCAAATAACCTCCCATGTCTTGCCTCCATCATGGCTGACCTTCACATAGTAATGGTCAGGGAAACCTTCGTCCTCACCCCATGTCAGTACCTTTGGGTCTATGTAAGTATAGAACTGAACATAACGGGCACCTGCCTTGACAGGCATTACGAGCCATTCGTTCTGCACAGCCGACGAACCGTCTGTATGAGGCGCTGCATCATCAAAGAACAAAGCTGCACTGCGTTCGCCGGAATGAATCCACGACTCCCATCCCTCAACATTCTCCTTAATCTCTTCCGTCGGGAAAGAGAACCATGAGAAGAGGTTGTCATACGTGTTAGTACGGGTCTGTGACCATCCATCCTGCGGGAAGCCAGCCTCCTCAAATCCCTGCTTATAGAGTGTGTCCGAAACTACGTCACGCTGCCATGTCAGCGTCACCTTATTATAATCAGCTACTGCCTTGAGATTGGAAGGTGCAGAAGGGTCGTCCTGCGCCTGAACGAGGACAGGAGTAAGCACTACCGCTGTAAATGCGGCAGCTTTCAACCATTCAATGGCTGTTGGAGTGTAAAAAAATCTCTTCATAAAAATGCCTGTTTAAAGTATTATTATTTCGATGTATGTTAAATGTTATAACTCGCTCTAAATTGGACTTTGATTGAAAATCAAGAAGTTGGGCGTTTGCCT
>OLPC01001779.1_pt1 | contig 17701 bp, 11 predicted proteins | sample 1672341 | NCBI WGS metagenome assembly OLPC01 (sample SAMEA3136673, study PRJEB25190) | human gut metagenome | reverse complement strand
AATACGACGCGCTCGTGACCATCGGTAAATACGAGAGGCAAGGCTGCACGTGCACCCCCATGGGATCCCTTCCCACCGGCATCACCGTGGCGCGCACGCATCCCCTTGCATCGAAGGAGTTCGTCACCTTTGCCGACCTGGGTAAATACCCGGCGGGGGAATCCGGCGTCTACGATTCGTTCAATAGCTCGATCTTGGTCACCTGCAAGCAGCTTCACCTGGTGAGCAACGTCAACCAGATCACGACCGCCGCCGACGCGCTGGCGCACATCACCATCAAGCAAGGGTATTACTTCAGCGTGGTGCTGAACCGCCTGAGGAAGGCGAAGCTCGCGGACCCGCGCATCCCCATCTGCATCGTCACGCGCGACGACCGCGAAACCGCGCGCCATCGCGTAGTGCGAAACTTCGCCCTGCACGCGATGGACCTGGTAGGCAGCTAAACCGCGCCTTCCCGGCGCCTTCCCCGGCCGAACCTCACCGGCGAAAACGGAATCCGCGGGCATTCCACATGACGCGCCGCGGCAGGGCCTTTCCCTCCCCTATAATGTGCGCATAAGGAAACATCACCTAGGAAAGACGCCCCGTGAGCACCATCGAACCCGCCGACACCGCCCTGCCCAACCACAACAACCAGAAGAAGATCGCGCTCATCAACGACTTCACCGGCTTCGGCCGATGCTCGGTGGCGGTGCAGCTTCCCGTCATCTCCCAGCTTGGCGTGCAATGCTGCGTGCTGCCCACCTCGGTGCTGTCCAACCACACGGGCTTCCCCAGCTACAGCTTTCAAGATTTCACGCCCTACATGCGCGAGCACATCCGCGAGTGGCGCAAGCTCGGCCTGAGGTTCCGCGGCATCTGCACGGGCTTTTTGGGCTCGGCGGAGCAGATCGCGGTGGTCAGCGAGTTCATCGACGAGTTCGGCGGCCCCGACTGCATCGTCATGGTCGACCCCGTCATGGGCGACGAAGGCCACCCTTACGGCACCTACACGCCGGAGATGTGCGAGCGCATGGCCGAGCTCACGGCGAAGGCCGACATCATCACCCCGAACCTCACTGAAGCGTGCATCCTGACAGGCGTGCCCTTCAGCAAGGACATGACCTGCGAAGATGCCGCCATGATCGCCCAGCAGCTATCGCAAACCGGCCCTGCGCGCGTGGTGGTCACCGGCGTGGAGTTCCAAGACCGCGTAGCCAACGTGTGCCACGAGCGGGGCTGCACGCCCTTCACCGTGCAGACCGCGCGCTTAGGCGGGCAGCGCTCCGGCACCGGCGACGTGTTCTCCGCCATCCTCATCGCCGACGCGGTCAACGGCGTGCCGCTGGAGAAGTCGGTGGAGAAGGCCTCGCACTTCGTGTGCACCTGCGTCGAGCACGCCATCGACATGGACCTGCCGCGCACCGACGGCCTGCCCATCGAGGAGGAGCTGCGCAACCTGCGCTAGCATCGCGCACCGCGCGCCGGCCGAGGACGTGCACCTTGCAGCAGGCGCACCTTAAGGCGTACCCTAAACGGAAACGGGAAGGCGAACCGCATCGCAACCTTCGCCCCCACCTCAAGCGAGAGAGGCTCATCATGGCGAAAACGAAAGCCGAGACCATCGTATACCCCGTGCACAACGGGCTCTATGTCAACCTGACCAACCGCTGCAGCTGCGCTTGCACCTTCTGCATCCGCCAAACCGCCAACGGCGTGGGCCAGGACGGCGAAGGCGGCGAGAACAACCTGTGGCTCGACCATGAGCCCTCCTTCGAGGAGGTCATGGCCGCGTTCGACGAGCAGGACATGAGCCGCTACGAAGAGGTGGTCTTCTGCGGCTACGGCGAACCTACCTGCGCCTTCGACATGCTCAAGCGCGTGGCCGCCGAAGTGAAGCGCCGTTACAACCTGCCCGTGCGCGTGAACACCAACGGCCAGGGCAGCCTGATCTGCGGCCGAGATATCGCGCCGGAGTTCGAGGGCATCGTGGACACGGTCTCCATCAGCCTGAACACCCCCAACGCCGACGAGTACGCCGCCATCGTGCGCAGCCGCTTCGGCGACGCGGCGTTCCCGGGCATGCTCGACTTCGCCCGCGAAGTGCGCAAGTACGTGCCCAACGTCGTGATGACCACCGTGGAGACGACCATCAGCCACGAGGACGAAGCCGCCTGCCAGCGCATCTGCGACGAGCTGGGCGTGCGCTATCGCATCCGCGCCTGGGTGAACTCGTAAGGCCCGGCACGGCCCGAACGGCAAACCAAGCAACAGCAAGGCCCGCGGCGCAAACCGCCTTGCTCATCTCGGGCAATTTCGCGCCAGCCTACTCCGCCGTCTCCAGATACGGGGAATTGCGGCTTTGCTCGATCTCGTACATGGCTTGCACGTTCTTCAGCTCGTAGTCGTTGAGCTGCGAGGAGGATATGGCGTCGAACTCCTCGGGCGTGTACGTCTGCGTGTACCAGCGCTTCGTGGCGAAGTAATCGGTCAGGTCCTGGTTCTTGAAGCCGCGGCCGTGGCGCGCGAATATCTCGTTGCGCGCAAGGTAGAGCTCCCACAGCGACATCTTCTCCAGCTCGGAGCGCGAGTAGTACTTCGAAGCGCTGCCGGGCAGCACGTAATCCTGCGAGCTCACACTGGTATCGTAGGAGGAGATGCTGGTCACAGGCACGTACGTATGCGAGATCTGCCCTGCGAACGGACCCGAATCCGAGCAGCTGAGCAGCACGGTGCGCGTGGCGGAGGTGCTGCCGGGGCACGTGGAGGTGAACACCACGCGGCACATGGAGCGCTGATCGTCGTAGATGGACTGGTAGATCTGGCGAAGCGCCTGCGCCAAATCGTCCGACGCCGCATCGTAGTACGCGCCGTTGCAGCTTGACGCCAGCGACTGCAGCGAGCTGCGGTTCACATCTCCGCCCACGCCCACGATGTAGACGGGGATGCCCGTTTGCTGGGACAACGTGATGACGTCGTTCAAGCTGCAATTGCTGCTGTTCTCCTCGCCATCGGTGAACGCTATAACCACGCGCGAGCCTGATTTCAGGTTCGTGCGCTGCAACGCCCAGTACAGCGCGTCGTAAAGCGCCGTCTCGCCGGTGGGCGAAACCGCATCGATGGCGCTGTTGAGCAGCGCGGCACTCGAGGTGAACGGCTGACGATTGTACACGTAATCGTTGAACGAGGTGATCTCGGCCACGTTGCCCTGGGTTTTCACCATCTCGTCGACGAACGAGCTTGTCGCCTTCTTGGCGCTGTCCATCTTGCTGCGCGCCTTCATGGACCCGCTCTGGTCGACCACCAGGTTGATGTTCATGGCATCGCCCACGGCAAGCGGGACCACCTGCTCCACCGTGGCGGCATATTGCGAACCGGACGAATCGGTTTCCGTGACGGTGAACTGCGACGCGTCAAGGCCGCTTGGCGTCGAACCCGCCTGGTCGGCGATCTTCGTATATAAGGTGACCTGCGGATACGCGGAATTGTCCACCTGCGACACGAACATCGTCAACGGGCTTTTCGGCTCCGACGAGGCGGTTGCGGGCTGGCTTGATGTCGTAGGCTGCTGCACCGTCGTCGGCGTCTGGACGGCGCCTGAATCCGCATCCGAGGCGTCGTCGCCAGGCCACAGGAAATACAGCGCCGCGGCTATGGCGACGATGGCCACGACCACCCAAATGGTCGGGATGTCGCCGATGGATTTCTTCGAAGAAGCTTTGCCGGTTGCAGCACCGCCCGAAGCGGACGCGTTGCCGCCGGACGCCGAACTTAGAGCCTTGCCGCACGATGAGCAGAACGCGTCACCGTCTTTGACCGAGGCTCCGCAATGGGGGCAGAACATGTCAGATCCCTTTCCTTCCAGTTAAGCGCCGCTTGGCGTTGTCGCCGAAAGCTAGCGCAACACCCGGACCCAATCGCAAGGTTACCAAGCCGTAACTTCTCATGCAGGTTAAAGATACGCCCGCCACGATACCCCGGCAAGGCCCCTATCTGGCCAAATGCGCACATGGGCGGCAAATGCCGCGAAAGCCAAAGGCGCAACCTGGCCTGCCGACGAGCGCGCAAGGCCTCAGCGCGACCACAGAGCTGCGGTACAATAGAGCGACACGCGGCGTGCACGCGCACCGTCGCATCCGCCCCAAACGCAAAGGAGCTTCCCTATGATTGTCACCTCCGCAGACGTGGTACCCGGCCAAAACGTCCAAGTCCTCGGGCTGGTACGCGGCAACATCGTCACCTCGCGCCACATCGGCCGCGACATGATGGCAGGCATGAAGGAGCTGGTGGGCGGCGAGATCAAGTCGTACACCGAGATGACCGACCAAGCCCGCACCGTGGCGGAGGGCCGCATGATCGCCGAGGCCGAGCGTCTCGGCGCCGATGCCGTGGTGGCCATGCGCTTCTCTAGCGGCTCCATCAACCCCGGCACCATCGAGATGCTCGCATACGGCACCGCCGTGAAGTTCGTGTAGCCGCCGGTCGCAGCGTCAAATCGGGGTCCGTTCGCAACGCCCCGCCAACCCCGCTTCATCCCGACTGCCCGCCCAACCGGCGGGCAGCGCGGCATCTGGAAGGAACGCCCATGTCAACGCCCGAATTCATCACCAACCTGCGCACGAAGATCGGCAACGACCCGCTATGGCTCACCGGCATCACCGCCTACGTGGAGGACGCCCAGGGCCGCATCCTGCTGGGCAAGCGTGCCGACACCGGGCAGTGGGCGCTCATCTACGGCATCGTGGAACCCGCCGAAGAGCCGGCCAACACCTGCGTGCGGGAAACCCTCGAGGAAACAGGCGTCGACATCCAGCCCGTATGCCTGGTAAGCGTGAAGTCGTCCCCGTATATGGTCACCTACGCCAACGGCGACCAATGCCAATACATGGACCTGCTGTTCTTCTGTCGACCGCGCATAGACGGCAACGCGCAGCCCCGCGTCGCCGATGATGAGAGCCTGGAAGTGGGCTGGTTTGCCCCGGACGCCCTTCCCCAACCATTGGCGACATCCACCCGATCGCGCCTTGAGCTGGTACAACGCTTCAAGCAAAACGCCGCCCAAGGCAACCCCGCCTGCCTGTTCGCCCACACCCTCGCCTAGCCGAGCGCGCATTTGACGCACCCTCTGACTTCTGGGCGGTTTTGCAGCTTTTCGAGCCTGAATTTGCCATGGGTGCCGAAGTTCTGGGCGGTTTTCGCGCCCATTTCCCGCACGTACTCGACAAAAGCCCTGGTCACGTTTCCCCAAAAGACGCCTTAGAGCTCCAAAACCGCCCAGAACTTCGCCCCGTCCATTTCGCTTTCTGCAGAATTCCTCGAAATCGAGCGGTTGACCCCATACCGGATGCGTTCGGCTTTACCATCTCTTTACCTTCTCTTTATATTCGAAGGCCAGATGGGAGTTTTCATGCACAACCGCACTACCGCGCACGCCTCCGCGATCGCCGCCGGCGTGCTCCTTGCGCTGTTCGCCGCGCTCACGGTTTCGCTGGTGTTCGTAGACCGCCAACCTATCGCAGGCGATGGCAGCTTGGTGGGCCTTGCCACCTTCAACCTTGATGCCCGCGCCATTCTCGGGCAAAACGACCTCATGGAGAAGCTGTCCAACGCGCTGCTCATCGTGCCCGCTGTCGGCGCGCTCATGCTTGCCATAGTCGGCTGCAAGCAGCTAATCCGTTCCCGAAGCCGCGGCGGGGTCGATCGCGATCTTTGGCTGTTGCTGGGAACCTACGCCGCCATGCTGGTGCTATACGTGCTGTTCAACTGCATCTCGCCCAACAACCGGCCCATCCTGGAGGACGGCGTTTGCGAGCCGTCGTTCCCCTCGTCGCACACGCTGCTTGCCGTCACCATGTGCGGCACGGCCATGATTCAGGCCGTGCAACGCATCCGCGAGGGGGGCCTTCGCACCGCAGCCCTGGTCATCTGCGCCGCGGGCATGGTGGGCATCGTCGCCGCGCGCGCCATGGCGGGCGTTCACTGGGCCACCGACATCCTTGGCGGCATCCTGCTCGGCGCGGCCCTGGTTGCCGTTTACCGCACGATAGCGTTCGCCGACTATGGCAAAGCATCACGCGGAAAGCACGCAAGGCGCTAGCCGCAAACCGGCGCGACGATCCGGCAGCCTCCCCTTTCGTCTCCGCATCGCACCTCATCCCGAAACCTGTATGCACAAGAAAGCCTTCTATTTCCTGAACGCAGGAAATAGAAGGCTTTCTCACGATGGTAGCCAGACCTTTTCACGCGGGCTGCCAACACATCTCCGACAGAGACGCACGTAAGCGGCGATCAACGTGCTTGCCATAGCAGCACCTCAACACGCCCTCAGGCACCGACGAAACCGGTTTACTCCCAGCCCTTCCACACATCAGGCTGATAGCCCACCGTGGCCTTCTTGCCGTTGCGGACCACCGGCTCGCACAGCACCTGCTGGTTGTCGAGCACCTTCTCGAACTTCTGGTCCGCCGCCAGATACTGCAGCAAAGCCACGGTATCGGCATCCTTGGCGTCGGGGTTGATCAGCTTGTCAAGGCCGCCGACGGCGTTGGCCACCGACTGCAGCTCGCCTTTGCTCATGCCTTTTTCCTTCAGGTCGATGAACTGAAAGCTGATGCGACGCTCCTTGAAGTAGCGCTGGGCCTTCTTCGTATCGAAGCTTTTCTTCGTGCCGAAAATCTGGGTTAATTGAATTTTGTAAAGCAATGAATTGTGTAGATGAACAGGTATTTTGCGTTTAGTTATTCGACTTCGTGGAAAGAGGCAGTTTCGTTTTTGCGTTTACTATTTCCAAAGTCGTTTTTTTGCTTTCGATTGTGAAGACTCTTTCGAATATAGACATACCTGTTTAGACCCCCTGTTATAAAATCGTAAGACTTAATGCAACGATTATTCCGCAGGACGGCGCAGATGTTCCTATTCGGTTGTCCCCCCGCTCGGGCGGCTTGGCAGTTGCTTTCCTTGTCCTATCGGGCCAGTATGTCCTTGATCAGATAAGGCCTCATGACCACTTCGTCGGGTTCGAGGAGCGCGTAGCTGAGACCGTCCACCAGCTCACCCAGCCCTGCCTTCCTGGCATTGGAGATGGGAGACGTGTAGTTGAGCCGTGGCCTCAGGTACGAGTTGAGGTGCGAGCCCAGCACGGCCATGTCCGTCTTCTCGAACTTCCTGAGCGAGGTCCCCTTCGGGATGATACGCCTCAGCTCGGCATGGTTTCGCTCGCAGAAGCCTTTCTGATCGGAGCGTTGCGGATCGCAGTAGTAGACGCTGCAGCGCTTCACGCCGTTCTTCCCGTATTCGATCTTCTGATGGTCTTTGAACTCGCTCCCGCGATCCGTGAGGATGACCTCGAAGAGCTCGGCGAACGAGTCCCCCAGCAGCGATTGAATCTGGTCGATCGCCAGTTTCACATGGATCTGGTCTTTGCGCTCCAGGTACATCAGCACCTGGAACTCCAGCAAGGGGAACGTGAGCGTCAATATCGCCGGCACCTCTCCCTGCCTCCCCTCGACGCAGTCCATCTGCACCGCCTTGGCGCGCTTCTCCTCCGGCAGGGCGAGGAAGTCCTCGTACAGATGTCCTTCCATGCTGGGCGCTTCTTCCTTCGGCCCGTCCTTCTTCTTGCGGGGCTTGTAGCGGTTGCGTTTAGGAAGGTGGAAGTTGATGACGTCCACGATCCCGGCCTCGACGTAGTTGCGATAGGTGCGGGGGGTTATCGAAAGCTCCTGGGCATGGGAGGCCCAGACGTGCTCGGGGCTCTGTCCCTGGTGGACCAGGGGGGTCACAATGAAGTTGATGCGCTCCAGCTCCTCCTCAGTGCAGTCGATTCCCGCCCGCGATTCGGACCTCCGCTTCTTGGCAAGCTCGTTTGCCATGTAAGGATCGTAGAACATGTAGGGGTGATCGCACCCGTGCCCGTAGCGGTTGGCGCATTCGTTGCAGCAGTACGGCGGCTTTTCCAGCATCGGGCACGGGTCCGCCAGGAAGTCGGAGCACAGCTCGTTGCATTTGCCACCCTGGCAGTTCCTGCAGAACATCATGCAGCCGTTATCGCATAGCCCGGCCTTTTTGCACAGGCGGGCGCGAAGGCAGATGTTCCTGGCCTGCGCCACGAGGTACCTCGAGGACTCCGGAACGCGGTTCCGCTTGATTTCCCTGATCACGCTGGAGGGGGAAGCGCCGATCTCCCTCGCGATCTTCGACATCGAGTCCTTTCTCGCAATCCCCCGTTCGATATGCAGCCTGTCGTCGATGCCGATCTGAGCGTTTCTTCCTGTGTCGGGCATGCTCGATCACCCCCTTCCGAGCCCGAGCGGTTACGCAGATGCTACACTACGGATGAACTGCGGGCAACGGGAGTAGCGAGGAAGGGGGCATGCGGCGATGGCGGACAGCCTGGAGGATCCGGAGGCCCTCGTCATGCGCTTCCGCAAGGACAGCGGCTTGACGAGCGCCGTATCGTACGCCTACGCCAACAACGCGCTGAGGTTCGTGCGCGACCTCGAGGCGAAGGGGATCGGGCTGGACGACGTCACGCCGGATTTGCTCGAGTCCTTTCTCAAGAGGCTGGCGAGGAGTAGCGGGCAGCACTCCTGCGAGAACGTCCGCTCGGCGGTCAGATCCTTCTTCAGGTGGTTAGAGTCCGAGGGAATCCTCGCCGATGCCGCGGGAAGGGTCGGGCGGCGCGGCGGCCACGGGCCGAACCCCCGCCGCTCGATGAAGTCCGCCAAAGGAGATGCGCCGCGAGGCGAGCGAAGGGGCCGCTTCGGGTCAATCGACCTCCAGATCATGGAGTCCTTCGAGATGGAGCGCAGGTCGCAAGGCTACAATCCGAGGCCCTACCTTAACGCCGTGAGGATCTTCTCCCGGTACCTGCAAGATACGGGCGTCTCCTTCGACAAGGTGAGCCCCGCTACCCTTAAACGCTTCATGGCATGGGCGGAAGAGGCTTATTCGGCGAACTCCATATCCACCATAGCGGGAGGGGTCAAATGCTTCTATCGCTGGCTTGAGGCCAAAGGGTACTGCGACGATGCCGCCCGCAATCTGACCGCGCCTGCAGCCAAGAGGAACTCGACCCCTCGCGCCCCGCTCGGCGTCGACGACGCGCGGCGGGTCATCGACGCCGCGGGGGACCAGCCGGGCGAGGAGGTCTCGCTTAGAGACTCCATGGTCGTCAAGCTCATGCTGCTCGGGACCTTGCGCCAATGCGAGCTGTACCGAGCCGACGTGGGAGACGTGTCCTACGTCCGCGACTTCGCATTGATCAGGCTTCGAGGTTCGGCCAGCCGGCCCGGAACCGTCGCCTACCTGCCCCCTACGGCGGCCTCGGCGGTCGCCCGCTACACGGCTTTCAGGAAAGCGGGCCCGGAAGACCCTCTCGTGGCCGCATGCTCGAACTCGCATCGCGGCACCAGGCTCACCGACGTGTCGATATCGGTGATAATCAACGGCGCCTTCAGGCGAGCGGGGATAGAGGGGAGGCCCTCGGAGTACAACCTCTCGCAGACGGCGATCGACATCGCCATGGCCGAGGGCTACGGCAGGGCCGCCACGCTGCAGCTGGCGAGGCCGGGGAGCTTCTTCTCCCTCCTTCGTCTCGAACAGGGGCACTCCAAGGCCTCCGAGCCTATCCAGGACCAGATAGAGCGGATGCTCGCCGTGCTGGACGGCGGGAGGAGCGTCCTCGCGAGCGCCGGCGAGATCCGGGCCATGCTGGACGGCGTCCCCGACGAGGGAGAGGTCGTCGTCTCGATAGGCGACGGCGGCGGGCTCTCGATCGAGCGTGTCAGGCCCGCCGGCTCCTGACCCAGGCCCTCGTCTTTCGACCGCGGCATGGCTCGCCTTGCGGTCGCTTTCCCGCCTTGCCGTTCGCGATGCCCTACGTTGAAAGACTTATTGCAACGGCTTTGCAATTCTGATTTCAATTGAGCTGCCGAAAATCTGGATGTTCACGCAAACGTCCCTTCAAATCCTACAGCTGACCGTGCCCATGATACGCCCGCGCAAGGGCGCGGCCCATCTCTTCGGCATCGGCCGCATCAAAACGATACGACACCGTCTGCGGCTGCCCCGGCGCATCGGCGCGGTCCTGCTCGACGCGCACGAACACGCACTCCACCTGCGCATATCCCTCCATCAACACCGCATACGCGTAGCATGTGGCCTGCAGCAGGTGCTTCTCGTGCAGCTGCTCGGCGGTTTCGGCAGGCGAGCCGCCGGTCTTGTAGTCAACAACCAACGCGCTGCCGGCCGGCTGCTCACGCGTGCCGGCGGGGGCGACGCATGTCAGCAGGTCGATCTCGCCCTCAAGGTAGGCCGCATCGCGAGGGCCGCCTACGCGGACAAGGAACGGCGCCTCGGCGCTTACGCTCTCGCATACGCCCACGCGCGCCGCTATATCGCTGGCGAACCACCGCTCGAGCGCCGCATCCAAGCGATCGCGCTGCTCGGCGGAAAGCCCGCACGAACGTTCCAACGCCCGTTGGCGCGCAACGTCCGGGCGCTCAAGGGCGCAACCCGGCTGCCAAGCCAACGCCGCAAGCTGCGCCAAGCGATGAAACGCCGTTCCCAAGCTTGTGGCAGCATCGGCATCGCGCGCACCCAGCGAGGCGCTAACGGCGTCATCAGCCGCATCTTCCACGGAGAAGTCGGCGAACCCTCCGCCGTCCTCGGCGATGGAGGAATAGCTGAACATGCCCGCCCGCGCACCGTCATAGGGCTTGCCCCGCTCGGGCTCGTAGGGCCTCACCACGGGAAGGGCGATCATGCCCAGCTTGCCGCCGGCGGGGCAACCGCCGAGGGCAGCCTCGCCGACGCCCGGTCCGCCATCAACCTGCAACTCCACGCCATCCGCAGCATCGCCCGCAACGCCGGCCGCACCTCCCAGCAGCTCCTCGACATCCGCCGGCGTCAGGTGCACGCATTCCACGCGCGCCGGCCGTTGCCCGCCGAAGTCGAACATGCTCACGCCCGGCTCGAACGCGCAGCACTCGCCCGCCAGCGCCGATTGCACATCGCCCCAGCAGCTCTTCGACAGGCCGGTGGCGTCGACCTTCGACGACTTGCCGCGCATAGACACCACGAGGGCCTCCTTCGCGCGCGTAAGCGCAACGTAGAGCAAGCGCCGCGACTCGGCGGCCTCGCCGCGCTCCTCGTGCAGCTTGATGGCCGCACGCCTATCGGCGGGAAGCTGGCTACGCGAGACCATGGCGGCGAGCTCCTCGTCGTCGAACTCGCAAAACGGCTGGTACGACCCGCTCTTGGCCACCAACGAGGAGGTCTTCTCCTTCAAGCGCTCGAGCACATGGCCGCCGTCGAGCGACACGTAGGTGCGCCCTTCGATCGAGCAGCACTCCAACGCCTGCGACCGCGCCGCATCGTCGCGCAGCTCGGCAACCGCCACGATGGGGAACTCAAGGCCCTTGCTGGCGTGGACGGTCATGATGCGCACGAAATCGCCGCCTTCGGCGGACAGCGCGCCCGGCGCCTCCTTGGCAAGCTCCACGCGCAGCGCAAGCTCCTCGGCCACGCCCGCGGGCCCCATGCCGCCAGCCGCCTCGACATCGCGCGCCATGCGGATGGCCTTGTACACGTTCCCCGCGCGCGCCAGCCCCTCGGGACCGGCCGCCTCAAGGCGCGCAAGCCACCCGGAATCGGCCACGATGCCCTGCATGATGTCGGCAAGCGCCACGTTTCCCACCTGCTCGGACGCTCGTCGCATCAGGCTTGCGCACGCCGCAAGCGCCGGCGAGACCGCGCACCCCGACGCCACCTTGCGCTCGATATGGCGAAAGCCCTGGTCGAACGCCCGCCTGCGAGGAATACCGCGCTCCTCGTCCATGCCCGTGGACAGCTCCAGCAAATCATCGGCGGACAGGGCGAACAGCTCGCTCGAGAGCACCTCGAACAGCGCAGTGGTCCACTTCGGGTTCGCGATGGCCTGCGCCAAGCGAACCATGAGCGCGACCTCGGGGGCGCGGTTGAAGATGGAACCGCCGGCCACCACGCACGGCAGCCCCTCGGCCCGCAGCGCCTCGGCATACACGTTCGCGCGACCCATGCCGCCGAGCAGCACCACCATGTCGCCCGGCCTGTGCCCGGCCGCCGCGAACCCGGAGAACGACTTCGCCACACGCCGCGCCGCCACGGCCGCCGCATCCGCAGACGCCACGCCGCGCGACGGGGTCACGGTCACCTGCACCTGCACGCGGGGGCCATCGGGCAGAAACGGGCGCTTGACCTTGGATTCCTCGCGCCCCGGTGCCAACGACATGAACTCGGCGCCGAACACCTGCGGCTGCTCGAAGATGCGGTCGCACAGCGCCAGCACGTCCCCGTGGCTGCGGAAGTTGTCGGGCAACTCGATGATGCCCTCGGGGTTGCGGCGGCGCACATCCTCCAGATGACGGCGGTACACCGACACGTCCGCGCCGCGGAACCGGTAGATGCTCTGCTGCGCGTCGCCGACGGTGCACATGCGCGAGAAACCTTCCCCGGCCATGCGCTTGATCATGTCCACCTGCAGCTGATCGGTGTCCTGGAACTCGTCCACCATCACCAGCTTGAAGCGGTCGGCGTACGCCGCCTGGATGGCGGGATGGTCGCGAAACGCGCGGGACGCGAACGACAGCAGGTCGTTGTTGTCCAGCAACCCCTGCTCACGCTTGCGACGCGCGAACGCGTCCGCGACCGACTTCGCCACATCGATCAGCGTCGCCAACTGCTCCTGCACCAGCCCGCAACGCGCCTGCGCGGCGATGGCGCAATACTGTTCCGCCAGCTCAGCGGCCTGTTCGCCATACGGCGTGTTCTTGCCGAAGTTGCGACCGGGAACGGGAAAGCCGTTCATGGCCGAAAGCACGCGCCGGTACGTCAGCCCGTCGGAGCCGCGTCCGATCAGCTCGCGTGCGCCCTCCAACGCATCCTGCGTTGCCGCCAGGAACTTGTCGCGCGTGGAACCCGGCTTGACGCCGTCAGCCAAGGCATACGCGGTATCGGCCACGTCCACCAGCTGCGCAAGCAGTTTCACCGGGCTCGGCGCCTCGGGGGGCGCCACCACCGACGCCATGCCGTCGGGATGCGCCGAAGCGGCCTCGACCAGCTGCCGCACCATCCCCTCGACCGACGCCGTGCGCGGACCGGCCGGGTGCACGTCGAACGATGCGAACAGCGCATCAAGGCGCTGCGATGAAACGCCTTCAGCAACCGTGACCAGGTCGTCCCTGCCGCCGAGGACCTCCTCAAGCGACGCATCCAGAAGCGTTCTCACCGTGGCCTCGTCGGCAACCTTGAATGCGGGGTCGAGCCCCAGCTCAAGCGCATGCGCGCGAAGGATGCGCGAGCACATGCCATGGATGGTTGATATCCACGCCTCATCGGTTTTCAGCGCCTGCTCGGTCATGCCGCCGGCGCGCAGCGCGCCCTTCACGCGCGATTTGATCTCGCCCGCCGCCTTCGATGTGAAGGTGATGGCCAAAACCTGGTCGATATCGGTCAAATACCCGCTTTCCAGCGCATGCACGATGCGGCGGGTGAGCGTGAACGTCTTGCCGCTGCCGGCGCCGGCGCTCACCGCCAACGGCTTGTCCAGCGTGTTGACGCACTTTTCCTGGCCGATGGTCAACGCCATGGCTATCCCCTCCTTTCCGAACACGATGAGACCGGGCACCACTTGCACGCCTCGGGCGTTTCCGGGCGCGGACGGATATCGCCTGCCAGCATACGTTCGAGCGCCGCGGCCACCGCCTCCTCCGTCTCGTCCAGCACATCGGAAAACGGCCTGTCGGCGCACATGCAATCCTTATGGCGCATGTTCGGCAGGTGGGCGTTCTCTATCACGCGCCCGTCGTAGGCGCCCGAAATCATCTTGCGCCGCCCGTAGCACACGTACAGCGCGCCCACCGGCTCCAAGCCCAGCGTACGGCGAACCACCTGCGCGTAGATGAGCGCCTGCACCTTGCCCAGGCGCCCCTCCTCGCGCACGCCGAGCGCGTACGACCCGGAAATCGAGCCCTTGTAGTCAATGATCGCGCACCGCCCTTCGCCGTCCACGTCGATGCGGTCGGCCGTGCCCAGCAGCTTGTGGCCCGCGTAATCCACCGCGCCGCCGCAAGCCACGTCGTATTCCAAATACTTCGGGGCGAAGGTGGGCAGAAGCTCCGCCTCGAAGTCCAGGTAGTCCATCAACTTGCGCTCAAGCTCGGCAAGCTCCCGACGCTCCACCTGCGACGTGGGAATCAAACGGTTCTCCGACTGGCGAAGATGCGGCTGCAGCGCCTTATGACGCGCAAGCACGTCGGCCATGAGCTCCCGCGCCTGCGCAAGCAGCTGCGGCGTCACCTTCGCCTCGCCCAAATCCTCGGACATATGCTTATAGAAGCTATGCAGCGCGTTGTGCGCGAAGTCGCCCATCTCAAGCGGCCCGAATCCTTCGTCCAGGTCGTCCAGGCGCAAACGCCTTTGAGCGAACCACTTGTACGGGCACTCCAGATAGCTTTCGATCTGGGAAGGCGAAAGGCACGGCTCGTCGAGCACCTGCCCGCCCTGCAGCACGCGCGGAAGTACCACGAGCGAACGCGCCTCAGGCGACACCGCACCCGTCAGCGGCGGCTCGATGCGCGCCGCTTCAGGCGCCGGCGCATCCGACAGCGCATCGTTGGCGCACAAGGCATCTTCACCGCGCAGCAGCATCCCGCCCTGCAAATGCTCGGGAAGCGAATACGGATTGTCGATGTCCTCGGTAGCCGTGGGGTCGTCTCGATAGCAGTCGACGAACTCCTCCAGCACCACGCAAGGGTACGTCGGGTCGGCGGACGAATCGTTGAGGCAGCGCTCGAGGATCAGCTGATCGGTTGCAGCGTGCTCGAGCGCGAAGAACGCAAGGCGCATGCGCGCAAGCGCCGAATCAGCGCGCTGCACGCCAAGATGCTCGAGCAGCACCCGGGAGGCGTCCTCGGGATCGGCCGCCGGATAGGCGGCGCTTGTCAAGTCGGTCGCCACGAGCCCCCTGCACGAGCCGCTCCCCAAAGACGCCGCCGTGTTCTGATCGGTCATCAGCACATCGGGCGCACCAAGGGCGGCGCCGTCGCAACCGCGCGGAGCCACGATGCGCGAAACGTCGACTTTCAAGCGTTTTGCCTGGTCGAACGCTGCATCCTCCCCCAGCCCCGCCAATTTGGCGGCGTCGGCGGCGCGCTGCAACGCGCGCAACGCGGCAAGCTGCTCGGCGCGCCACGCCTCCGAGCGGTTCGTCATGCGCCGCACGGCGGCCTCGAGCTCGGCTGCTGCTTGTACATCCAGCTGCAAGGCAAGCCGCTCCATCGCCGCGAACATCGGGTTGTCGCCGCGCAAGCGGGCGCACAGGTCGGACCGCCGCGCCGTGCGATCGGCGCGCATATCGGCATCAAGCTTGAACGCCGCCTTCCTCGTCATGCCGGAAAACGGCGACAGCGCCCAATCGGCCAGGTCGGCGCGGTCCCAGCGCTCCACATCGGTTGAGGCGATATCCCCATACCCTTCGATATGCGAAACGCCGTCCGCCTGCCCTTCGTCAAGGAAACGGCGAAGCGAGCAGATGGCCCTGCCGAACGCGGTGTCCGCGAAGCGGCGCCGCCCGCGTAGGGCAGCCACATGGCCTTGGCGAACAAGCGCCGGCGCCACGCGTCCGAACAGCACCGCCGGATCCTTCGCCGCAACCACCACGGCAGCGGCCTGCGCGCCGGCCGAGCGCCCATCTCGATAGCCGTCGGCGCTGCCGGAAGCGTCCTCGCAGCTGGAAGCACCGTCATCACCGGCAGCCGAGCCGGCCGCCGCAGCAGGCGCCGCAACCGCAGCAGGCGCCGCCCCCCGGTCCGTAGCCGCGTCAAGGGCATCGCACACGATATCCGCCAGCAGGGCCGGCCAGGCATACTGCCCCGAGGGGAACGCGAAGCGAACCCGCACGCCTTCGGGCACGCGAACGGGACCCTGGCTTCCCGAAGCAGCGCGAACCTCCACGCCCATCCACGGACAAGCGGAGAAAAACGCCTCCTGACCAGGGGTAAGCGGAGCAGCATCTTCCAACATCACGCGCAACGGGCGCTGCGGCAGAAGCTCAGGGAGCAGAGCCAGAGCCTGCCCCGGCTCGATCATCCCCAGTTGCGCCAACCGATCAAGGTATCCCCCGATCATCCGCAGCACCGGCGCTTCCGCGCGAGTCACGCCCTCAAGCGCGCCAGCACCCGCCAGCACGCCCTGCTGCGCATCCCGCACCGCCGCATCGAAGGCAGGCAGGCCGACGCCGGCGGCAACGCAAGCTGCCGCGACGCGATCGAGCCCGAGCACCTCCGCTTCGCCGTCTTCGACCAACGCGCAGACGCCATCAGCGATGCAACCTTCCGCCGACTCGCGTCGCCCGCTACCACCACGAACGTCGTCCGGCTCTGCCAACTCGCATCGTCCGCTAGCGCCATCAAGCTGCGCGCGCTTGTCGCTTTCCGGATCAACGCAGTCGCCGTCAGCAGCCCGCTCGCAAGCCGCGCGCAGCAACGCCTCGCGCTCAAGGCGCGAGACGAACGCCCTGCCGTCGCCATACAGCTCCCACAGATCGCGAACCCAGGCGCCGAACGCGGCAACCGTCACGCCCATAAGCGAGCAACCGCTATCCGCGGCCCGTTTCCTATACGCCACCGCCCGATCGGTATCCGGCAGCAGCACCACATCATATGCAATAGAAGTATCCATGCCCGACATTCTAGCGCACCCCCTGAGCGCCTTCGGTCCCATACATGGGACTTATCCGAAGTTTCGCCGATCGTCCCGGCCGCAGCGCAAAGAAGGCCGGCCGCCCTTTCGGACGACCGACCTTCCGAAACCGATCTATCGCACGATCGAAAGCCTCAGCACGCCCCCGACATCCCGCAGCAAAGCTCTTGCCGGCGGAAACGCGACACCGCGCTAGACGGACGAACTACTCGCCGTCGTACATGGCCTTCAGGCGCACCAGGTGATCATAACGCTCGATGGCGGCCTTCTCGTTGCGCTCGAACAGCTCGCCGGCGCGCTCCGGGAACTCGCGGGTCAGGCGGCTGTAGCGGGCCTCGTTCATGAGGAACTCCTGGTAACCGCCAGCAGGCTCCTTGCAGTCCAGCGTGAACTTCTTGCCGGCGTCGGCTGCCGGGTTGAAGCGGAACAGGTTCCAGTAACCGCAGTCCACGGCCTTCTTCATCTCGGTCTGGCAGTTGCTCATGCCGCCCTTGATGGAGTGCATCTCGCACGGGGAGTACGCGATGATGATGGACGGGCCGTGATATGCCTCGGCCTCGGTGATGGCCTTGATGGTCTGGGCCGGCTTGGCGCCCATGGCGACTTGCGCCACGTACACATAACCGTATTGCATGGCGATCTCAGCAAGACTCTTCTTGGCGATGTTCTTGCCCGCCGCCGCGAATTGCGCGACCTGACCGATGTTGGATGCCTTGGATGCCTGGCCGCCGGTATTGGAATACACCTCGGTGTCGAAGACGAACACGTTCACGTCCTCGCCGGACGCGAGCACATGGTCGAGTCCGCCGTAACCGATATCGTAGGCCCAGCCGTCGCCGCCAAAGATCCAGATGGATTTCTTCGCAAGGTAATCCTTGTTCGCGAGAATCTTGGCAGCAAGTACCGCCGCCTCCCCTTCGCCTTCCGCAAGCTTCTCGAGCTCGACAACATAGGCAGCGGAAGCGTCCTTCGAAGCCGCGGA
>OLPC01001777.1_pt1 | contig 17705 bp, 21 predicted proteins | sample 1672341 | NCBI WGS metagenome assembly OLPC01 (sample SAMEA3136673, study PRJEB25190) | human gut metagenome | reverse complement strand
CCTCCGGGACGGTAAGCGCTACTATGAGGAACAGACCGGATTTAAACGCTTTGATTATACTTCCGATCTCAGCTCTGAGGAACTGAGGGAGAACATAAGCCATCAGCATTTTGACTATTATCAACAGTATTATATGATCGTTCGGAAGCCGAAGCGGGTTGATCATCAAGGGGTGTTATGTAGTGACGTGTGATTATTGGGAATGTAGATACCGGGAGAACTGCCCGGCGAAGAGTCCGGTTTATCCTCGTCCGCCTTGTGCAGGCTGTCCGAAGTTTGACGGCTGCGAGGTGTGCGCGCATTATATAGAGTGCTGCGATCTTGTGGTTAAGTGGCTGCCGAACATGTTCCGGCGGCTCGTCCGGGAGATCCGGCACGGTGAGAACCTGGAGACGGTTCAACAGTACATCAGGCGGAACACTCACGGAGGTAAACGGGATTAATGGAGGTGATTTAAATGATGGATTATTATCACGACTGTTCAGACTGTAGATATGAATTTGATTGCAATGCAGATATTGAATGTGATGGAGATTGTGAAGCTTGCGAATATTCTTTTCAATGTGCATATTGTTACTATTGTACCAGACGTCTTGAAACTCAGTCAGATGTGTGATATAATGTAACGAGGGAAGAGTTACATAAAAATATAGCCTATTGCGTAAAAGAGAAACTGAATTCAATCCACTCCCTAAATCTGGCAGGAGGTGATTTTGTGAATAAAAAACCTCAAGTCCAGATAGACGAAGATCTGTTCCTTGATCTGCTTCGGTTCTTCGGGGACGACTGTTCAGATGTTCACCTGCAGGAGAGCATAAACGCAGCGCTCTCCGATAAGGTCGATAAGCTGATAGCTCGCAAGCTGTTCAGCGAGTATAAACAAGCTCCCACGCCAGAGCAGCGCGAGGAGGCACGGCAGCGGTATCTTGATCACGCCCAGATCAGCCCCGCTTTCCGCTCATCTACTGAAACTTTCTTCTAATAGCAGCAAACACACGCGTGTTACGCGTGTGTCAAAATAATACCGATCTCCCGCGCCATCGGGCAGATCCTGCATAAAAAAAGCCCGACATAAAGCCGGGCTATTCGTGTTTGATAAAATTGCCCCCTCCGCCAGCGCTTCAGCGCGCGGAGGGGGCTTTTTTTCGGATTCCTGGAGAATTTCCGAAAGCCCGCGTTGGTAATACGGGCTTTCCATTACAACTCCCTTTATCAGGTATATTTGTTGATTCTATACAATAGTTTTTTCTTTGCCTTCATATCCATCGGATCATGTCTATTGGTCAGAATCTTTATTTCTATAGTCTTTTGATCGTCCTTCTCGCTTTCTGCGTACAGATAATTAGAATTTGATATGTATTTTGGATTTAGTGCCTCCGGTGTAAACTTGTCCTTTATTTCCTCATAAAATTCATGACCTGTGTCACTAGATAAATTTATTTCTATCTTGATTGTATTAACTATTATATTGGGGGTTTCCGTCGTTTCGTTCGTGAGCTTGTACCCTTTTATTAGTGCAAGTTCTTCCATCACAAAATGTTTTGTATAGTCTGCCGTGAAGTGTTCTTTTTTACGCATTTACTTTCTCCTCAACCAAATAACTTCTTCCGGTCTGGTGCTTCCTCAACATTTGTAAGTCCGGCAAGGTAATCTAGGCTTACTTGATAATACTGTGCAAAAAGTATTGCTGTATCAAGCGGCATTATTCTTTCTTCTTTTTCGTATCGTTCATAGCTTTTTTTGGAGATATAAGCTATTTTGGCACATTGTTCTTGCGTTAGTCCGTGGAATTCCCTTAATTCTTTTAATCTATTCATTATATCACCCAAACATATTATACATGTTTTTTATATCAACCTCTTGACAAAATAGACCGTATGGTCTATAATAGCATTAGACCGTTTGGTCTACTCAATATACTTCACCCAGAACAGGGTAATTAAGAAAGGAAAAAAGTATGAACATTAAATTTGCTTTCACCCCGGAAGAACGTCAATCTATTCTTGATGGTTTGGAAATTGTCCTTGATTCATTAGTTGACTATGAGAAATCATTCCTTGATTTCCGTGATGAATGCCCGGACGAATGTACTGACGAAGAAATTGACAGTATTGTTAATCGTGTTCGTTACCTTCAAAATTTAGTTTCTTCTATCATGGATGGGGTGGAGGAATGAAATTTCTTTTAGTATGTTCAATAAATGTTCATCTGATGAATGTTTAATGATAAAGTAGCCGGATAGGCTGAATTCCACCCAGAACAGGGTAATTAAGAAAGGAAAAAGAAACATGTTTAAACTGTACAAAAAAGCCGATATCCTTGAAAAAATCTCTGACAAAGTAAAGACGGTTGATGATCTGTATCATCTTCCTCCTGACTTATTTGATCGCGAACTTTTCGATTATTGGTATAGCGTATATCTTGATGATTATCAGGATCGCGGCTATGATGATTTTGACTTTGATCTTCGTGATATACGTCTTTTCTATTATGCCTTCTATCTCATGGAGTGCCGCGGTTGCTGTAACCTCGTGCTTATCGAATTCGGAGACATGATGTATTTTATTTTCGATCCTTCCGGTTTTGCTACTCTCGAAAGTAAGTTCAGAAATGAACGTGAAGAACTTCTTCGCAAGGTATCTGACTTAACTAATCTTTTGCCGGTTCTTGTTTCCAATAATCCGGATTATCCTTTTTGATGGAGGTGTACATAATGAAATTTAACATTGCTGATATAGTAGAGCACCCTTCTTATGGTGTCGGAATTGTCGTTGAACGGTGTATGTCTGCTAGCGGAGTAAATGAGCTGTATTCTGTTCTGTTCAACCGAGTTCTTTCAAATAACGGCGTTAAGCGTGTGTTTGGTTCTGACCTGAATCTTGTAAGACATACGGAGCCGGAAAAGGGGGAACAGAAATGAAACCTTAAGATTTCCTATTGCGATTTTGATTGCTAGTCTCCCTCTCTATGGCTCGTTTAGTGGTTGCGAGTGAAAATAAAACCACTGCCAGCACATTATGTGCTTTACGTAAATGCTCAAACTCGAAGAATAAAAAACGAGTGCTAAGACGTTGGTTTTTTTGGTCGTTATTTTAAGCCAAAAGTTTAAAAACGACCTCCACGGCAATAACGCCGATTACATAAGCGCCCGGAACGGGGCAGAAAGGTTTAAAAATGTCTAAAGTAACATTAATCGGTGTCCGTAATCTTGATTTTACGGCAGACGACGGAAAAGCAATCCAGGGTGTAAAGATTTTTTTCGCTCATGATGATGACAATGTTGAGGGACAGGTTACCGAAAATAAGTTCATCAGCTCCGCATCATGCAGCAAGATGGGTCTTTCTTATGGAGGGCTTTGCTCCTGCATCGGCTCGATCCTTGATATCGACGTAGATTTCAACGGCAAGATCATCGGTATATCTGAGGCGGGCGAGGGATGGGAGTTCTTCAGATAATTGTTGCAATCCTCGGCGTTCTTTGCCTGGGAATAGTGATCGTTTCTGTAATCGTAGGTCGAAAGAGGTGAGCTGATGACTGCCGAAGCCGGGTTCAACAGTCCGGAAGAAATGCAGCAGGCTTATAATCAGATGTGGGAGGATATAGCTTCTGGTATCGGTTACGTTCCTCAGTATTTTGAGGATTCAATGCAGTTTGCTTCAGAAAATCCGGTTGCTCTGCTTGTTGAAGGGCTTTTCCTCGTCCTGGTTGCTTCTTTTTTCCTTCGAAAGATCATTACAGTTTTCAGCGGTCGTAACCGTTGATATAGAAAGAGGTGATTTTGTGTTCTCTGTTATGCTGCTCTCTACTGTAGAGGCTTTGGGAAGTCAGATTACTCTTGAAGAAAGTGGGGTGTTAAAGACTATGGAAGCTATGTGGACAGCTATTTCTACAACTGTAACGAACTTTTTCACTAGCGTGCTTACTCCGGTGATTAACTTCGCTACAACTAATCCGCTTACCCTGATTTTCCTCGGTATCGGCTTCATCGGCATTGGTATCCGGTATATGCGCCGTGTTACTAATGCGTTCGGGCGCGGTCGTTGATCGTGGCTTACGTCGGGAGACGTTGAATAGCGGAGGCTTGATTAATATTCTGGTCTCCGCTTTTTCTATATATGTGAGGGGTGTTTTTTGTGAAAGTTTGGTTTAAAAAGTGTTGGCATCGTATTGTATCTTTGTTCTGCGCTGCTGTTATTGCATTTACGACTATTGCTTATTCGTATCCTGTATTAGCGGTTGCAGGTTCTGTTGCTGCAGGTGCTGGATCTATCCTTGCTGTTCTCGGTGTAATTGGATCCATTAAGGAATTCTGTGAAAATTGTCAATGGGTTTGGGAGATTGTTGAACCTATTATCAATAAAATAAAATCTTCTAATGCTTCTGCTATTGCTGAGCAGCAGGAATATTACAGATGTTATTGGAAAGAGATTGTTTCAAAAGGTCAGTTAACGGAATCAAAATTCCGTGAGTATTGGACTTTCGTTGTTACTAACGGCGACGATACTTCGATGGAATCTCAATATCCCGGCTTTACTGATACTTATTCAATGCTTATTGAAACTGTTGCTTCTGGTCTTTCTCTTGATTCATTGTGTGAATCAATTTTTTCTAATAGTTCTGATTACTCAGTTGATGAAAAAAATAATCCCGTTGTTTCGGGTTCTGCATATAAAAGAGATGTCGTTGATTACTGGAGCGAATATTACAAACCGCACCCTAATTCAAGTCAGTATATCTACAGCTATCAGAGCAATGAAAGCGATGTAGGAAAAAACAATCTCTATTTCTTCAATCCGACTCCTCCGGTGTATGTTAATAACGACTGGGGCAAGAAGCAGTACTGGACAGGCGGAGTTTATGTTCTTCCGTTTTATCAGGACGATGATTTGTCCGAGGGGACTTTATATCCGGATAGATATGCCTATTTTCATACTTCAGGTACTTCTAAAGAGGGAAATTTAAATATTTGTTTGGATATATATAATCTTAGTGATAATAAGCTAATATCTTCCTTTTCTGCTCCTTGGGATATAGTTAAATGTCCGTATGTTTCGTGGGAACTTTTAAATTTACGTTTTTATCGTGTTATACTTTATCCAACATATCTAGACTATATGTCAGGTTCTAATAAAAAATATTTGCGTCCTGATATAACCACTGATTATGGTTATTTTTATGGTGGTAAATATGTTAAATATAAACTTATTGATTCTTTGTTACAAAGTACTACTTTCACACCAGACACTAACAAAAACGATGACTGGGGCTACATTATGTCAAACGAGCCTTTTCAGCTTTTTGCTAATCAGGCTCAAATTGATTATGACAAGATTCCAGACAATTACACCATAACAATAAATGGTGATACTATATATGATTATGACATCACGAACCCCGATACTGGGGATCATGGGACGGTCAACTACTACATAACAAATAACTACACGCTGCCCGAGAACGGCAGCAAGGACGATACAAAAGATGACTCCGGATCCGGAACGGTCAGCGGAAATGTTACGGTAGGCGGTAAGGTGGACGTATCCGGCAAGATCGAGATCGACACAAAACCCATAGACATAAATATCAATGTTAACGGCGGTGGCTCTGGCTCGTCCGGCTCAGGTGACGTTTCTTCCAGTCCTGAGGGTGTCGAATTTGATCAGGACGTTTCTTTGAATAACTATTACGGTTGGATGCAGGAACAAACCACGGGCTTCAGCGGATTCATGAAAAATTTCTTTTCCTGGCTCCCTGATCCGATCGTTATTATGCTTTGTGCAGGCTTCGCGCTTGTGATTCTGGCGCGGTTTCTGGGAAGGTGATGATTATTATGGATTTAGCAGTTATAGCCGGCAATATATTCGGTTGGGGCAAGGCTGTTTTTGATTCTTTTACTGTTACGTTTGGTGATGTAACTATTAACGGTTGGCTGCTGCTCATCGGCGGTGCGGTTGTAATGCTTGTCGTGGATTTCCTCGGCAGGATATTTCAATAGGGGGTGTTTAAGTGGAAGGTGCTATTTTAGCTCTCCTGTCTGAGCTTCTCACTCAGGCGATCACACAATATGCAAAGTGGGAGATCAAGCGTAAGCTGAACAATGCCGGAAAATTTGTGTCTGAGTTCTATGCTCTCATAGACAACGACGGTGATGGGGTTGCAGAGCACGAGGAACTTGTTTTCTCGTTCGATGCTTCTGTGCCTCAGAGCTATAACGGTTATTCTCTGGTCAATAACGGCGATGAGATCGGTTTGGGATATCCGGAGTATGAAATAATCGACGCTGCTGAATTCGCTTCAAGGATCTCCAATCATAATGATGGGACTATTACAGCGACTGATGATTATTACATAGTTGATGATGATGTGTATTTACCTATTCCGATTGATTACGATCTTGACGGTCGTAATGACTGGGGCAGGGTACTTGACGAAAATCATGACGGAATTCCCGATTCGTCCCCTTCAGGTCCGTTCTATCCTGTTGGCAGCGACGAATTTAATCAGATCATTGAAACCACAAAGCAGCAGTCCGGGGATAAGAGCTTTATTATAGTATCTGCTGAGGGAACTGTTAGCGTGTACGATCCTAACGGCGATCTGACCGAGGAGGACTATGATAAGGCTTATTCTCTCTGGCTCAAGGATAATGCAGCCCTGGACAAGCCGTTCAAAAACTACTCAGTTACTGAAGCTCTGCTGCTTATCGTCGCGATCTTCGCCGGAGCCTCCTTAATCGGCAAGCTGTTCAAGAGGAGGGTTTATTGATGGACTTCGTAAAGTTCTTTCATAACTGGTTCTTTAATGATTATCAGGACGTTGTTACTTGGATCATGTACGGCGGTGCTGCCTGGACGGTCGTTATATTCGTGTTCAACGTGATATTTTCGATCATTCTTGATTTTGTGAAAGGAGATAAACGCTGATGGATTCTCTTTTTCCCCTGGTCAACCTTCGTTCTCTGTTCTTCTTTACTAGCGGGTTCATGGACTTTGCTTTTCTGCTTTTCCTGCTGAACTGGATAGTTCGTATAATTAAAAAAGGTGATAGGTAGGTATAATTATGTTACGTGCGATATTTGCAGCCTTTCGCGCTGCTCCTGTGTTCTGGTATTACATTTTCAAGGATTTCGGCAAGTATATAAAGGAAAAAGGCTGGACGAGGTTTAGTTACTGGGGGCTTCATCTGTTCATTGGTAAGTTCGGCGGAGGTAAGACGATCTCCGCGGTCAGACGTGCTTATAATATCTGTAAGAGCCACAAGGGCGTTACCGTCCTTACTAATCTTACTCTGTATGGGTTCCCGGAGGATACAAAAATAATTAAGCTCGTGAACAGCTCGCAGATCTTGGAGCTTCCGGATAAATCTATAGTCCTGATTGATGAGATCGGCAGTATCTTCAATAGCCGGGACTTTGCAAGCAGTAAAAAATCTGTTCCAAAACCAGTTTATCAGCTTATCTTGCAGTGCCGACACCGGAGGATCATGCTGCTTGGTACCGTCCAGAGGTGGAATCTCCTTGATAAGCAGCTTCGGGATATCGCTGATACTCTTACGGTTTGTCACAGTTATTTTGCGGATCCGTTCGCGCGTTATACTACATGCGCCGAATATGACGCGCAGGAATACGATAAGTGGTTCAATAATCCGCTGCTGCCATTACGGCAGCTCATGTATTACAGCTATGTTCAGACTGACGAGCTGCGGAGTAAGTATGATACTATTGAGATGGTTGATTCCATGCTTGATAAGGAATACATATCAGATGAGGAGATCCTTGCTAACCGAGCCGGAACCGGATTCGCTCCCGATCTTGTCGGCGATAAGAAAACGCAGCGCAGACTTGGCAGGGAGGTGAAAAAGAGATGATTTCCGCAAAAATCGACTATTTGACTATCTCGCTTCTGCCTGATCAAAGCGGTTGGACTATCTCCGAGGCTCTTGACCGTCTTTTTGATTGCCTCTTTATTGAAGAGTGGCGTTCTTGGTTCGTCCTGGTCGGTGCCGGCTATGGCTATGAATCCATTTACCGTTATAATGATGTTTCTTTGAAGGTCTCCTCTCTCAGCAAGTTCCAGAAGCAGGGGATATGCCTGGAGTTCTCCGGCGGTGGTATTGCTTATTATATAGAGTACCTCAAAGCTCATAAAGGGGTTACGCTGCGGACTGCCCTTAATCGCTTCCGTTCAATGTGTCAATGGAGCTGCAAGACGAAATGCAGCCGTTTCGACTGGGCTATTGATGAAAAGTGTGGTGCTGCTGAAAAGCCTTATCTTGATCTTGACCGGATTCAGCAGCAGCTTCTTGACAGGCATTTTGTCAGCCTCTTCCGCAAGACTGATCCCGCCGTTGAATCCGGAGAGCTTCAGAGCTGCTACACGGTCTCCGGCGAGATTGATGAAAAGGTACCTTTTACCTTCATTCAGTCTCAGCACGTCAGCAGCGGAAGAGTTGGCAAAACTATCTATCTTGGAAAACGTAAGTCCGGCACCTATATCCGTTTTTATGATAAGCTGTCCGAGCAGATCGCACACGGCGCGACGGTTCCGGAGGGTGTTTCAGCCTGGACACGTTTTGAAATGGAGTTTCACCAGAAGAACGCTGCTGCCGTTCTTACTCAGTACCTCGATCACACCGATGATGAGTTTCAAGCTATAATGTGCGGAGTTGCTCTTAAGCTCATTCGCTTCGTCGATCCTGGACGTTCCCGGCGTTATAATTGCGTTACCTCTAAATGGTGGCTTGAGTTCCTCCAGAACGCAAAGAAAGCAAACCTAACTATTCATAAGATTAAGCGTAATAAGTTTCTTAACTTCCTGCTAAACTTCAAGAAGCAATATGCAGCGTGCTTTAGCCAGGCGGTCAGGTGTTCGCCGGAGTTCCTTAAATCCGTTCTTGAGGACGGTTTGGGCAGATCCTCCAAGACAGCAGCTCAGCTTGTTTCTGACTATAACGCCTTGCAGGGGCTTCCATCTAACTTCTATGATTATGAGTTCGATAAATCGTTCAAGCCTGAGACAGGGGAGGATTATTGGCGATCCTTCACTGATCTTGACGAGAGAGCTTTTCATGGGCGGTTAAGCTCGATTTATCGCGAGGTTTTCAATAAGGATGTTGGTGCTGCTGCCTTATGATTACCTACTTTATACCGCACATCTGTTATAAATGCCTCTGCCGTGTATGCGGTCAGCGTGGTTGTCCTCATCGGTTCCGGCAGGAAAAACGCTGCGTGAGCTGCTGGAGGTCTCATGAATACCGTCCGATATTGGATTGTACTAACTTTTATTTCAGGCATTTCCATAAATACAAGGTTCGGAGGGTTCATAAGGCTCCGAAGATCCGCTATATTGAAAAGTTCTCCGATGGAGATATAGCTCAGCTTCTCGGTGAGATCCTGAGGCTGCTCAACAGTCCGATCGCGCCCACTGAGGATATAAACTGCATTAAGTCCGAATGTCTATGCCTGGACTGTCCGGCTGCTTCAATCTGTGAATCTCGCTGTAAACGCTGCGTTGACTGGCGCGGGCAATATCCGGTCAAGATGTGTGCCGTTCGCGTTCAGTTCGGTAAATTGAAAGGGGGTTGATTTCTATGCGCTATTCGTGGTATAATTATAGTACATATTACAGACTTACAGAATTTAACAGCCTATTGCGTAAAAGAGAAACTGAATTCAATCCACTCCCTAAATCTGGCAGGAGGTGATTTTGTGAATAAAAAACCTCAAGTCCAGATAGACGAAGATCTGTTCCTTGATCTGCTTCGGTTCTTCGGGGACGACTGTTCAGATGTTCACCTGCAGGAGAGCATAAACGCAGCGCTCTCCGATAAGGTCGATAAGCTGATAGCTCGCAAGCTGTTCAGCGAGTATAAACAAGCTCCCACGCCAGAGCAGCGCGAGGAGGCACGGCAGCGGTATCTTGATCACGCCCAGATCAGCCCCGCTTTCCGCTCATCTACTGAAACTTTCTTCTAATAGCAGCAAACACACGCGTGTTACGCGTGTGTCAAAATAATACCGATCTCCCGCGCCATCGGGCAGATCCTGCATAAAAAAAGCCCGACATAAAGCCGGGCTATTCGTGTTTGATAAAATTGCCCCCTCCGCCAGCGCTTCAGCGCGCGGAGGGGGCTTTTTTTCGGATTCCTGGAGAATTTCCGAAAGCCCGCGTTGGTAATACGGGCTTTCCATTACAACTCCCTTTATCAGGTATATTTGTTGATTCTATACAATAGTTTTTTCTTTGCCTTCATATCCATCGGATCATGTCTATTGGTCAGAATCTTTATTTCTATAGTCTTTTGATCGTCCTTCTCGCTTTCTGCGTACAGATAATTAGAATTTGATATGTATTTTGGATTTAGTGCCTCCGGTGTAAACTTGTCCTTTATTTCCTCATAAAATTCATGACCTGTGTCACTAGATAAATTTATTTCTATCTTGATTGTATTAACTATTATATTGGGGGTTTCCGTCGTTTCGTTCGTGAGCTTGTACCCTTTTATTAGTGCAAGTTCTTCCATCACAAAATGTTTTGTATAGTCTGCCGTGAAGTGTTCTTTTTTACGCATTTACTTTCTCCTCAACCAAATAACTTCTTCCGGTCTGGTGCTTCCTCAACATTTGTAAGTCCGGCAAGGTAATCTAGGCTTACTTGATAATACTGTGCAAAAAGTATTGCTGTATCAAGCGGCATTATTCTTTCTTCTTTTTCGTATCGTTCATAGCTTTTTTTGGAGATATAAGCTATTTTGGCACATTGTTCTTGCGTTAGTCCGTGGAATTCCCTTAATTCTTTTAATCTATTCATTATATCACCCAAACATATTATACATGTTTTTTATATCAACCTCTTGACAAAATAGACCGTATGGTCTATAATAGCATTAGACCGTTTGGTCTACTCAATATACTTCACCCAGAACAGGGTAATTAAGAAAGGAAAAAAGTATGAACATTAAATTTGCTTTCACCCCGGAAGAACGTCAATCTATTCTTGATGGTTTGGAAATTGTCCTTGATTCATTAGTTGACTATGAGAAATCATTCCTTGATTTCCGTGATGAATGCCCGGACGAATGTACTGACGAAGAAATTGACAGTATTGTTAATCGTGTTCGTTACCTTCAAAATTTAGTTTCTTCTATCATGGATGGGGTGGAGGAATGAAATTTCTTTTAGTATGTTCAATAAATGTTCATCTGATGAATGTTTAATGATAAAGTAGCCGGATAGGCTGAATTCCACCCAGAACAGGGTAATTAAGAAAGGAAAAAGAAACATGTTTAAACTGTACAAAAAAGCCGATATCCTTGAAAAAATCTCTGACAAAGTAAAGACGGTTGATGATCTGTATCATCTTCCTCCTGACTTATTTGATCGCGAACTTTTCGATTATTGGTATAGCGTATATCTTGATGATTATCAGGATCGCGGCTATGATGATTTTGACTTTGATCTTCGTGATATACGTCTTTTCTATTATGCCTTCTATCTCATGGAGTGCCGCGGTTGCTGTAACCTCGTGCTTATCGAATTCGGAGACATGATGTATTTTATTTTCGATCCTTCCGGTTTTGCTACTCTCGAAAGTAAGTTCAGAAATGAACGTGAAGAACTTCTTCGCAAGGTATCTGACTTAACTAATCTTTTGCCGGTTCTTGTTTCCAATAATCCGGATTATCCTTTTTGATGGAGGTGTACATAATGAAATTTAACATTGCTGATATAGTAGAGCACCCTTCTTATGGTGTCGGAATTGTCGTTGAACGGTGTATGTCTGCTAGCGGAGTAAATGAGCTGTATTCTGTTCTGTTCAACCGAGTTCTTTCAAATAACGGCGTTAAGCGTGTGTTTGGTTCTGACCTGAATCTTGTAAGACATACGGAGCCGGAAAAGGGGGAACAGAAATGAAACCTTAAGATTTCCTATTGCGATTTTGATTGCTAGTCTCCCTCTCTATGGCTCGTTTAGTGGTTGCGAGTGAAAATAAAACCACTGCCAGCACATTATGTGCTTTACGTAAATGCTCAAACTCGAAGAATAAAAAACGAGTGCTAAGACGTTGGTTTTTTTGGTCGTTATTTTAAGCCAAAAGTTTAAAAACGACCTCCACGGCAATAACGCCGATTACATAAGCGCCCGGAACGGGGCAGAAAGGTTTAAAAATGTCTAAAGTAACATTAATCGGTGTCCGTAATCTTGATTTTACGGCAGACGACGGAAAAGCAATCCAGGGTGTAAAGATTTTTTTCGCTCATGATGATGACAATGTTGAGGGACAGGTTACCGAAAATAAGTTCATCAGCTCCGCATCATGCAGCAAGATGGGTCTTTCTTATGGAGGGCTTTGCTCCTGCATCGGCTCGATCCTTGATATCGACGTAGATTTCAACGGCAAGATCATCGGTATATCTGAGGCGGGCGAGGGATGGGAGTTCTTCAGATAATTGTTGCAATCCTCGGCGTTCTTTGCCTGGGAATAGTGATCGTTTCTGTAATCGTAGGTCGAAAGAGGTGAGCTGATGACTGCCGAAGCCGGGTTCAACAGTCCGGAAGAAATGCAGCAGGCTTATAATCAGATGTGGGAGGATATAGCTTCTGGTATCGGTTACGTTCCTCAGTATTTTGAGGATTCAATGCAGTTTGCTTCAGAAAATCCGGTTGCTCTGCTTGTTGAAGGGCTTTTCCTCGTCCTGGTTGCTTCTTTTTTCCTTCGAAAGATCATTACAGTTTTCAGCGGTCGTAACCGTTGATATAGAAAGAGGTGATTTTGTGTTCTCTGTTATGCTGCTCTCTACTGTAGAGGCTTTGGGAAGTCAGATTACTCTTGAAGAAAGTGGGGTGTTAAAGACTATGGAAGCTATGTGGACAGCTATTTCTACAACTGTAACGAACTTTTTCACTAGCGTGCTTACTCCGGTGATTAACTTCGCTACAACTAATCCGCTTACCCTGATTTTCCTCGGTATCGGCTTCATCGGCATTGGTATCCGGTATATGCGCCGTGTTACTAATGCGTTCGGGCGCGGTCGTTGATCGTGGCTTACGTCGGGAGACGTTGAATAGCGGAGGCTTGATTAATATTCTGGTCTCCGCTTTTTCTATATATGTGAGGGGTGTTTTTTGTGAAAGTTTGGTTTAAAAAGTGTTGGCATCGTATTGTATCTTTGTTCTGCGCTGCTGTTATTGCATTTACGACTATTGCTTATTCGTATCCTGTATTAGCGGTTGCAGGTTCTGTTGCTGCAGGTGCTGGATCTATCCTTGCTGTTCTCGGTGTAATTGGATCCATTAAGGAATTCTGTGAAAATTGTCAATGGGTTTGGGAGATTGTTGAACCTATTATCAATAAAATAAAATCTTCTAATGCTTCTGCTATTGCTGAGCAGCAGGAATATTACAGATGTTATTGGAAAGAGATTGTTTCAAAAGGTCAGTTAACGGAATCAAAATTCCGTGAGTATTGGACTTTCGTTGTTACTAACGGCGACGATACTTCGATGGAATCTCAATATCCCGGCTTTACTGATACTTATTCAATGCTTATTGAAACTGTTGCTTCTGGTCTTTCTCTTGATTCATTGTGTGAATCAATTTTTTCTAATAGTTCTGATTACTCAGTTGATGAAAAAAATAATCCCGTTGTTTCGGGTTCTGCATATAAAAGAGATGTCGTTGATTACTGGAGCGAATATTACAAACCGCACCCTAATTCAAGTCAGTATATCTACAGCTATCAGAGCAATGAAAGCGATGTAGGAAAAAACAATCTCTATTTCTTCAATCCGACTCCTCCGGTGTATGTTAATAACGACTGGGGCAAGAAGCAGTACTGGACAGGCGGAGTTTATGTTCTTCCGTTTTATCAGGACGATGATTTGTCCGAGGGGACTTTATATCCGGATAGATATGCCTATTTTCATACTTCAGGTACTTCTAAAGAGGGAAATTTAAATATTTGTTTGGATATATATAATCTTAGTGATAATAAGCTAATATCTTCCTTTTCTGCTCCTTGGGATATAGTTAAATGTCCGTATGTTTCGTGGGAACTTTTAAATTTACGTTTTTATCGTGTTATACTTTATCCAACATATCTAGACTATATGTCAGGTTCTAATAAAAAATATTTGCGTCCTGATATAACCACTGATTATGGTTATTTTTATGGTGGTAAATATGTTAAATATAAACTTATTGATTCTTTGTTACAAAGTACTACTTTCACACCAGACACTAACAAAAACGATGACTGGGGCTACATTATGTCAAACGAGCCTTTTCAGCTTTTTGCTAATCAGGCTCAAATTGATTATGACAAGATTCCAGACAATTACACCATAACAATAAATGGTGATACTATATATGATTATGACATCACGAACCCCGATACTGGGGATCATGGGACGGTCAACTACTACATAACAAATAACTACACGCTGCCCGAGAACGGCAGCAAGGACGATACAAAAGATGACTCCGGATCCGGAACGGTCAGCGGAAATGTTACGGTAGGCGGTAAGGTGGACGTATCCGGCAAGATCGAGATCGACACAAAACCCATAGACATAAATATCAATGTTAACGGCGGTGGCTCTGGCTCGTCCGGCTCAGGTGACGTTTCTTCCAGTCCTGAGGGTGTCGAATTTGATCAGGACGTTTCTTTGAATAACTATTACGGTTGGATGCAGGAACAAACCACGGGCTTCAGCGGATTCATGAAAAATTTCTTTTCCTGGCTCCCTGATCCGATCGTTATTATGCTTTGTGCAGGCTTCGCGCTTGTGATTCTGGCGCGGTTTCTGGGAAGGTGATGATTATTATGGATTTAGCAGTTATAGCCGGCAATATATTCGGTTGGGGCAAGGCTGTTTTTGATTCTTTTACTGTTACGTTTGGTGATGTAACTATTAACGGTTGGCTGCTGCTCATCGGCGGTGCGGTTGTAATGCTTGTCGTGGATTTCCTCGGCAGGATATTTCAATAGGGGGTGTTTAAGTGGAAGGTGCTATTTTAGCTCTCCTGTCTGAGCTTCTCACTCAGGCGATCACACAATATGCAAAGTGGGAGATCAAGCGTAAGCTGAACAATGCCGGAAAATTTGTGTCTGAGTTCTATGCTCTCATAGACAACGACGGTGATGGGGTTGCAGAGCACGAGGAACTTGTTTTCTCGTTCGATGCTTCTGTGCCTCAGAGCTATAACGGTTATTCTCTGGTCAATAACGGCGATGAGATCGGTTTGGGATATCCGGAGTATGAAATAATCGACGCTGCTGAATTCGCTTCAAGGATCTCCAATCATAATGATGGGACTATTACAGCGACTGATGATTATTACATAGTTGATGATGATGTGTATTTACCTATTCCGATTGATTACGATCTTGACGGTCGTAATGACTGGGGCAGGGTACTTGACGAAAATCATGACGGAATTCCCGATTCGTCCCCTTCAGGTCCGTTCTATCCTGTTGGCAGCGACGAATTTAATCAGATCATTGAAACCACAAAGCAGCAGTCCGGGGATAAGAGCTTTATTATAGTATCTGCTGAGGGAACTGTTAGCGTGTACGATCCTAACGGCGATCTGACCGAGGAGGACTATGATAAGGCTTATTCTCTCTGGCTCAAGGATAATGCAGCCCTGGACAAGCCGTTCAAAAACTACTCAGTTACTGAAGCTCTGCTGCTTATCGTCGCGATCTTCGCCGGAGCCTCCTTAATCGGCAAGCTGTTCAAGAGGAGGGTTTATTGATGGACTTCGTAAAGTTCTTTCATAACTGGTTCTTTAATGATTATCAGGACGTTGTTACTTGGATCATGTACGGCGGTGCTGCCTGGACGGTCGTTATATTCGTGTTCAACGTGATATTTTCGATCATTCTTGATTTTGTGAAAGGAGATAAACGCTGATGGATTCTCTTTTTCCCCTGGTCAACCTTCGTTCTCTGTTCTTCTTTACTAGCGGGTTCATGGACTTTGCTTTTCTGCTTTTCCTGCTGAACTGGATAGTTCGTATAATTAAAAAAGGTGATAGGTAGGTATAATTATGTTACGTGCGATATTTGCAGCCTTTCGCGCTGCTCCTGTGTTCTGGTATTACATTTTCAAGGATTTCGGCAAGTATATAAAGGAAAAAGGCTGGACGAGGTTTAGTTACTGGGGGCTTCATCTGTTCATTGGTAAGTTCGGCGGAGGTAAGACGATCTCCGCGGTCAGACGTGCTTATAATATCTGTAAGAGCCACAAGGGCGTTACCGTCCTTACTAATCTTACTCTGTATGGGTTCCCGGAGGATACAAAAATAATTAAGCTCGTGAACAGCTCGCAGATCTTGGAGCTTCCGGATAAATCTATAGTCCTGATTGATGAGATCGGCAGTATCTTCAATAGCCGGGACTTTGCAAGCAGTAAAAAATCTGTTCCAAAACCAGTTTATCAGCTTATCTTGCAGTGCCGACACCGGAGGATCATGCTGCTTGGTACCGTCCAGAGGTGGAATCTCCTTGATAAGCAGCTTCGGGATATCGCTGATACTCTTACGGTTTGTCACAGTTATTTTGCGGATCCGTTCGCGCGTTATACTACATGCGCCGAATATGACGCGCAGGAATACGATAAGTGGTTCAATAATCCGCTGCTGCCATTACGGCAGCTCATGTATTACAGCTATGTTCAGACTGACGAGCTGCGGAGTAAGTATGATACTATTGAGATGGTTGATTCCATGCTTGATAAGGAATACATATCAGATGAGGAGATCCTTGCTAACCGAGCCGGAACCGGATTCGCTCCCGATCTTGTCGGCGATAAGAAAACGCAGCGCAGACTTGGCAGGGAGCGTTCGTTTTTACCCTGTACCCACTGTTAGCGGGTTTTGATCCAGCCGTAAGCCTTTTTCTTCTTGCCTTCCTTAAAGGTGATAACGGGCTTTTCAAGTTCGCCGTTATAGTAGTGTTCGTTGATGGCGTTAAACGCTGCCATCATTCCCGCCGAGAGTTCGGCGATAGTAGTGATAGATCTGATTCTAGGCATGTGATCACTCCTTTTCAAAATGTCCTTCTGTGGAGAAATCCCAGTCAATCGAGCCGTCCGGATAGCGTCCGAGACCATTAGCAACAAGAGTCCATCCGGTTTTTTATTTTTGAGGGCTGCTTTATACTCGCCGAATACCTTCAGGCAGATGTATTCCGCAGTGGAGTTCTTAAGTTTAAAAGTTTCGCATATACGAGGAGTAAATCTAGTTCTCATGTTAGTTCCTTTCCGTCCTCGCTCTGGGCGGGGTCTTGACAAATTCTTGCGGTTGTGGTATAATCACCAGTAAAGAGGAACAGACCCGCAAGGCTTTATCTGTTCCCCTCGGTGGTTGCCGTTAGCGTTCTAGACCAACGTTGACGGCTTTTCTTATGTGGTTACGTTCTTAATTTTTTCAATCAGCTCTTCGATCTTCTCAATTTCAGTAGTATGCCGGGGGATTTGATCTTCGTCCAAAATTGGGACTTCATCAACGAGTTTTAATTTACACCTTCGAGTGCTTGCAGAATAATGATGTAATCTCTTACGGTTAAATTGTTCTTAGGCATATCCATGTTTCCAATCTCCTTGCGGTCTGATTTCGGGCTATCCGTTATTGGCGTTCCCTTTGGTGTGCCCTCTGGAGTTCATGCGCTCCATCGGGTCAAATTAAACCGGGCGTCCGGTG
>OLPC01001770.1_pt1 | contig 17752 bp, 20 predicted proteins | sample 1672341 | NCBI WGS metagenome assembly OLPC01 (sample SAMEA3136673, study PRJEB25190) | human gut metagenome | reverse complement strand
TAAAACATTTTAATAATTTAAATAATCAATTATTAGAAAAAATGTATAAAGAAAAAGCAGAAAGAATATTTAAAGCTATACCAATGAGGATGGAAAGCTTTTATGAACAATTTGATAGAGAATGTATGAAAGTTCCAATTTTTAAATATTATGATCCTTTCCAATTATTCCAAAGGATATCTTGTGCAAGTAATGAAGATATAGTGTTAATAAAAGAAAAATTGTTAGATAGAGCAAATAGATATACAAAGCAAATAGAACCAGAAATGAAAAATATTAAACAATTTAAACAAATTGTAGATGACTATATAAAAGGAAAAGAATCTACAATAAAAATAGTTATGCTAAAAGAATTTTCAAAAAGTTTGGAATCTATTTTGGAAAAGTACAAATTTAGTTTTTAATACGGGAATAGATAAATTTAAAAACTAAAAATTATTATGTATTAAAATTTTTAATAGAATTTGTAAAAATTGAATATTTTTTTCCTCTTTTGCAATAATAAGAGTATGAAATAAATTTATGCTGAAATTGAAGGAGGAAAATTATGAAAGCAACTGGAGTTGTGAGGAGAATAGATGATTTAGGTAGAGTTGTTATTCCAAAAGAGATAAGAAAAACTTTAAGAATAAAAGAAGGAGACCCATTAGAGATATTTACAGACAGAGAAGGGCAAGTTATTTTAAAAAAGTATTCACCAATAGGAGAACTTTCAGAGTTTGCAGCAGGATATGCAGAAACTTTGTCAAAGACGACAGGACATATTGCTTGTATTACGGATAAAGATACTATTATAGCGGTATCAGGAGGGTCAAAAAAAGAATTTTTAGAGCAAGATGTTAGCAAAGAACTAGAACAACTTATGGAAGATAAAGAAGTATATACAAGTAAAGAAAATAGTGATAAAGCAATGCCAATTACTAAAAATGACAATAATGAAAGAAAAAATAATGCACAGATTGTTTATCCAATTATATCTAATGGTGATACGATTGGAACAGTAATACTTATGGCTAAAGAGGAAAATAAGAAGATGGATGAAGTAGAAAAAAAGGTAGCTCAATCTGCTGCAACTTTTTTAGGAAGTCAAATGGATATATAGATTCAATAATTTTAAAATTTATTATAAATAAAAACAAGTTATTACTATAGATAAAAAATAGTTTTAACTTGTTTTTTTATGATATTTGGAATATAAATTTACATCTGCTAAGCCGACTAAGTAATCAATGGAGGTTCCATAAAATTTGGATAAAGTAATTAAGTGTTGAATAGGAATTGTTCTATTTCCTTTTTCATATTCAGAATAATATTGTTGGGAAATACCTAGTAAATTAGCAATATCTTTTTGCAATAAATCATGGTCTTCTCTTAAATCTTTAATTCTTTTAAATTTCACTATTAACCTCCTAATTAATATTATTAAATTTATATATAATTGTAACAAAAAAAGAGTAAGAACATTTAACATACATGAAATATTATGTTTAAACAAGATAGCAAATAAATCTATAACTTGAAATATTACAGAAATGTTACAGGATTATAACGATTATGTTAAAGAAATTAAAATGATTGAAAAGAAAAAAGCGTTATGTTATAATAAAATCAAATACATGAAAAATTATGTACAAAGATACAAATGAAAGGGGAATTTTTTAATGAGGTTTAAAACAAAAGAAGCAAAAGGTATAACATTAATAGCATTAGTAATCACAATAATAGTACTTTTAATTTTAGCTGGTGTAACAATTGCAACATTGACTGGAGATAACGGAATACTAGGAAAAGCAAATGATGCAAAAACGCAGACAGAACAAGCAAAAGAAGATGAAAATTTAAAAATAGCAATAGCAGGAAGTTATGGGACTGATGGTAAATTGAATTTAAAAGATTTAAAGGACAATTTAGAAAATCAAGGAATTGATTATGATAAAAATAATACTGGATTTCCATTAGAAGTAATAGTAAATGGAGAAAAGAAAAAAATAGATGCAAATGGAAATGTAACTGTTAAATTAGAAAGTGTAGCTGACTCAAAAACAAATGGAACAGTATTTAAGGATACAACAACGTTAGAAGATACATATGGAAACCAAGTAAAAGTACCAAAAGGATTTAAAATAGCAAATGATTCAGCAACAGATGTAATAGGAGGAATAGTAATAGAAGATGCAACATATACAAATACAATAGGAAGCCAATTTGTATGGATACCAGTAGGAACTGGAGAAAATGCTATAAAAAAAGAGAATAAAGAAACAGTAGAAATAGAATTAGGAAGATATGATTTTACAAAGAATAGTGATGGAACTATAACAACAAGTGAATATTCTGGAAGTTATACAGAGGATACAACAGCAAGTCATAATAGTAGTCGTGGAAATGCTATTGCAAAAGATATAGAGAAATTTAAAACAAGTGCAAATAGTAATCATGGGTATTATATAGGAAGATATGAAGCAGGAGTAGTTGACTATAATTCCTCAGTATCAACAAGCAATAGTAATAATGAAACAAATTGGACAGGATATACAGGAGATAATATAAAATTAGTGTGTAAAAAAGAACAACAAGTTTGGAATTATGTAACACAAAATAAAGCATCAGAATTGTCAAGAGATATGTATAAAAGTGAAGCAAAAGTAACAAGTGATTTAATAAATAGTTATGCATGGGATACAGCAATAGTGTTTATACAAAAGTGTGGAACAGAAAGTAATAGCTCAACATATTCATATACTGCTGGACTATCATTAACAAGTAAAAGTGAGCCACAAACTACAGGAACAAATATATTAAATGCAACAAAGAAGGTAGACAAGCAATGTAATATATTTGATATGGCAGGAAACTGTTTTGAATGGACAACAGAAACTTCTAGCGATTCCTTCGGTCCTTGCGTTGGTCGAGGAGATTTTTTCAGCTACGGCGACGGTTGCACGAGTTATCGCTTCACCTACAGTACTTCCGGTGCTCTCAGCAACTGTTCGTTTCGCCCACTTTTATATTTGTAGAGCTGAACTCTGTGAAAACTAAAACTATAACAATAGAAAAGTAGTTTTAATATAGTGTTAATTAAATAAGAGTAATTAACGAATGAAATACGTTAATTAGAGAAAATTTTCATTCATTTTCAAAATACGTTTTAAAGAAACAATTGAGAATTTAATCATTTATTTTAATAAGAGTACACAAACAGGAAACAATTAAAAATGTTTTCTGTTTTATTTATATCTTGAGATTTATACCATAGTATGATAAAATTCTAGCAGAGGGAATAAAAAATGAAAAAGAAAATAATAAAAAGTGTACTTGCCCTATTATTAATTATAACTTTAATAATAGGGGTGGTAATAATATATTATAAAACAGTAGATATAAAAACAGAAAATCCAAAAGAAATAGAAGAAATATTCAATGTAGAAATTAAAGAATACAGTGGAAGAAAAGTTTTTATAGTAAATCCAAAAGAGCAAAATAAAAGTGAACAAACAATATTATATATACATGGTGGAGCATATATGGCAGAAGTAACAAAAGACCACTGGGATTTTATAAAAAAAATAGTAGAAGATACAAATGCAACCGTTATTGTTCCAGACTACCCATTAGCACCGAAATATACATATAAAGAAGTATTTAATATGATGGAACCACTGTATAAAGAAATAATAAGCAAAGTAGACATGGAAAAATTCATTGTAATGGAAGATTCAGCTGGAGGAGGTCTAGCATTAGCATTAGAAGAAAAACTTTCACAAAAAGAAATAGAAATGCCAGAAAAGACAATATTAATATCTCCTTGGTTAGATACAAGACTAACAAATCCAAAAATACCAGAAGTTCAAAAAAGAGATAGACAACTAAACAAATTTAAATTACAAATAGCAGCATTAGGATATGCAGGAAAAGATGGAAAAGACAATTATTTAGTAAATCCAATAGATGGCGATTTGTCAAAATTAAAAAATATAACTATATTTACAGGAACAAATGATATTTTAAATCCAGATGTATATGTTTTAAAAGAAAAGGCAGAAAAATCAAATATAGAAATAAATATAAAAGAATATGAAAATGCAGGACATATATGGTTTATAGAAAAAAACAGTGGAGAAGTATTAACAAACAAAGGATATCAAGACTGTTTAGAAACCATAAAAAATCAAGCAGAATAGATAAAATTAGAAATCTTCTTAGGAAAGGAGAACAAATGAAAAAAGAAAAGGAACAAAAGCTATATTGGAGAAGGTTAGACAACTCAGCAAAAATATTTCCAATATCAGCAGGGAAAAAATATAGTACAGTCTTTAGACTATCAGTAGTTTTAAAAGAAAATGTAAATCCTAGAGTGTTGGAAAAAGCTCTTCAAAATGCGCTAGAAACGTATCAATCTTTTAAAGTTAGAATGAAAGCAGGTCTTTTTTGGTATTATCTAGAGCATAATCCAAAAGATCCAATAATAGAAGAAGAAAAAGAATATCCATGTCAATATATTAACCCAAAAACAAATAATAATTATTTGTTTAAAGTGACTTATTTTGAAAAGAAAATAAATATAGATATTTTTCATTCTTTAACAGACGGAAATAGTGGAACTATATTTTTTAAAGAAATAATTTATAACTATTTAGAATTGATGTATCCAGAAGTATTTCAAGAAGAAAGAAGAGTAAGAAAAATAGAAGGCTACGACACAGAAGATAGTTATATGAAAAATTATGATAAAAAAGCAAAATCAAATGCATCTTCAAAAAAAGCATATATTTTAAAAGGAGAAAGAATTAGATTAGGTGCTGTTTCAGCTATACATGAAATAATTGATTTAGAAGCATTAAAGAAGGAAAGCAAAAAAAACAAAGCAACTATTACACAATATTTAGCATCAGTTTTAATTTATTCTATATATGAAGAAAATTATAAAAATAATAAAGGAAAAAAACCAATAAAGGTATGTATACCAGTAAATTTAAAGAAGTATTTTTTATCAAAGACAATGTCAAACTTTTTCTCTTATATAACATTAGAAGCGGAAATGGAAAAAGACAATTTAAATACTTTTGATAAAATATTAGACTTTGTAAAAAAAGATTTTAAGAAAAGACTAAATGAAGAAGAAATAATGAAAACAATGTCAGCAAATGTTAAATTAGGAAACAATCCTATAATAAGAGCAGTACCATTGGTATTAAAAACAATATTAGTAAGATTAAGTTATATTGAAATTAGAAAATATACAACAATCACATATTCTAATATCGGAAGAATCGGTATGATAGGAAAATACCAAGATTATATAGATTATTTTTTGATGTTAATTGCACCAGAATCAGTAGAAAAAATAAAATGTTCTAGTTGTACTTTTGAAAACAAAATGGTTTTTACTTTTACATCAATTTTAAATGATAATAAAATTGAAAAAAGGTTTTACGAGTTTTTAACAAAAAAAGGAATTAATGTCAAAATAGAAAGTAACGGTGTTTTAGATGATATATCCTCAGAAACTTAATAGTAAAAAAAGTAATTTAATATTAAAATTAGGAGTGGTGCTATCAGTTATAGTGGCTATATTATTAGTATTAATAAATAAATTAACTACTCCACAAATTCCATGGGCAGCCATAACAAATGGTGGGATTATTTATATTTGGATAGTTTTGTTTTATTCTATAAGAAAAAATATTAATATTGCAGGACATGTTTTACTACAAACTATAGCAATTTCACTATTAACAGTTTATATAGATTTTGAGCTACAATTTAAAGGATGGTCTATTAATATGGTAATACCAATTTTAGTTATTACTTCAAATATTGCAATGTTGATATTAACAATAGTTAGTCATAAACAATTTATAAAGTATGTAATTTATCAATTGATGATACTATTATTTAGCTTTTTGCCAGTAATTTTCATAACAGAAAATATGGTTCAAAACAAGATTTTAAGTGTAATAGCAAGTGGAATATCTATAATAAATTTAATAATTAGTTTAGCATTATGTACAAGAGATGTAAAAGAAGTTATCATTAGAAAATTTCATATGTAAATATAAAAAATAGTTTAAAATATATAATTGCAAAAAAAATATAAATAAAAAACTTGAATAAAAATTGGTATAAAAACAAAGGTGATAGAAATGTCAAAAATATTGGAAACCAAAAGTTTAGTTATTAAGCAAGAAACAAAATTTGATAAAATAATAAAAGCAATATATCAAATATTCTTTAGAGAAGAATATTTATTTGAGATGGAATTAGAAGAATTAACAAAATTACATAGGCCAAATCCTAAAAAAATAATAATTCCAAAAGAAATGAAGAGTAAAAAATAATTATATATAAAATATTTAGATATAAAAAGAGAAAGGATTAAAAAAAGTGAAAAACATAAAAGATTATGATTTAAAAGAACTAAAAGAAGAATTAGCTAATATAGGAGAAAAGCCATTTAGAGCAGAGCAAATATTTAAATGGCTATATCAAGAAAAAGTAAAAAGCTTTGACGAGATGACAAATTTATCATTAGAATTAAGAGAAAAATTAAAACAAAATTATACCATTTGTAATTTTAAAATATTAAGAAAACAAGAAGCGAAAGATGGAACAATAAAATATCTATTTGACGTACTAGACGAAAATGCTATTGAAACAGTATTAATGAGTTATCATCATGGATACAGTATTTGTGTATCATCTCAAATTGGATGTAAAATGGGATGTAAATTTTGTGCTTCAACAGGAATAAACTTTGTCAGAAGCTTAACAAGCGGAGAAATAGTAGAACAAATATTAGCAGTAGAGCAAGACACAGGAGTTAGAATATCAAATGTAGTATTTATGGGAATAGGAGAACCTTTAAACAACTATACAAATGTTATAAATGCAATAAGAATAATAAACAATCCAAAAGGACTAAATATAGGAGCAAGACACATTAGTATATCAACAAGTGGATTAGTACCAGGAATAAAACGTCTAGCAGAAGAAAACATTCAATGTACACTATCAATATCATTACATGCCACAAACAACGAAAAAAGAAGTAGTATGATGCCTGTAAACAACGCATTTCCAATAGAAGAATTAATACAAGCATGCAAAGATTATATAGAAAAAACACACAGAAGAATATCATTTGAATATGCATTAGCAAAAGACAATAATGACAACTTAGAAGATGCAAAAGAACTAGTAAAACTTCTAAGAGGAATGAATTGCCATGTAAACTTAATACCAATAAACAAAATAGAAAACGGAAAATTCGACAAAAGCTCAAATGAAAACATAATGAAATTTAGAGATTATTTAAATGACCATGGCATTGTTGCAACAATACGTAGAGAGCTAGGTTCAGATATAGATGCAGCATGTGGACAATTAAGAAGAAAAAATTTGAGACAGTAGGGACAGGTCTCAAGTGTCTCATAAAAAGAAAACAACTATTGTAGAATAAAATTAAAAATGATATAATAACTAAGTAAATATAAGTAGGGAGACAAAAAATGTTATTAAAAGATATAAAATTACCATTTATAAATAAAATAAAAGTATATGCATTTGTTGGACCATCTGGAACAGGAAAAAGTTATAGAGCACAAATGATAGCAAGTGAAAGAGGAATAAGCTTTATTATAGACGATGGATTACTAATAAAAGAAAATGAAGTAATAGCAGGTGAATCAGCAAAAAAAGCAGCAACTAAGGTAGCAACTGTAAAACACGCTTTATTCTATGAAGAAAGTGAAAGAGAACCAATTATAAAAGCATTTAAAAAGTATAAACCAGAGAGCATATTAATATTAGGGACATCAGATGGAATGGTACAAAAAATAGCTGCAAATTTAGGATTACCAGAAATTTCTGAAACTATATATATTACAGATGTTGCAACAGAGGAAGAAATGAAAACAGCAAGAAGAATCAGGGTAACAGAAGGAAAACATGTAATACCAGTTCCAACATTTGAAATAAAGAAAGACTTTTCAGGTTATTTATTAGATCCACTTCAGATTTTTAAATCCAAAGGAAAAGGACAACAACCATACATATCAGAAAAATCAATTATAAGACCTACATTTAGTTATTTAGGAAAATTCACAATATCAGATTTAGTATTTAGGCAAATACTAGAATATTTAGCGGTCCAAACACCAGCCATTCATAAAATTTTAAAAGCTAGAGTAGATAACTTTGGAGAAGGTGTTAAAATTTATATGGAAGTAAGCATAGTATATGGATTTAATGTTGTAGAAGGATTAAATAAATTTAAAGAAAAATCAAGAAAAGAAATTGAAAAACTAACAGCGATGAATGTTGTGGAATTAGATGTAGTAGCTAAAAATATTTATGTACCACAAGAAGAGGAGGAAAAATAAATGGCATATATAGTAGCAATTGATGGACCAGCAGGTAGTGGAAAAGGAACAGTAACAGAGCTTGTTGCAAAAAAACTAGGACTTGTTAATATAGGTTCAGGCTCAGCATATAGATGTGTAGCACTAGAAACAATAAATAAAGGAATAGATTTAAAAGAGAAAGAAAAAATAATAAATTTACTAGATGAAATAGAAATTGAATTTAAAATGGAAAATTCAAAAGATATAGTATATTTAAATGGAAAAGACGTAACATCAAGAATTAGAGAAAAAGATGTTGCAAAAATAGTTTCATTTGTATCTTCGATAAAAGAAGTTAGATTCAAATTAAATGAAATATTTAAGAAATGTGCAAAAAGCAAAAATGTCATTATGGAAGGAAGAGACATAGGAACATATGTATTTCCAAATGCAGAAGTAAAAATATATTTAGATGCTACACCAGAAGAAAGAGCAAAAAGAAGATATAAACAAAATCAGCTCTTAGGTATTGATATGCCATATGAAGAAATTTTAGAAAATATAAAAATAAGAGATAAAAATGATATGGAAAAAGAAATAGGAGCATTAAAAAAAGCAGAAGATGCAACTTATATTGATTCAACAAATATGACAATTGAAGAAGTAGTAAACAAAGTAATTGAAACTATAAAAGAAAAAATGTAAAAAAACAATAAATCTGTATCAGGAGGAAAAAATGAAAGAATTTTTTAAAAAAATAGGTAGAGGAATTGTAAAAGGAGCAATATATATTTATTGCAAAGTTGTTTACAGAGTAAAAGTAGTAGGAAAAGAAAATATACCAAAAAAAGGACCGATAATAATTTGTGGAAATCATAGAAGTTTTCTAGATCCACCATTAATAGAAGTAACATGTGGAAGATATACACGATTTTTAGCAAAAGAGGAATTAACAAAAAATAAATTTTTAGCTTTTTTAGGAGTAGTTTTTAATGCTATTTTAGTAAAAAGAGACTCAAAAGAAGTAGTAGCTATTAAAGAATCTTTAAAAACATTGAAAAATGGAGATTGTTTAGCTTTATTTCCAGAAGGTACTAGAAATGGATTAGAAAAAGGAGAAAAGGTAAAAGATGGAGTTGCTTTTTTTGCTGTAAGAAGTGGAGCAAAAGTTGTTCCATGCGGTATAAAAGGAGGTCAAAAAGGAAACTGGAAAGTTACAATTACTTATGGAAAACCTTTGGATTATAGTGAGTATAAAGGAACAAAGGACAAAGAGATTTTAGATAAAGTAACAAATGAAATTATGGATAACATTATTAGTTTGACAAAATAAAGAAAAAGGTGTATAATTTAAGAAGTTTTTAAGAGATAGAGACGTTTTTTTGAATTAAAATAAAAAACGTCTTAAGTTATGTAAAAATCAATTAATAAGAACTACTAAAATTTACTATATGAAAGGAAAGAAAAAAGATGAACAACAAAAAAATAAGAAACATAGCAATTATTGCACACGTAGACCATGGAAAAACTACATTAGTTGATGCAATGCTTAGACAAAGCCATGTATTTAGAGAAAACGAACAAGTAGCAGAAAGAGTAATGGATTCAAATGATCAGGAAAAGGAAAGAGGAATTACAATTCTTTCAAAAAATACATCAGTTATGCATGATGATATAAAAATAAATATTGTAGATACTCCAGGACATGCAGACTTTGGAGGAGAAGTTGAAAGAGTACTAAAAACAGTAGATGGAGTACTTTTATTAGTAGATGCTTTTGAAGGAGCAATGCCACAAACAAGAGAAGTTTTGAAAAAATCTTTAGCATTAGGATTAAAACCAATTGTTGTTATAAATAAAATAGATAGACCAGGAGCAACACCAGAGAAAGTTGTAGACCAAGTAATAGAACTATTTATTGAATTAGATGCAACAGATGAACAATTAGATTTCCCAGTTGTATATGCTTCTGCAAAAAATGGAATAGCTAAAATGAATTTAGCAGATGAAACAACTGATTTATCTTGTTTATTTGAAACAATTATAAATACAATTCAAGCACCAGACTGTGATGAAGAAGGACCAGCTCAAATGTTAGTTTCTAATATTGATTATGATGATTATGTTGGAAGAATAGCTGTAGGTAGAGTAGAAAGAGGAATTATAAAAGTTGGAATGCCAGTTGCGATTTGTGGAAAAGAAGATAAAATAACACAAGGAAGAATTGCAAAAGTATATACACATGTTGGATTAAATAAAGTCGAAGTAGAAGAAGGAAAAGCAGGAGATATAATAGAACTTGCAGGACTTCCAGATATTAATATTGGAGATACAATTTGTGATTTTAATAATCCAGAAAAAATACCATTTGTTGATATTGACGAACCAACAGTATCAATGACATTTAGTGTAAATAATGGACCTTTTGCAGGAAAAGAAGGACAATTTATAACATCACGTCATATTCGTGATAGATTATTCAAAGAATTAGAAAGAAATGTATCTTTAAGAGTTAAAGAAACAGAAACACCAGATTCTTTTGAAGTATCAGGAAGAGGAGAACTTCATTTATCAGTATTAATTGAAACAATGAGAAGAGAAGGATTTGAACTTTTAGTATCAAGGCCAAAAGTTATTTATAAAGAAATTGATGGTGTAAAATGTGAACCAATAGAATTGCTAGTAGTAAATGTACCAGATGACTCAGTGGGAACAGTTATTGAAAAATTAGGTAGAAGAAAAGCTGAAATGATAAATATGGAGCCAGCAGAAACAGGACATACAAAAATAGAATTTAAAATCCCTGCAAGAGGATTAATTGGATATAGAACAGAATTTTTAACAGACACAAAAGGAGAAGGAACAATGAACCATATATTTGATTCATATGAACCTTTTAAAGGAGATATCCAAGCAAGAGTAAGAGGAACAATAGTTGCATTTGAACCAGGAAAATCTGTAACATATGGTTTATATAATGCTCAAGATAAAGGAGATTTATTTATAGGACCTGGTGTAGAAGTATATGAGGGAATGATAGTTGGATTAAATTCAAGAGGAGAAGATTTGGCAATAAATGTATGTAAAGAAAAACATTTAACAAATACAAGAGCTTCTGGTTCTGATGAAGCACTTAGACTTGTACCACCAATTCAAATGTCATTGGAAAAAGCAATTGAATTTATCCAAGATGATGAATTAGTAGAAGTAACACCTAAGTCAATTCGTTTAAGAAAGAAAATATTAGATAGCAAAGAAAGAGAAAGAGCTAATAGGAATAAATAATTTTTTAAAATTATAAAGAAGGTGAAAGTTATGGATAGTAGGTATATAAATAAAAGAACAGGAAAATATGGACCAGATATTATAAGACAAAGACAAGACCATTTGGAAAGAGTAATGCGGACAAATTGATCAAGAAATAAAAAATAAGGAACCTAAAAAGAAACCTCAACATGGGAAAAGAGCTGATTTTTTAGCACAGTATAAAGTAGTAGGATATGAAAAAGCTAAAGAAATAATTAATAAAGATTTTAAAAGAGAAGTTTTCAATGATGAGACATTAAAAAAATGGATAGAAGAAGAAAATGAAAAATAGTAAATAATAAGCAGATTAAAAGGCGGGAATAACCCGCCTTAGTGTTTGTGGGTAGATTTATTATAATTCTATAGGAAATGCATTTATTTATAATAAAATGATGAAGTTTTCTTAAAGAAGGGATTGATAAAAAGTGAATAAACAAGAAATAGAAAATATAAAACAAAAAGCACTTGAGGAGCATATTCCAATTATTATGGATGATACATTAGATGTGATAGCAAAATATTTAAAAGAAATAGAACCTAAAAGAATATTAGAAATAGGAACAGCTGTTGGATATTCCGCAATATGTTTTTCTGAATTTTTGGAGCATAATGGAAGAATAGATACTATTGAAAGAGATAAAGAAAGGGTTAATGAAGCAAAAGAAAATATAAAAAAAGCAGGAGTAGAAGAAAAAATTCATATTTATGAAGGTGATGCAGTTGAGATATTACCTACATTAAACGAAAAATATGATGTGGTATTTATAGATGCTGCAAAGGGAAAATATCCGTTTTTTCTAAAAGAAGCTTTAAGAATGATAGAACCTAATGGAATTATTTTTGCAGACAATATTTTGTACAAAGGCTATGTAATGAGTGATTATAATAAACATAAACAACGTACAGCTGTTAGAAATTTAAGAGAATATATAAAGGAAGTAAGTGAAAATCCAAATCTTGAAACTGAAATTTTAGAAGTAGGAGATGGATTAGCTATTAGCAGAATTAAATAAAAGAAAATAAATAAAAAACATCAACCTAGAGCAATTGTTCTAGGTTGATGAAATTTTTAAGAGATATATTACTCAAATGTTCTGAAAGTGCCACCGTCATCATCAGAAAAATTTTTAAATAATTCTGTTAAGACTTCAGGATTTTTTGCCTGTGATTTTCTTTGATAAAAAGCAGGTTCTAAATAATGAAACAGACATTCTTTTTTACTTGGAATATACAACATATTTTTTTCTGCATATATTATATATTCAGGTACAGATGAAAAATCTACTTCATCTAAAGAGTTAGGAATTTCAATATCTTTGCCATCGCGATTAATGTGAGCTGCTTCACCAGTTCTTGCAATTTCGTAATCTATAAGAGATTTGAATTGCAATTCCAAGTACCAACCAGGTAATTTAGAACTACCTAAAGTAATATGCTTTGCAATATATTCATTACTCATATTATAATCTCTATATCTAGAGTCTAATGAATATATACCAAACTCATTACGAAGAGCATTATCTCCCATTATGAATTTACAAATCGCGTCAGAAACATATCTTTGACACATAGCATCAAGTTCTTGGAAAATAACACTATTTAATCTAGATATTTCTCTACTTTGCAAATCGTTTGAATTAGCACCAGCTTTAGCTTTTTCAGTTAAACTCAATGCTTTCTGACGTTTCATTATAAAACCATCTATTGAAAGATGTTTAGATTTAAACTCATCAGAAACATTGAGAATGACGAGTTTTCCACCATAGATATCAAAGAGACTATAATCATTAATATCTATTAAAATCTCTGATTGAGTTTGCTTTCTAGCATAATCACTAGAATTTTTCTCAATCTTGTTCTTTATGCTTTTATCAGATTTAACTCGTGCTTTAAGCTCAATGTCAATGCCTGAAAATTCTTTTAAGACAGTGTTACCTAAAGCTACAATGAACTTTTGAGTAAACTCCCTATATGTCGGACTATTTTTTAAATTTTTTGCCCGTTGCTCAATAGTTGTCTTAGCACTATTGAATAAATTGTTAATGTTAGACACATTAACACTCCTCTCCTAAAAATTTATGTTATACTAAACACTTATTAATTATAACATAAAAGTGCAAAAAATAAAAGTTTTTGGGCTCAAGAGTTATTGACAATCTAAGATTTGGCTTATATAATTAATAATAAATAAAAAATAAAAGAGGTAATAGAATGAAAAAAGTAGAATTATTAGCTCCAGCAGGATCATTTGAAAAAGCAAAGATAGCATTTTTGTATGGAGCAGATGCAGTATATTGTGGAACATCATCATTGTCACTTAGAACAAGAGCAGATATGCAAGATAATGATTTAGAAGAGACAATAAAATATGCACATGAAATAGGAAAAAAAGTATATGTAACACTTAATATATTTGCGTGGGATGAAAAATATAATGAAATAATAGAAATGGCAAAAAAATTAGAAAAATTAAAACCAGATGGAATCATTGCAGCAGATGGAGGAGTAATAGATGTTTTAAAAGAATATGCACCTAGTGTACCAATTAATGTTAGTACACAAGCAAATTTGGTTAGTTTGCATAGTTGCAATTTCTGGTATAAAAATGGCGCTAAAAGAATGATTATGGCAAGAGAAATGAATAAAGAACAACTAAAATATATAATGGAAAATAAACCTAAAGACATGGAAGTTGAAATATTTATTCATGGAGCTATTTGTTTTGCATATTCAGGTAGATGTTTCTTAAGTGATTTTTTAGCATGTAGAAGTGCAAATTTAGGAGATTGTGCACAAAGTTGTAGATGGTCTTATAATTTATATGCTGAAGAAAAGAACAATCCCGGAGAATTAATGCCTATTGAAACAAATGAATATGGAACAAGCATTTTTTCATCTAAAGACTTATGTTTAATAAAAGAAATACCAGAAATTATTGAAATGGGAGTAGATAGCCTAAAAATAGAAGGAAGACTAAAAACAGAGTATTATTTAGCAAGTGTGATAAATGCATACAGAAATGCAATTGATGATTATGAAAAAGACCCTGAAAATTATGATTATACAAAGTATTTAAAGGAATTAGAGAAAGTAAAAACTAGAGGTTTAACAACATTTTATTTTAATGATAGAAAAAATAAAGATATACAAGAATATAGTGGAAGGCAATATAACGAAAACTATGAATTTGGAGGAAAAGTAGTACAATATAAAGAAGAACTTTCCACAATTGAAATAAAAAATAAACTAATAGTAGGAGATATATTAGAAATTATTGTACCTAATAAAATTGAACCAGTTGAATTTAAAATAGAACAACTTTATGATGCTGAAACAGATGAAAAAATTCAAGAAATTAGTCCAGGAGTAAAAGGTCAAAAAGTAAAAATAAAATTACCAATTAAATGCGGAAAAGATTGGATAATAAGAAGAAAAAAATAAAAATATAAAAAATACCACATAATTTATAAAATGTGGTATCTTTTATATTTATGAGTGATTAAAAATTTTAAAAAGATAAATCCCTAATAAAATACACAAAATGCAAAGCAATCCACTTAAATCAAAACTAATATTAGGCAAAAGTACAAATGTTGAACCAAGTGTAAATCCTATAATACTATAGAATGTTTGAGCATAGAAATGGTCTAATAAAAATTTTGTTGTTTTCATGCAAATTAAGCAACCAATAATTAAACCAATCCCAATAGGTATTAATACAGGAAAGTATAAATAAGAAATAGATGACAAGTAAGTAGAATATACACCCATAAGCATTAAAATAATAGTGCTACTAACTCCAGGAACAATAATTCCGATAGACATAATTAATCCGGAGAAAATAAGATATATATAGCTAAAATTATTAGCAGAAAATGAATTAGATACATATTTTTCGAATATAACAGAAGCTATCCCAATTATAAATGCTAATATAGAGTAGATGAGATAATGTGACTTAAAAGAGGTTTTTGTATTTATTTCTTTTATTAGAGATGGAATACTGCCTAAGATTAATCCAATAAAAACAGATTTTGTTTGTATAGGAAATTTAAACAATAAATAATTGAGAATATTACTAAATAGTAAAATTCCAATACCAGCACCAATTATTAATGGAGTTAGAAATTTTGAATTATTTTTAAGATCTTTAAAAAAGTTTAAAATACTATCTAAAAGTTTTTCATATATTCCAAAAATAACACAAAGTACGCCACTACTAATTCCTGGAAGAATAGCACCAGCTCCTATAGCGATACCTTTTACACAATTCACTAAAAAGTTCATAAAAAATCACCTCTAATATTTAACTTATGAAATAAAAAATAAAAAATTCAAAAAATATAAATTTTGAAGGTCAGGCACTTTTATTTTTTTAATTCATATAATTGCAATATGAGAAAAAAATGGGGGTGCATTTATGTTAGCAGCACTTTGTATGACTGGTATATACAGTTTTTTAGGGTTTTTAAAATCGGCAGTATTTGTTGTTCGGATACATTCAAGGAGGAAGTTTGTTTCCTGAGCCATTGTCAGCAGAAGAAGAAAAGAATTGCTTGGAACAAATGGCAAAAGGAGATGAAGAAGCAAGAAATATTTTAATAGAAAGGAATTTAAGATTAGTAGCACATGTTGCTAAAAAATATAGTAATTCTAAAGTAGACCAAGATGATCTTATATCTATAGGGAGTATAGGTCTGATTAAAGGAATTAATAGTTTTAATTTAGAAAAAGGAGCAAGGTTATCTACATATGTTTCAAGATGTATTGATAATGAAATATTAATGCATTTAAGGGCTACAAAGAAATTGGGAGCAGAAGTATATTTAAATGAGCCAATACGGCAAAGACAAAGATGATAATGTGGTGACATTACAGGAGGTGTTAGAAAACAGTGATAGAAATGTAGAAGAAATAGTAGATATAAAAATGAAAGTTAAGTTGTTATATGAGAAAATGAAAGATTTGTTAAAAGATAGAGAAAAGACAATTTTAGAACTTAGATTTGGACTTCGGAGGTCATAAGCCTAAAACGCAAAACGAAATTGCAAAAATGATGGGGATTTCACGTTCTTATGTATCTAGAATTGAAACAAAAGCTATAGGAAAATTGGCAAAAGAGATAAAAGAATAATTTATTATAAAAATAGATGTACAAAATGATTTAAATTGTGGTATACTTATAAAGTAAAAAAATAAGGAGAATTAAAAATGAAAAGAACAAAATTAAAAGATAGAATATTACCTACATATACAAAAGGTGAGGAAATATTTAATATGACGTCACATATTGTAGGAGCTGTTCTTGGAATTGTAGCAACTGTATTATGTGTCGTTTTTGCAGCAATTAATGGAAATGGATATGGAGTTGTAAGTGGAGCAATATATGGATTTACTATGATTTTATTGTATACCATGTCAAGTATTTACCATGGACTAAGTCCTAAGAGACATTCAAAAAAAGTATTCCAAGTATTAGATCATTGTTCAATATTTTTATTAATAGCAGGTTCATATACACCTTTTGCACTATGTACAATAAGAGGTTATGATGCTTTTGCAGGTTGGATGATTTTTGGAATTATATGGGCGATAGCTATATTAGGAATTGTATTAAATTCAATTGATATTAAAAAATTTAGAGTATTTTCTATGATATGTTATTTAGCTATGGGCTGGTGCATTATAGTAAAAGCAAATTTATTACCACAGTTATTAGGAGCAAAAGGAGTGATTTTGTTAGTTTCTGGAGGAATAGCATATACAGTAGGAGCAATATTATATGGATTTGGTAAAAAACATAAATATATGCATTCAATATTTCATTTATTTATATTGCTAGGAAGTTTGTTGCAATTTTTCTGCATTTTATTATATGTAATGTAAAAATAAAAAAAGTAGAGACTTAAATCTCTACAACTCACAAAGTTAATTTATTTTAGCATATTTAATAAATAAAATCAAATAATAAAAGAATGCAAAATAAAGAGAATGAATTTGAAAATTAAAGATAATATAATATAAAGTATAAAGAAGAAGTATTTAAGGAAGAATTTTCATTTGTAAACTATATAGAGGTATGCTAAAATATAAATAACTTAAGA
>OLPC01001765.1_pt1 | contig 17783 bp, 10 predicted proteins | sample 1672341 | NCBI WGS metagenome assembly OLPC01 (sample SAMEA3136673, study PRJEB25190) | human gut metagenome | reverse complement strand
GTATCAATGAGATTTTCGAGAATGTTCCGCAGGACCGCAATGCCAATCGCGGCGCCGGTGAGTCCCAGCATGACGGACAGCACGATGGAGGCCACGCATTCGAAGCGGTCATGCCCGTATGGATGATTCCGGTCCGGGGCTTTGCCCGCCATCTTGACGCCAATCATGACGATGATGGTGCTGATAACGTCCGATGCGGAATGAATGGCGTCGGAAATCATGGCGCCGGAGTGGGCGACGATTCCCGCAACCAGTTTGAATGCGGTCAGAACGATATTCAGTGCCATGCTGCGGGCGGATACCCGCATGGCGATGGCTTCGTTTTCTTTCAGTTGAGCCTGATTTCGGCTTTCTTTTTTCATTTAAAACACTTCCTTTTTCGAGCGTATATATAATTATAATTCTTGTATTCTATACCTCGGACACACCGTTAGACAAGAAAAACCCGAAATTGTTTTTAGAATAGAACGAAATAGAACGAAGAAAAAGGATGCCGCTGAAGCAGCATCCTTTCTCGAAAGGTATGTGTGTTATAGGTAGGTATTTGCTTAGTTGTTCTTGGATGGGGATGGAGTCGGTTCGCATACTGCGGTGTAGTGTGCTTTACGAGCCTTGAACTCCGGATCCTTGTACAGGTTCATCAGACGGCCCTCGTTCTCAAAGATATCGTCGCCGTGGGCTTTCTTGCCGGAGATGGTATCGTGAGCGTGCCATTCGGTAGCCGGGTCGAACTCCAGCTTGAACGCGCCATCCTTGATTTTCAGAGTACCCTGCAGGCCGCACAGCTCGCACTCTGCGGTTGTGGTACCCGGATAGATGTAGAACGCATTGCCCTGGCAGTGCGGACATGCACCTTCCTTACCCTTCCAGTAGGACTTCTCGGTCAGCTCTGCGATTGGGAATTCGTGGCAGTTTGCATTGTCTTCGATAATCTGCTGTGCTGCCTCCACCAGGTTGCGGCCGATTTCCTTCATGCGCTCTACCTTGTCATCCTGCATGATTACGTCCTTGGACCAGGAGAAGAAGTCGTTGTCGATAACCTTCCAGCCTGGGCTCATTGCCAGCATTGCGTGGTCGGTCTCAACACGAACGGCCCAATCGGATCCGCCGATGCCTACGAAAGAGCATGCCTTCTGCCGGAAGAGTCTGTCCGGAAGACCTTCTTTGCCGGCTTCCTTCATCTGCATATTTGCGCCGAAGAGCAGACCGGTATCGTGTCCCGGACCCATACGGTCGGTGATGATGTGGAAGAGACCGGATGCACCGGATTCGTAGATCGGGTCTACGAACAGGAGACCGTCCGCCTCAATCATCTTCTCATACAGTGCTGCAAAATCATCCTTGCGGGTGCATACCATGCCCTTGCCGGTTACCAGACCTCTGGAACATGCAACGCAGCCGGAGCAAGTCTGGATGTCCCAGTCAAACAGGTGGATAAATTCAATTTCCGCCCCCATCTTCTGAGCTTCTTCCAGTGCCACGCGGCACATGGTGTCGTTATTTCCGTTTTTGGTTCCCAAGGATACGCCTAAGATTTTCATATTAATTCCTCCATAGCTCGAATACTGTGTTAAAATATTTACATTTTGTAATATGAATATACATTAAAAAATGTCTGCAAACAAGCGGAAACCCTTGAAATTGCTATACATCATAGGTTATGGAATGCATGATTGAAGGGTTATAGTACAAAATGAGTCGGAAAAGCCACAGAATTCCGGGGGAATTTTATCAAAAAAATAACGAAATCTATTGACCTGACGGCAGCGCTATGGCCAACAAGCTGACCTACCGGACCGGCGAACCGGATATTTTTGTGAGCGGTGGCTCACGGAAAAACCTGCCCCTATTGCGGGGGTGGGAATGTGAAGATTTTGCTCCCCGAGACGGAGGCACAAGGCTTAGCGGGGAGGGGGGAGCAAAGAGACCGGCCGATTTGCCGGCGAAACTGCGCTTAGAGACCGGAAGCTGTGTGAAAATTTTGCTCCCCGGGACGGATCCACAAGGCCTAGCGGGGAGCGGGGAGCAAACCAGCCGCCCCAAGGTGCTGCCGGCCCAACGGTTGTGCGGTCGCCGGCAGCCGACAATGGAATTATCCTCTTGACAGATACCCTAAGGGGGTATATTATATCGGATGTAAGGATACCCCGTGGGGGTATCCGGAGCCGGAAGGCTCTACTTAGGAAGGCCCTGCTGAGGAATGACTTGCAATCAATAAACGGCAATAGCCGGAAGGGGAATCAAATGGATCAAAAACGCAACAAATCGACAGAGGAATCCGGTAAGCAATCCAGCGAGAGCTCCTGCTGCTGCGGGACGCGGCACAAGAAAAGGACGGAAGCGGAGCAGAAGGCTTTGCTTACCCGGCTGCGTCGAATCGAAGGACAGATTCGGGGCTTGGAAAAGATGGTAGAGAACGACGCCTACTGCCCGGATATTTTGGTGCAGTCTTCTGCGGCCACCAGTGCATTGAACAGCTTCAACAAGGTGCTCTTGGGATGTCATATCCGAAGTTGCGTGGCCGAAGACATTCGTTCCGGCAAGGACGAGACCGTGGACGAACTGTGCGAGCTGCTTCAGCGCTTGATGAAGTAGAATAAGGAGGGTTATATTTTGGAACAATATATCGTAACGGGAATGACCTGCGCCGCCTGCCAGGCCCACGTGGAGAAAGCCGTGAGCGGCGTGCCGGGGGTGGACCGCGTGAACGTATCGTTGCTGACCCATTCCATGACGGTGGAAGGCGTAGCAGCGCCGGAGTCCGTAATTTCTGCCGTGCAGAATGCGGGCTACGATGCGGAGCTAAAAAAAGAATCCGCCGGGCAGGGACGTCCGGGGATGACCGAGCGTTTTCAGGCCGAGGAGGATGCCCTCCGGGATCGGGAGACCCCGAAGCTCCTTCGCCGGTTAAAACTTTCCATCGGCGTGCTTTTGGTGCTCATGTACATCACCATGGGCCACAATATGCTGGACTGGCCGGTGCCGGAATTTCTGAACCACAACCACATCGGTCTTGGCATTTTTCAGATGCTGCTGGCTCTAATCATCATGACCATCAACCGGGATTTCTTCCGCTCCGGCTTCAAATCCCTGCGGCACGGAGCGCCCAACATGGACACTTTGGTGGCCCTGGGCTCCGGCGTATCCTTTCTGTGGTCCCTGTTCATCCTGATGAAGATGACCTATATGGTCACCGACGGCACGGATAACATGGCACTGATGCCGCTGTACCACAACCAGCTGTACTTCGAATCCGCGGCCATGATTCTGGCCCTTATCACCATCGGGAAGACGCTAGAATCCATTTCCAAAGGCCGCACCACCGATGCCCTGAAGAACCTGCTGCAGATGGCGCCAAAGACCGCATTGCTGGAACGAAACGGCGAGCTGCAGGAAGTACCGGTGGATTCGGTACAGATTGGCGACATCTACATTGTGAAATCCGGCGACGCCATTCCGGTGGACGGAGTGGTGCTGGAAGGCACGGCCGCTGTGGACGAATCTCCGCTGACAGGAGAATCCGTACCGGTGGACAAGGCGCCGGGAGATTCCACCTCCGCCGCCACCATCAGCCAATCCGGCTATCTTCGGTGCCGGGCGGCCCGGGTGGGAGAGGATACCACCTTTGCCCAGATTATCCGGTTGGTAAGCGATGCGGCAGGCACGAAAGCCCCGATTGCCCGGATTGCGGATAAAGTCTCTGGTATTTTCGTGCCGGCGGTAATCGGCATCGCTGTCCTGGTCTTCGCTCTTTGGATGCTGCAGGGGGCGGCGGTATCCCGGGCACTGGAACACGCCATCACCGTTCTGGTAATCTCCTGCCCTTGCGCCCTGGGTCTGGCAACCCCGGTGGCCATCATGGTGGGAAACGGAATGGGTGCCCGGAACGGCATCCTGTTCAAGACTTCGGAGTCGCTGGAAAACGCGGGTAAAATCAATATCATCGCCCTGGACAAGACCGGTACCATTACGGAAGGTCGACCGAGAGTGACGGATCTCCTTCCGGCGGAAGGAATTTCGGAAGAAACGCTTTTGAAATATGCCGCCGCGTTGGAGCACCGCAGCGAGCACCCTCTGGGAAAAGCCATTGTGGAATATGCCGGAGAAAAGGCGGGGGAGACGGAAGTGGAAGATTTTCGAGTGCTCCCGGGAAACGGCTTGCAAGGCTCCGTGGATGGCGGTACTATAGTGGGAGGTTCAGAGACATTTATTCGAAGCCGGATTTCCGTTCCGGAGGAATTCACGAAGGCCTCCGCCCGGTTGGCCGCCTCCGGCAAAACGCCGATTTATTTTACCCGGAATAATGAGATTTTGGGAATTATCGCCGTGGCGGATACGGTGCGGGAGGATTCCCGGGAAGCCATTGCGCAGCTGCGGAACATGGGCGTGGAAGTGGTCATGCTCACCGGGGACAACCGGAACACGGCGGAAGCCATTGGCCGAGATGCGGGCGTGAAACATGTCATCGCCGGGGTGCTTCCGGACGGAAAGGAGCAGGTGATTCGCCGGCTTCAGGAGCACGGAACCGTGGCCATGGTAGGGGACGGAATCAACGATGCACCGGCCCTGACCCGAGCGGATATCGGTATTGCGATCGGCGCCGGAACGGATGTGGCGGTGGACTCTGCGGAAGTGGTATTGATGAATTCTCGCCTTTCTGACGTGGCGGCGGCCGTTCGGCTGAGCCGGGCCACCCTTCGGAACATCCACGAAAACCTGTTCTGGGCCTTTGCCTACAACATCCTGCTGATTCCAATGGCAGCGGGGCTGTATTCCGGGATTAGCTTGAACCCAATGTGGGGCGCGGCGGCCATGTCTCTGTCCAGTTTTACGGTGTGCATGAACGCCCTTCGCCTGAACCGTTTCCGGATGCAGGATACCGGCAAGGATCGACCGCTTCGAAAACAGGCGACATCGATGGAAGAAATCGAATATGAAATGGAATCGTTGTTGAAATCTAATGAAACAGAGGAGGAAAAGAAGATGATAACAGAAGTAAAGATTAAAGGAATGATGTGCCCGCACTGCGAGGCTCACGTGAAGAAGGCACTGGAGGCACTGGATGGCGTGGAGAGCGCGGCACCGGATAAGGATGCCGGCAATGCGGTGCTGACTCTTTCCAAGGATGTATCCGCCGACGCGGTCAAAGTAGCGGTAGAAGATGCGGGATACGAATTTCTGGGAATGACCGAATAAGAGGTGTAATCCTGATTCTCATTGGAATCGAAATTTTCGTAACCGGAATATAGATAAACAGAAAACGGCGCTCCTGACGGGTTTGGGGGCGCCGGATGTTTTTTGCGTTCAATCCGGGGATAGGGTATAATGGGGCATAGTTTCGAAATCAGGAGGAATGGGAAATGACGAATGATACCAAAAAAGAATGGACGCCGGGCAAGCGAATCCGGCACGGATTGATATACGGGTTTTGCACGGCACTGCTGGTGCTGGTGCTGGAAGGCGCGCTGCGGGATTACGTGGTGGAAGGGGCGTTCCGGCTGAAGATTGGCACCACGGCCGGCGGCCTGATGCTGGGCGTGCTGATGGCAGCGGTGGAGGAATTCCTCTGCTGGTATTTTCTGTGCCGCAGTGAGAAGCAGCCGGGTTTCGACCGGTATGCTTTCCGGAGCTATCTCCATTCAGGCTTCTGGATTACCCTGGGCTTTGTGGGACTGCTCTCGGCACTCACCACTTTGGGCGGAGGTGCGGTTCCGGCGGACGTACGATGGAACACCATTTTGAGCCCGTTCTTCACCATGGTGATCATGAGCTGCCTGTTGTGGAAGGGGTCTCGGGAAGGCGCGATGATTGTTCCGTGGTTCATCCACGCTTTGTGGCTGTGCCCGCTGCTGATGGTGCTTCCGGGAAATGAAGTTGCATCCGATATGGACCGGACCGTGGTGACCTTCGTTCTTGTTTTTACCCCGGTGTTCTACGTGGCGGCGCTGGTTCTTTTTATAAGAAACCGAAAGAAGGTGCGGGATCCGAAGGAGTATATTCCGGCGGGACATGCCGTTTCCCGGCGGGGCAAGAAGAAGTTCCGAGAGGAGGAACAGCCGGCGCTGAGCCAGGCATTTGCGGAGGCGGCACCGGCGAAATCTGCGGAAGAAGCGGAAGCGGAGGACGCGCCGGATGTTGCGGAAGCGACGGACCGGTATGCGGCAGAAAAAGTGGAAGATCACTACCTATAATATAGAAGAAAGGGAATGCGTATGACGATGCAGGAGCATAGAGAGTTGGAAGTAAATGAGGTGCTGCACGGGTTTCGGGTGCAGCGGCGGGTGCCTTTGGAGGAGCTGCAGGGAACCCTGATTCAGATGGAGCACGAAACCACCGGGCTGAAGCTGATTTGGCTGGACCGGGCGGAGGAGAACAAGACCTTTGGGATTGCATTCAAGACGCTGCCGTGGAACGATACGGGAGTGTTCCATATTCTGGAGCATTCGGTGCTGTGTGGATCGGACCGGTATCCGGTGAAGGAGCCCTTTGTGGAACTGGTGAAGAATTCCCTGAACACCTTCCTGAATGCCATGACTTTTCCGGACAAAACCTTGTATCCGGTGGCCAGCAAGAATAACAAGGATTTCATCAATCTGATGCGGGTGTACATGGATGCGGTGCTGCATCCGGCCATCTATCGGAATCCGAACATTTTCCGGCAGGAGGGCTGGCACTACGCTTTTGATGAGGCCGGGACGCCGTCCTACAAGGGGGTGGTGTTCAACGAAATGAAGGGGGCCATGGCCAACGCCGACGAGCTGCTGGAAGATGCCATGTGTCAGGCGATGCTGCCGGATACGCCGTACCGATTCAATTCCGGCGGCGACCCGAAGCACATTCCGGATTTGACCTATGAGGATTTCATCCACACCCATCGGAAATTCTATGCACCGTCCAACGCCTACATCTGCCTGGACGGAAATTTGGATATCGACGAAGTGCTGGGCATCCTGCAGGACGAGTACCTGAAGGATTTTGGGCGGACCGAGCCGGTTCACTTCCCGCCGAAACAGGCGCCGGTGGACGGCGGAAGCCGCAAGGTTACCTACGAGATTGCGCCGGATGAGGAGAAAGAACCGCGGATGCGGATTGCCTGGGGCGGCGTGATCGGCGACTACGATGACCGGGAGAAGCTGGTGGCCATGCACGTGCTGCACAGCGTCATCGCCCACAACAACCACTCCCCGCTGGTAAAATGCATTCTGGACAGGGGCCTGGCCGAGGACGTAATCGTCTCCGTGATGGATTCGGTGCGGCAGCCCTACGCCCGTATCGAAGTCCGGAATTACGCACCGGAGAATACGGATCTCATCCGCACCCTGATTCACGATGAGCTGAATCGTCTGGTAAAAGAAGGATTGGACCGGGAGGAGTTGGATTCCGCCCTGGCCAATACGGAATTCATCATGCGGGAACGGGATTTCGGATCCTACCCGTCGGGCTTGATCTACAGTTTTAACATCCTGGAGAGCTGGCTGTACGGCGGAAAGCCGGAAGCCAACCTGCAGGTGGGAGATATTTTCGAGAAGCTTCGGGAGAAAGCCGATCAAGGGTATTTCGAGGAACTCCTTCGGGCGGTTTATCTGGATAACGATCACCGCTGTGAGGTTATTATGGAACCTTCCCGCAGGGCGGGGGAGGAACGGCGAAAGGCAGAGGAACGGCGGCTTCGGGATGAGGAAGCATCCTGGGATTCGGCGGAGAAGGAAGCCCTTCAGCGTCGGGAAAGAGAACTGCAGGAATGGCAAGAGGAAACGGATTCGGAGGAGGATCTGCAATGCCTGCCGCACTTGACTTTAGCGGATATTCAGGATATGCCGGAGGATATACCGACGGAAGTGCGGGACATGGAAGGCACCAAGGTGTTGGTGCACGACATCCCAACCGGCGGAATCCTGTACGTAACGGCGTTCTTCGATATCACAGACCGAACAGAGGAAGAGCTGTCTCGAATTTCCTTCCTGACGGAAATTCTGGGCAAAATCGCCACCCGACGGTCCACCCCGACGGATCTGCTGAACCGGAGCCGCCTGTACTGCGGAAATATTGATTTTAGCACGGCAACATTCTCGAAGAACAACGACGGAGAGTCCTATAAAGCGAAGCTGGTGGCTACTTTCAGCACTTTGCCGAAGAATTTGGAAGCGGCGGTGGCCCTGGTAACGGAAGTGCTGAGTGAAACGCAGCTGCTGGACGAAGAGGCGGTTCGAAATTTGCTGAAGCAGGACCGCGGCGACATGCAGCAGCAGATGGCCATGGCGGGCCATTCTCTGGGACTGCGCCGTCTGACGGCCATGTTCACCGGCGCCGGTGTGGTAAATGAATGCACCGACGGGCTGACCTATTACGAGTGGATGAAGAGGCAGGAAGAGAATTGGGACTGGACCTCCTTCCAAAACCTCCTGACCGAGGAACTGCACCGCTGCGTGAACCCGAACAAAATGATGCTGAGCATCACCGGGGGCACGGAGTCCGACGTTCAGACGCTGGTGACGGAGTTTCGGAACGGCTTGCCGGCAGAGGAATTCGAAGGGGCTTCGTCGGAAGCGGAAGGGCAGCCGGCGGTTCGTCCGTGGGGCGCCCGGAAAGAGGGCATCGTGATTCCGGCGGACATCTCCTTCGCCATCCGAGGCGGAGATATTACCAAGTTCGGCGCACAGTGGAACGGGGAACTCTCCCTGGCGGCACGAATCGTTTCCTACGCGTACCTCTGGAATATCATCCGGGTGCAAGGCGGTGCTTACGGAACCGGCCTGACCGCCGGCGTGTCCGGACTGACGGCATGCTACTCCTACCGGGACCCAAAGGGTGCCGAGTCCTTGAATAAATACGAAACCGTGGGAACCTTCCTGAAGGAGTTCACCGACGCCGATCCGGACCTCACCGGATTCATCATCGGGGCGGTATCCGAGTCCTCCCGAGTACTGACGCCGCGCCTCAAAGGAAACGGGGCGGATAGCATGTACCTCAGCGGCCGGACCTACGAGGACCGCTGCACCGAGCGGCGGCGGGTGCTGAATTCCACGCCGGAGAAGCTGGCGAAGTATGCGGAACCCCTGGCAAAAGCCATCGCCGAAGGGGGCATCGTGCTGGTGGGCGGAAAGAACCAGCTGGAAGCCTACGGCGAGCTGGACCGGGTGATTACGGTATAGAAAACATGAACGGAATATCATTGAAGAAAAGTGGTAATATTACCACTTTTTTTCAATGGCGTGGGACTTCGAAATGCGCGTCTAGGCTTTCGACAGGTGGAGGAAACACACCTGATGGAAAATAATCATCGTAAAAGATGTAATTAACGTTAGCAGAGATGAAGATGGAATTACAATGATGAGCATTTACGATTTTCTTTTAAAGGGAAATAGTTTGGAGCTCTAAATCGAGCGCATGAGGATTGAAGAAAGATGGTAATATTACCGCTTTTCTTCAATGACGTGGCTTCGTAAAATTCCGGCAAACAACTCGGAATTGCGGTTGATAAATGCCGCCGGACCTCTATAATATAAATAAGATTGAAAAGAGAGAAATAGATGAACTAAAGGGGGTATGACCATGAGAAAAACGAAAATAATCTGCACCATCGGACCGGCCAGCGAGTCGGAAGCTGTTTTTACGCAGATGTGCAAAGCGGGACTGAACGTGGCTCGGCTGAACTTCTCCCACGGAAATCACGAGGAACATTTGAAGCGGATCCGGACGATTCGGAAGGTTCGGGAGGAGCTGAAGCTTCCGATTCCGATTATGTTGGACACCAAGGGCCCGGAGTACCGCACCGGCGTGTTCAAGGACCATCGGGTCACTCTGACGGACGGGCAGGATTTCACCTTCACCACGGAGGATATCGAGGGGGATGAGACCCGGGTTTCCGTAAGTTACAAGGGATTCGCCAAAGATCTCCGGAAGGGCGACCGGGTGCTGGTGAACAACGGCCTGGTGGTGTGCACGGTAAAAGAAATTAACGGCAATGACGTGCTGTGCCGGGTGGATATCGGCGGCGAGCTGTCCGACCGGAAAAGCATGAATTTCCCGGGCCGGCTGATGAGCAATGCGTTCCTCAGCGAACAGGATAAGAAGGATTTGCTGTTCGGAATCGAGCAGGACGTGGATTACGTGGCGGCGTCCTTTATGTCCACCAAAGAAGATGCACTGGAGATGCGGAATTTCCTGGATGAGAACGGCGGTCAGGACATCGACATCATCGCGAAAATCGAGAACCGGTCCGGCGTGGACAATGTGGAAGCGATTTCGGAAGTGGTGGACGGCATCATGGTGGCCCGGGGGGATCTGGGTGTGGAGATTCCCTTCGTGGAAGTTCCGGCGATTCAGAAGCAAATCGTCTCCAAGTGCCGGATGCTGGGAAAAAGAGTTATCGTGGCAACGGAAATGCTGGAATCCATGATTCACAACATTCGTCCGACCCGGGCGGAGATTTCCGATGTGGCCAACGCGGTGTACGAGGGAGCTTCGGCGGTGATGCTGTCGGGAGAAAGTGCCGCCGGAAAATATCCGGTGGACGCAGTTCGCACCATGGCGGAAGTGGCGGAATATACGGAAGAAAAAATCGATTACCGGAATCGGTTCCGCAAAACGGATTTCACCACGAAGAATATTCTGGACGCCATTTCCCACTCCGCCTGCCAGATGGCCATTGATGTGGAAGCGAAGTGCGTGATTGTCAGCTCCGTCAGCGGACTTACCGCTCGGATGGTAAGCCGTTTCCGAAATGCGGTGCCAATTATCGGAACCACCATTCGTCCGAAGGTATACCGGAAGCTGGCCCTTTCCTGGGGCGTCATTCCGGTGCTCTGTGAGGAATACGAATCCATGGACGTGCTGTTCTTCCATGCCATGAAGGAAGCCACCCGGATTCTGAATCTGGAAGTGGGGGACAACGTAATCATGATGGGCGGAAAGCTCAGCGGTATCACCGGAAATACCAATATGATTAAGTTCGAGACCATTAAGCGGATCTACGAATAGAAAAGCTAAAACCCTGCACGGTCAGCATCAAGTGATTGCTGACCGGTGCAGGGTTTTTTATTGAAGGAAGAATGCGGGCGGTCGGCTGTTCGGCGGGTAAGGTTCGCGCCCGCCTGCCCGCAAAGTCAATGAACTCGGTTTCTGAGCGCGAACCCCAGGGCGGGGGTACCCAAGATTCTTTTCTTAAGAAATCTTAAGAAACTTTTTTTGTATAGCAATGTTATTTTAGTTTCTAGATGGTACAATTATGAAAATAAATGAAAGACAGTGGTGTTCTGTGTATAAAGCGGAGGGCGGAGCGATGAGAAGATATATTGAGAATATTATCGGGTTTGTACTTGTTGGAATTTCGATGTTGGTGCAAATGCGATACATTCAAAAAACTCAATACTTAATATATGCGTTCTTCATATTTTTCGCTGTAGGTATGATTTTGCATACAATAAAAGCAGTGGCAATAAAAAAATATGATCGAAAAACCTATGGGAATACATATATCCTACTTTGCATAAGTTTGCTTTCCGAACTTCCGATAATTTGGATGTACCGGAATTCTATTGCGGCAAACCAACAGGAAATCACAGGCGTTGTGCGTACTCTTATTTTTATTTTGGTTTTGCAAACGCTACTTAGCGCAGTACTCAGTTTTACTTATCGAAAAAAGAAGTAATCGGTTATTTCAGAGAGGATTAGAATTGACGACGAAAAGGAGCAGAGGAAGTATTCGTCGTCAATTCTTTCTCCTTTGGAAGTATGATGAGAAGAAGAGATGCACGAAGGGGCGCCACGCCCCTTCGTGCATCTCTTTTCATCTGAACGCGGCCCGGATGAGGTGCGCCCCGATTCAATTCGCTCGTGTACTTGGGTGCAGGCTCTGCTGCGGGTTCGGCGCACCTCTAATTCGGGCCGCTTGCCGGGAAGTGGTGGAAAAGTGATGCAGGAACGCTCCGAAAAGAGGTTCCTGCATCACTTTCTCCGCGGCCGCCGGGTTGATTAGAGTGGAATGCCCGAGGGGAACCGGAGGTATGTGATGCTGGGAAGCAGAAAACCGGGGTTCGGACATCACTTTTTCACTTGAGCGAAATTAAAGTAGAATAAATATAGTGCAGAAATGATTGGAGTGATGCATGAGGCGAAAGAAGGAGTGCTCATGCATCAACCTGGAAAGTGGAGTTGATGCATGGAGCAGAAAAACAAGGGCTCATGCATCACTTTTTGGATGCGAGGCCGGCGGCCTGGAAACTCCAAACCACTGGCACGGGCACGGTGCCGAGTCCCACGCCGGCGGCGCCTCGCCCCGCGCCGAAGGCCCATCAAAAAAGGACCGACGCACAGTCGGTCCTCCTAATTTACCTATTCTGCTCAACTTATCCGGGGGTGCCCAGGTACCACCTACTTCACCTTCCGGGTTTTCGTGGTCTTCCAGTTGGATTGCAGCTTCTTCTGGATTTTGGCATGTTCCTGCCAGGTCCGGGCGAAGTGCAACCGGCCCTTGGAATCGGACTGGAAGTAATAATAGCTGTTGTTAGTGGGGGTCAGCACCGCATTGATGGACTCCATGCTCGGGCAGCAAATCGGGCCGTAGGGGAGACCCGGATATTTGTAGGTGTTGTACTTGGAATTGTACTTGGTGTCTGCCAGAGAAATGATGTCCTTTTTGATGCCCTTGGCATATTCTACGGTGACGCAGGATTCCAGCTTCGGGAACTTGTCCGGGTGGTGGAGGCGGTTCAGGAACACGCCGGCCACGGTTTTCCGGTCTTCAGTGGTGGCCGCTTCGCTCTCCACCATGGACGCCAGGATGATCACTTGATCCAAAGAGTACTTGCTCTTCTTCACCTTGGCCAGGATTTCCGGCGTGTACACCGTCTGCTGGAAGTGATCCAGCATCGTATTGATGATGACATCCGGGTCCTCGTCCTTCGTAAAGTAATAGGTATCCGGGAAGAGGTATCCCTCCAGGCCGCCGATGCGCTTGGAAGTCGGCACCTTCTTCAGGAATTCGTAGTTAAAAGAATGGGTTTTGCAAGCTTTGAGGAATTCCGATTTCTTACAGACGCCGGCATCCTCCAGGATGGTCCCCATTTCGCGCACCTGAATACCCTCCGGGAAGGTGACACGGATGTCCCCCGCCGGTTTGCCCATGATTTTACAAATCTCGAAAAAACTGCTGCCGCCGGGAATCTTATAAGAGCCGGGGTACCAGTTGCCGTTTCGGCCTTCCACTTCCGCCACAATCCGGAAAAGGAACGGGCTCTGAATCAAGCCTTCCTCCTTCAGCTTGTCGGCCACGATGATGGAGCCGTCGCCGGAGGATACGGTGACCTCGCCCCCATCGCGATTCGCAGTGATGCCGGATGTCAGGACGCCGAGCAGCAGAAGCAGAGCTGCCAACGCGGCGATTGCTATAATTGTCATTTTTTTTCGTTTACTCATAACAATAAGAATATCACAGCGGTAAAAAAAATAAAAGTTAAACCACAGAGATACCGAGAAAAATTCACAGAATCGTCATTGACTACGGGGCGCGATAGGATTAAAATGTGTAGCGTGCTACATGTAGCACGCTACACATTTTACAATTAGAATTCATTTTGACGGAGGCCCGGCTCGGAAGCCGGCGGCCCACACAGCAGCCGGAGGCCCAATCACAGAGTGCCTCCACATGAATAAAGGAGAAAAAATGAAGGAATGCAAATGCAATCGGAACGAAATCGGCATGCTGATCAAGCAGATTTCCTTCCAGCTGCGAACCCATGCGGACATGGATCTGCGGAAGTGCGACCTCACCTGGTCTCAAGCCCACCTGCTTCGGCACCTGGCCAAGACCGAAGGACAGATGTCCCAGAAGCAGATTGAGAAAGAATTGGAGATTTCCCATCCCACCGTGGTGGGGCTGGTGCAGCGGCTGGAAACAAAGGGTTTTGTGGAAAGCTTTACCGACGAGAAGGATCGGCGGATTAAGATGGTGCGGCTGACGGAACGGGCGTACGAGCACCAGCATTTTATGGAGACGCGGTTCCGAGAGAAAGAGAAATTGATGACCAGAGGCATGAGCGAGGAGGAAGTGCAGGAATTGATTCGACTCCTGCGAAAGCTCCACGCCAACCTGGAAGTCGGTAAGGAGGATAACGATATATGATCAAAAAGTTAATGCAAAGCATCCGGGACTACAAGCGGCCGGCCATTGAGACGCCGGTGTTTGTGGGAATCGAGGTGCTGTTCGAATGTGCTTTGCCGTTCGTGATGGCCCAGCTCATCAACCACATGACCGAAGAGTCCATGGATCCGATTGTGAAATACGGAAGCATCCTGCTGGTGATGGCCATGCTGTCCCTGCTTTTCGGCGTTTTGGCAGCGAGAAAAGCCGCTACTGCCGGCGCAGGATTCGCGAAGAACCTGAGACACGATATTTTCTATGCGATTCAGGACTTCTCTTTCGCAGATGTGGACCGGTTCTCCTCTTCATCGCTGGTAACTCGGCTCACCACTGACGTCACCAATGTGCAGAACGCCTTTCAGATGATGATTCGAATTGCGGTACGAACCCCGCTGATGATGGTGTTCTCTCTGGCAATGAGTTTCTCCATCAATCCGAGAATGGCGCTGTTGTTCTTCTGCGTGATGCCGGTCATCGCCATCGCGCTGATCTGGATGATTCGCACCGCCATGCCGATTTTCCGACGGATTTTTAAGAAATACGATGCCCTGAACAACTCCGTGCAAGAGAATATCGCCGGCATCCGAGTGGTAAAATCCTTCGTCCGGGAGGAGTACGAGCGAGAGAAATTCTACCGAGCATCCGATGAAGTGCGGAAGGATTTCACCCATGTAGAGCGTATCCTGGCCCTGAACAGCCCGGTGATGAGCTTCTGCATGTCCGCCTCCATGCTGCTCATCAGCTTCTTCGGTGCAAAAACCATCGTGAACAGCCACGGAACCAGCCTGAACACCGGAGACCTGTCCGCCCTGATTTCCTACGGCGTGCAGCTGCTCATGTCCATCATGATGCTGTCCATGGTGTTCGTCATGCTCACCATGGCACAGGAATCCGCGCGAAGAATCACGGAAGTGCTGAACTACGAGAACACCCTGCACTCCCCGGAAAACCCGGTGATGGAAGTGGCCGACGGAAGCGTGGACTTCAACCATGTTTCTTTTAAGTACAATGAAAAAAGCAAGCGAAACGCCCTGACGGACATCGACCTCCATATCGGATCCGGCGAGACCGTGGGCATCATCGGGGGAACCGGTTCCTCCAAAAGTTCCCTGGTGCAGCTGATCCCGAGACTCTATGACGTGACGGAGGGCTCCGTGGAAGTGGGCGGCATCGACGTGCGGAACTACGACGTGGACACCCTGCGGGACGCGGTGGCCGTGGTGCTTCAGAAGAACGTGCTGTTCTCCGGCACCATCAAGGAGAACATGCGCTGGGGCAACAAGAACGCCACGGACGAGGAAATTGTGGAAGCTTGCAAGCTGGCTCAGGCGGACGAGTTCGTCTCCGGATTCCCGGACGGCTACGACACCTACATCGAGCAGGGCGGAACCAACGTGTCCGGCGGCCAGAAGCAGCGTCTGTGCATTGCCCGGGCGCTCCTGAAAAATCCAAAGGTGCTGATCCTGGACGACTCCACCTCCGCGGTGGACACCAAGACCGACGCCCTCATCCGTCAGGCTTTTATGGAGAAGATTCCGAATACCACAAAAATAATTATCGCTCAGCGAATTTCGTCCGTACAGGACGCGGATCAGATTCTGGTGATGGACGGCGGCCGCGTGGTGGAACAGGGAAATCACGAGAGCCTCATCGCTAAGAACGGAATTTACCGGGAAATCTTTGATTCCCAGACCAAAGGAAAGGAGGAAGAATAATGCCGAGACCAAGAAGAGGACAACCCGTTGGCGAAATTCGCCCGGGAACGATGAAACGTTTTATCAAATACCTGACCGACCATTATAAAGGCCGGCTGCTGGTGGTGCTGGTGTGCATTATTTTATCCGCCATCTCCATGTCCTTCTCCAACGTATTCCTGCAGCAGCTGATCGATCAAGTTATCCTGCCGGGAATGAAGGTGGGCATGGAGTCGGTACAGGCCAAATTCCTCCGCATCATCGGAACCATGGGCGTGTTCTACCTGGTGGGCATGGCCACTTCCGCCATCTACACCCAGATTATGGCGGGAGTCACCCAGGGAACCCTGAAAAACCTGCGGGATGAGATGTTCGACGCCATGGAGAAGCTGCCGATTAAGTACTTCGACACCCATGCCCACGGCGATATCATGAGTACCTACACCAACGACGTGGATGCCATTCGGCAGATGATCGGCCAGAGCACGCCGACCTTGATTCAGACCGGCCTGTCCGTACTCACCATCGTGTTCATGATGCTCCGGTACAGTCTGTGGCTGACGCTGGTTGTTTTTGCCGTAATTCTCCTGATGTTCCGGGTGACGAAAAAACTGGGCAAGGAGAGTTCGGTGTACATGATGCGCCAACAGAAATCCTTGGCTAAAGAAGAGGGCTTTATCGAGGAAATGATGAAGGGCCAGAAGGTGGTGAAGGTGTTCACCCACGAGGAAGAGAGCAAGAAGGAATTCGACGTGCTGAACGAGCAGCTCTTCCAAGACAGCGCCCGGGCCAATGCGGCCGGCAACATGCTGATGCCGATTCTGGGAAATATCGGGAACATCCTGTACGTGCTGCTGGCGCTGGTGGGCGGACTGCTGGTGGTCTTTGGGGCGACCAACGTGAGCCTGCGGGGCTTCCGGCCCATTACCATCGGCATTATCGTGTCCTTCCTGGGCATGTCCCGCCAGCTGTCTCAGACCATCGGTCAGATGTCGGCCCAGGTGCCGATGATTTCCATGGCTTTAGCCGGTGCGGGCCGGGTGTTCCGGCTCATCGATGAAAAGCCGGAGGAAGACGAGGGCTACGTGCATCTGGTGAACGTGGTAAAAGAATCCGACGGCCGCTTCAAAGAGACCGACCGGAATACGGAGATGTGGGCCTGGAAACGTATGACTCCGGGTTACGCGGAACCCCAGTATATAGAAGTAAAAGGCGACGTGCGCCTGCAGGATGTGGACTTCGGATACACTCCGGAGAAACAGGTGCTCCACGATGTAAGCCTGTTCGCGAAACCGGGTCAGAAAATTGCTTTTGTAGGCGCCACCGGTGCGGGCAAAACCACCATCACCAATCTGATCAACCGGTTCTACGACATCGCGGACGGCAAAATCCGTTACGACGGAATCAACATCAACCACATCTGCAAACCGGATCTTCGCCGTTCCCTGGGCATCGTGCTCCAGGATGTGAACCTGTTCACCGGAACGGTGATGGACAATATCCGATACGGACGGCTGGATGCCACCGATGAGGAGTGCATGGAGGCGGCCCGCCTGGCCAATGCGGATGATTTCATCACCCGCCTGCCGGAGGGATACAACACCATGCTCACCGGCAACGGCGCCCAGCTCTCCCAGGGCCAGCGCCAGCTGATTTCCATCGCCCGGGCGGCGGTGGCGGATCCGCCGGTCATGATTCTGGACGAGGCTACCAGCTCCATCGATACCCGAACGGAGGCTTTGGTGCAGAAGGGCATGGACAACCTGATGAAGGGCCGGACCGTGTTCGTCATCGCCCATCGCCTGTCCACAGTCCGGAACTCCGACGCCATCATGGTGCTGGATCAGGGCCGGATTATCGAGCGAGGGGACCACGACGAGCTTATCGCCCAGAAGGGCACCTACTACCAGCTGTACACCGGTGCCTTTGAGTTGGAATAGTTATAATAA
>OLPC01001749.1_pt1 | contig 17855 bp, 17 predicted proteins | sample 1672341 | NCBI WGS metagenome assembly OLPC01 (sample SAMEA3136673, study PRJEB25190) | human gut metagenome | reverse complement strand
AGGTTGGATGTTTTTCTGCTCTTTACTTTTTAGAATATTATCTCGAACTCGCGTTACGAGAAGACGCAATGTGCCAATGTTGTAGGAGGCAGAACTCTACAAAATGCCGTCACAAAGGAAATTGATTTTAGTGGACCCGCCACCAACATCAACGTAGAGGTAGGCACTATGACGATCGGCAACACACTCGAGATGGTTGCTATAAATGATGCGTGCTTCTTCGCGGACGTTGATGATTTCGATATTGACACTGGAGTTTTCCGCAATCTGGCGAATGACGGCAGTGCCGTTTGTGGCACAGGCACGATAATACCGCACATCGTAAATCATCATAAGATGCCAATAGACCTTCACGAGTCGTTCGAGTTTGCGAGCCTTGCACTCAGAAAGTTCGCCATCGCTGAAAATGTCGACTCCAAAACGAAGGGGGATTCTCAGAAGCAGGATTTTCTTGAATTGCTGTTTGCCGACGGCTTCGCTACTGATGCTCTTGATGAGCAAACGAACGGCGTTGGAGCCTATGTCTATGGCTGCATAGTTTATTCTTGACATTAAACAGGGGTTCAGAATTAGTTTATAATATCAATATAAGATAAAAACCAGTTTGAGTATACATTTCCCGTTATGCAGGGGTATCAGCGGAAATATTTTCGGAAGACCTGGCTTCCGAAAAATAGTGGTCGTATTCGGATGATGGTGAGAGAATGATGCTCCAGTCATATAAGCTATATCATTCACCTACACACATGCAAAATTAGGCAACGGGGATTTACTGGATATTACAGAAAAATTACAATTTCGTTAAACACAAACTTCAGAACGCCAGTGTAATAAATTTGGATTCCGCGTTCAAAAAGCAGGACGTTTCTCTAAAAAGCAACGGAGGGGCAAACATACAGCGTTCTCCTCAGTAGAATATTCTTGGCACGTTTCATTCTTTATGCTAACTTTGCAGATGATATGGACAGACGATTTTTCCGTCTGCACACACATCACGTTTATGCTGTACACAAATAAGTATCATGAAACTTAAGAATATTTCCATCGTTAATTACCGCAATATCTCGCAGGCCGACCTCTCGTTCTCTCCAAAGCTGAACGGATTTATCGGGAAGAACGGCATGGGGAAAACCAACGTGCTTGATGCCATCTACTACCTCTCATTCTGCAAGGGAACAATGAGCGCATCCGATGCGTTCAACCTGCGACACGACACGGAGTTTTTCATGATTCAAGGAGAGTATGAATCAGACGGCATGGGGGCCACCGAGGTAGTCTGCAGTTTGAAACGCGGCACAAGAAAACGCGTAAAGTGCGATGGCAAAGACTACAAGCGCATTTCAGAACACGTGGGAAAAATTCCGCTTGTGATGCTCTCGCCTGCCGATTCTCAACTGGTGACTGGCGGAAGCGAGGAACGCCGTCGATTTATGGATATGGTGATTTCGCAATATGACGCGGCCTATCTCAATGCGGCCATCCGATACGAACGCACACTGAAACAGAGGAATGCACTGCTCAAGGCTGAGGAGGAACCAGACAGGGGAGTGATGGATGTTTTAGAAGAAATGATGGGAGCTGATGCGGAAGTGGTGTTCAACGCGCGGCGGAATTTCGTCGAAGAGTTTTCCCCCATCTTCCAACGCCTCTACAGCCGCTTGTGTCCAGACAGCCGCGAGCAGGTCACAATCAAATACGACTCCCACGGGTTTCGCGGAGCATTGCAACCACAACTGGCCTCATGGAGGGAACGCGAACGTCTGGTTGGCTATTCGCTGCACGGCGTTCACAAGGACGAACTCGTGTTGGAACTGAATGGTTATCCAGTGAAGCGAGAAGCGTCTCAGGGACAGACCAAGACTTTTTTCATCGCGATGAAACTGGCACAATATGTTTTTCTCAAACAACACGGAGAAAAACGTGTGCCATTACTGCTGCTGGACGACATCTTTGACAAACTGGATGCTGAGAGAGTTGCACGCATCGTGGAATACGTTGGTGGAGAGGATTTCGGACAGATTTTCATTACAGACACCAACCGCAGCCACCTCGATTTCATCCTGGCACATTCAAATTTAGACTACAGGTTGTTTTACGTGGAAAACGGAACAGTGGGTCCGCATGAGTGACATGAGGAAAGGGCAAATGCAATAATCTCAAATACGCTCATGGCATCATTTGCCTGAACACCAACTAAGTAATAGTAAAAAAACAACTTGACCAATTTTGTGGAGTTAGATGTTATTTTTTTACCATTACTTAGTTCAATTGCCCAGCCATGCAGTACACTTGAAAAGAAAAACAAAAAAAATGGAACGAAGAAAATCAGAACTGCTTGATGACGTGATTATGCGGTTTATGCGTCAGTCGGGCTTGGAAATGCCGCTCAACCAATATCGGCTGATACAATCGTGGGCTGACGTGGCGGGACAGCTCGTTGCAGAACAAACGAAGGAGATTTTCATCCGCAACCAGACGCTATACGTGCGCGTGACATCTCCAGCAATGCGTGCCAACTTGATGATGAATCGCACTCGACTGACATCGCTACTCAACAAACAAGTGGGGGCTGACGTGATCACGAATATTGCCCTGATGTAGGTTTGTACAGAACAAAAAAAGACAACTTGGCAAAGCCGACCGATAAACATAGGGTCAAGGCTTTGCCAAGTTGTTGTTTGGAGCATCAAATCCTAAATGCGCGTGCAATAAGGAGGAAAAAACTATCTCCTGTAATCAGGCATTCCTTCTTCCACCCAGGCCATCACATTGGCGGGCGCCTGTCGATGTTGGAGCTGGAATTTCATAAAGTCCATATAGGGGGCAACATGGGAGAAGAAGGCGTGATATCCCTGACAGAGGTAATTATGTCCCCTCTCTCCATCGGCCGACGTTGAGAAGCGGTTTTTGGGACATTCGCCATGACAGGCCATGAGAAATTCACACTCCTGGCACTGACGCGTAAGAAGCCGCTTTTTGTTTTGTCCAAATGTGCGTAACGACTGCTGTGATGTGAGATCCTTGAGCGGAGTGTCGTTAAGGTTGCCCAACTTAAATTCGGGGAAGACGAAATGGTCACAGACATAAAGGTCCCCGTTGTGTTCCATGGCTGTGGCATGTCCGCAGGTTTCCGCCAGAGAGCACACCGAAGGGGGCTGCCCCACCCAATTGGCCAATGTGGAATCGAAAATCTGGATGAAGTATTCACCGACATCATGGCGCACCCACTCGTCGAAAATGGCGTTAAGGAAACGTCCCCACGCCTCTGGAGTGATGCTGAAGGGCGTCATTTCAGCAATGGCGCCTTCTATCGGGGAGGCAAGCACACGGCCATCCGGATGACGAAAATAGCGCTCCACGATTGGAGTAAACTGAATGTAACGGCAACCAATTTCCTTGAAGAAGCGATAGAACTCAAGCGGACGCTCCACGTTGACATCGTTGACAACGGCCATGGCGTTCCACATGACATCGTGTCGGTTGAGTGTTCGAATGCCCCTCATCACCTGTTCCCAAGAAGCCTTTCCGAAACGGTTTCGTCGATAGCAGTCGTGCATGTCCTGCGTGCCGTCGATAGAGACACCTACGAGAAAATTGTTTTTCTTGAAAAAGCGAGCCCATTCATCCGTGATGAGAGTTCCGTTGGTCTGAAAGCAATTATCAATATGCTTGTTTCCAGCATATTTCCGCTGCAACTCCAACGCCCGTTCATAAAATTTGACCGGACGCATCATTGGTTCTCCGCCATGCCACGTGAAAAGCACACTATCGGATGTCTGCAACTCGATATACTCTTTGGTGAATTTCTCAAGAAGTTCGTCTGTGATGAGATGGCGTTTGCTCTCGGCATAAAGGTTTTTCTTTTCGAGATAATAGCAATAGTCGCAGGCCAAATTGCAGCTTGCGCCTGCCGGTTTGATCATGACGTAGACGGGGTTTTGAAAGGCGACGTAGGTTTCGGACATGATGCGTGTTGGGATTAAACAAAATGAAAGCCACACAGCACCCTCCTACGAGGCTTTTGTGGGGCTCTCATTTTTAAAAATTCAATATAAGCTGGTTACAAGTTTTTCAACATTAGATGTTGTTCTTTTCAATGTCCTTGAAGTACTTGTAAGTGCCATGTTTGATGTCTTCGCAAGCAGCCTCGTCGCAGACGATGATGCCATGCTGATGCATTTGGAGAACAGAAATCGTCCACATCTGAGTAACTGGGCCTTCGATGGCAGCCTGGAGCGCACGTGACTTGTTGTGGCCGTTGCAGAGGATAAGCACTTCCTTGGCGCTCATAACAGTGCCTACACCAACTGTCAAAGCCGTTGCAGGAACGTTTTCAGGGTTGCCGCCGAAGAAGCGTGAGTTGGCAACACGTGTGTCAGTTGTCAACGTCTTCTGGCGAGTGCGGCTGGTGAGGGCGCTTCCCGGCTCGTTGAAAGCGATGTGGCCGTCAGGACCGATGCCACCGATGAAGAGGTCGATACCGCCTGCTTCTTCAATCATCTGCTCGTAGTGAGCGCATTCTGCTTCAAGGTCTTCAGCGTTGCCGTTAAGGATGTGGATGTTTTCCTTCGGGCAGTCGATGTGGTTGAAAAGGTTGGTGGCCATGAATGAGTGGTAGCTCTCTGGATGCTCAACAGGCAGACCAACGTATTCGTCCATATTGAAAGTCAACACGTGCTTGAAGCTGACGCGGCCTTCCTGGTTGGCCTTCACCAAAGCCTTGTACATGCCGATAGGAGAAGAGCCTGTTGGCAAACCCAAAACGAAAGGCTTTTCAGCTGTTGGCTGCGCAGCGTTGATTTTATTGATGACATACTCAGCTGCCCACTGTGACAACTTCTCGTAATCCGGTTCAATGATAACTCTCATGATAAAATATGTTTTTTATATGGTTTGATTTTTTAGTCTAACGCAAATTTAGCCAAACTTTATAATTCGACCAAGCAAAAAATGCTTTTCTTTCCCGCGCCACTCAAAAGAAAAATTATTTTGGTAACAGGGGACAGAAAAACGACGTTTATTGGGAAAAGCCATGCCTCTCTCCGCACCTTTCATGCATTGTCAGAGACTAGACTGCCCCACGTTGTTCTTCCAAAAAAGCGGCGAAAATCCGGGCTGCCGTTTCAACCATTTTGACACAAGGGCGTTTGGCATAATATGCGCTGGTGCGTTCTGAAGCCTCTGCCGTTTCTGCTTGTTGCTCCTTGGGTTTCAAGCCGAGCAATTCCGCACAAATGAGCGATCCATTCTCATTCTTGAATTTTTCAGCCAACGCCTGCACCACTTTATAGTTGGCGGATTTCCCGGCACGGTCATCGCCCTCTGTGGCTCCTGTTTCGAGTCCTGCCAAAAGAAACATGCCACAGGCAGCGCCACAGGTCATGCGCATGCGACCGATGCCGCCACCGAAAGAGGCTGCCATGCGCAGAGACTGTTCCCGAGTGAAACCATAAAGGTCGGCAAAGGCTGCGACGACCGATTGCGAACAATTGTAGCCAGCCTTGAAATTGGCAACGGCCTGCTCTATTCTGTCTTCAAACATGATAGTTTCTGATTTTTTGGTTATCTTCGCATATCGGTAGCATCAAAAAACTTTCCAAAACAATGGCGGCAACGCGCAGACAATGCTGGCAGCCGCAACTGAAACCTCTACAACGGAAGTTTATTCTTTGGGGAAACATTCCCCGACCAACAAATTCCGATGGCGGTTTTCCGAACTCCTACCTATTTTATGCGATTATGAAAAAGATATTACTTATTATGACTGCGAGCCTTCTGACAGCTTGCGGCAACAATTTTGACGAGCGCCTTAAGGACGAGGCCGAACAACTCACCAAGAAGCATTGTCCACAACAGGTTGATGACATCACCACGCTTGACAGCGTTGTCTACGACATGGAACGACGCACCTACGTCAGATATTTCACACTGGCAGCCGACGCTGTTCCCGTGGCAAAAGAAAACCGTCTGGCCGTGAAAGCAACACTGACGGATGAACTCAAAAACGATGTCAGTTGGAAACGCGTCAAGGACGAAAAAATCAATTTCGAATACGTCTACCGCGATGCCAGCAACGGCACTCTGGCTTTCACCATACGTCTGGAACCTGCCGACTATCAGGCTCGCCGGTGAAAACATTCCCAGAGCCAAGGGCCACCGAATACGCGCAAAGCCATTCTTCATACGAAAAAATAAATTCGCAATGAAGAATGGCTTTGTCTATAAGCGGGCAACCTTAAGGAACCCCGTTTTAGGAATACGTGAAAACAACGGAAAGCACTTATGCTTCCGGCTTCATGTTGGTATAAACCGTCTGGACATCGTCAAATTCTTCCAAACGCTCAACCATCTTGTCGATGCTCTCGCGCTCTTCTGCAGTGACGTCCTTAAGGTCATTAGGAATGTAGGTAAATTCAGCACCGATTACCTCGTAACCGTTTTCTTCCAAATGGCTCTGAATCTGTCCGAAGCTTTTCGGATCACCATAGATGGTAATGCTACCTTCTTCCTCATCTTCGTCATATTCGTCTTCCACACCATAGTCGATGAGGTCGAGAATCATTTCGTCCATATCAATGCCGTCTTTCTTCTTGAAAGAGAAGACACACTTGTGGTCGAAGAGATAGGCCAACGAACCCATTGTGCCCAAGTTACCATTGAATTTATTGAAGACAGAACGAACGTCGCCAACAGTTCGCGTAGGATTGTCGGTCAGCGTGTCCACGAAAATGGCAACACCATGAGGACCGTAGCCTTCATAAGTCATTGTTTTGTATTCGCTCTGGTCTTTACCCATTGCGTTCTTGATGGCACGCTCGATGTTGTCCTTCGGCATGTTCTCACGCTTGGCCGTGGCAATGATGGCACGGAGAGCGGGGTTGTTCTCAGGTTCTGGACCACCGGCTTTTACAGCAACGGCAATCTGCTTACCGATTTTCGTAAACGTCTTGGCCATGTGACCCCAACGCTTTAATTTGGTAGCTTTTCTATATTCAAAGGCTCTTCCCATTGGTTTTTATGTTTTTGTTTGTTGTATATTCTGGTAAGTAATTGTGAAAGAATAAGTTGATCAATTTTGACAAGGTATAAAGATATAATTCCTTACCCTTCAAAATTGTTCAAGTTATTTTTTACCATTACGTATAATAATGCTTGAATGTACTGAGCAGATATAATCAGCGCAATTTGGCACCAAGCTGCTTTTCGAGATTAGCGATGATTTTACTCATGACGGCATCCGTCTGCTTGTCGTTCATCGTCTTGGTCTCATCCTGCAGCGTGAAGTTGACGGCGTAGCTCTTCTTGCCAGCCTCAAGATTCTTGCCTTCGTAAACGTCAAAGAGGGTGACGCTCTTGAGCAATTTCTTCTCCGAGGCACGAGCAATCTGCTCAATTTGGGCAAACTCAACACTGCTATCAACAAGCAACGCCAAGTCGCGGCTCACTGCCGGATATTTGCTAATTTCGCGGAAGCTCACATCGCCCCTACGAAGTTTCTTCATGAGGAGCGTCCAAGCAATATCGGCATAAAACACTTCCACCTCGATTTCAGGCATAAGGGCTTTCTTCAACACACCGAGTTCCACGTAAACGCGGCCATTGCGGTCGGTGACAGCCAAAGATTTGCTGAACAAATCGCTCTTGCCATCGGCCACCTTAAACTCGCGAAGCTCAACACCGAGTCTCTGCAAAATGCCCCACACGTTGGCCTTCAATTCATAAACGCTTGAATTTTCATCGGGATGCGCCCAAGAACCTTCTACACGTTTACCCGTAAGCCACAAGCCCAAATGACATTCTTCCGTGTAAGGAGCAAGTGGTTTTTCAGGATTGCGCTTACTGGCATTATAATGGTAGCAATTTCCAAACTCAAAGAGGCGCAAGTTTGTCTGTTTGCGATTGACATTGTGCAACACCGTTTCCAAACCTCCGAACACAAGCGTCTGACGCAAAACGCCAAGATCGGAACTCAGCGGGTTAAGCACGCGCACAAGACAATCTGCTGTTTCGTCCGTCAGTTCTTTATAATAGGCCTCCTTGGTGAGGGAGTTGTTCAGAATTTCGTTGAATCCCTGACCAATCAACTGTTCAGAGATGATGTTCTGCAACTTATTGGCACGGTCAACATCCCCCTGAATGGTCAGGCTCGACTTGACAGATGTTGGAATCTCAACATTATTGTAGCCATAGATGCGCAGAATATCTTCAACCACATCACAAGGACGCTGAACATCCACACGATAGGCAGGAATTTCCAGACGCAACCCCGTTGTAGATTCGCTCAGGACTTTCATATCCAACGAAGTCACAATATCCTTGATGACGTCAACAGGAATATTCTTGCCAACGAGGTCGTGAACATATTGATAATTGAGGTCAACGAGGAACGACTTCGTCAATCCAGGAGCCTCCACGTCTTTGATGTCCATGGCAATCTGTCCGCCGGTCAGTTCTCGAACCAACATAGCAGCCTGCTTCAAGGCATAAATCTGTCCGTCTGGATCAATGCCGCGCTCAAAACGGAAAGAAGCATCAGTGCTCAAACCATGACGGCGGGCGCTCTTACGAATCCACGTGGGGTGGAAATAGGCGCTTTCCAAGAGCACGTTCTTGGTGGTCTCATAAGTGCCAGAACCCTTGCCGCCAAAAACGCCGGCAATACACATAGGAGCCTTTGCATTGCAAATGGCAAGGTCGCGCTCAGAGAGTTTGTGTTCTTCGCCATCAAGCGTCACGAAAGGCGTACCCTCCGGCATCGTGCGAACAACCACCTTCTTGCCCTCAATCATATCAGCGTCAAAACAATGTAGCGGCTGGCCATAGGCAAACATAATATAGTTAGTCACGTCAACCACGTTGTTGATCGAACGGCAACCAATAGTCTCCAGTTTTTCTTTCAACCATTCAGGGCTCTCGCCAATCTTGCAATCCTTGATGGTGACCGCACAATAACGTGGGCAAGCTTCTGCATTTTCCACCTCAACTTCAATATCAAGGTCGTGGTTGTCAACGCTGAAGCCGTCGGCATCCGGACGATGTAAACTCGTTTCATAGCCATTACGACGCAACCAAGTATAGAAATCGCGGGCTACGCCATAATGGGAGCAGGCATCCGCACGGTTTGGCGTGATATCCACTTCGATGACATAGTCGCTTTCGAGCTTGAAATATTCAGCTGCGGGCATACCGACAGGGGTATCCTCCGGCAATACGATGATGCCGTCGTGGCTGGTGCCAACACCGATTTCGTCTTCAGCACAAATCATACCGAGACTTTCAACACCGCGCAACTTCGATTTTTTGATGGTAAATTCCTGATCTCCGTCATAGAGCGTTGTGCCGAGTGTGGCCACAATCACCTTTTGTCCGGCAGCCACATTATGTGCTCCGCAAACAATCTGTACGGGGGCTTCCCCTCCGAGGTCAACAGAGCAGATGTGCATGTGGTCGGAATTGGGATGTGGCTCGCAAGTGAGCACATGTCCAACGACCAAACCGCGCAGCCCGCCCTTGATGGCCTGCACCTCTTCAACGCCGTCAACTTCCAGACCTATACTAGTCAGAGCGTCGGCCACTTCGTTTGGAGAAAGACTGAAATCAACATATTCTTTCAGCCATTTATAAGAAATATTCATGTCTGTTTACTGATAATTCTCTTGTATCTATACGAACCGAATCTCTGCACCAAGAATGCCGAGATAACAGCCCATTATAATTGCGTGGCAAATTTAGCATTTTTTCTTGACACTTAGGGGCGTTTCTACTTTTTTTTGGGGAAAGCGAAGGCGGCACAACTAAACAGAAGTCCACGTTATTGTCGAAACACCTGTGCGAACGTTGGGAACTTTCCCCTAATATTTTAATTTCCCATATTTCCCCTTATACCACAACTGCCAGGCATTGACCATATTTTGCCAAATCACATAGGCGCCTGGAGCAACTGCGGCCAAAGGATTCAAAAATGTCAGCGTGAGCCAAATCCCAACCACCGTATTTTTCTGACCAAGGGCCTGTCCCGCACTGATGCTCGCACCAAACGGCCGCCCCACGGCTTTGCCGATGGCAAACTGCGCAATGGTCACAACAAGCGGCAGAAGCAACAGAAGCGCCAGTAGCCATCCGCCCACTTCGGAATGGATGATATTTTTTACGGTGACTCCCGTAACGATGGAGAGATTGATACACCACAAATAGAAAGCGAGGTTTTTCCTGCGCTTCACTTTTTCTACAAAGCCCGGCACCACCCTGCGACTCAGCAAGGCCAACAGCAAGGGAACGACCAGCACCACCGTCACGTTGCGAAACACCATCAAGAAGGCGGAGAGGAACGTGATGTCGGCGCTCTTTTCAACCATCGGAAAGAATAGGGGAATAATCACCATGGTAAAGACATTGGCGATGATGGTGTAAGTGGTAAGCGAACCGATACTGCCACCTAACTTCTCTGTCACCACTGGCGCGGCTGCAGCCGTTGGACAAATGACACAAATGAAGACGCCCTCCAACACCAGTTTTGTATCGGCATTAGAAGTAAGGCAGATGAGAGCGACAAAGAGTGCGGCGAGCGAAGTGCGGATGAGTTGCAGAATGAAATGCCACAAGCGCGGTTTCATCTCCCTGATTTCGATTTTGCAAAAGGTCACATAAAGCAAGGTGAACAGCACGTAGGGCATCAAGCCAGCAACAAATGGGCCGGCAATTTCGCCAAAGGGTTCAAGGACGGAGATGTTGGCGAAAAGCAGATAGACCACTGTTCCCACCATCAGCGAGCATGGCAACGACCATTTCTTGGCAAACGCAATGATATTCATATTTCTTAAATCTTGATTCTTCTGTTTTCTTCCTCAGCATCGGCCCCGCAAATAGGTGTTCAAAATCATTTTATAGTATCCATGCAGGGGATGACCAGTCTAAACTAATTTTGAATACCTACTTATCATCAAGCAGAGTTGCTGCTTATTTTTCTTCGATGGCACTCAAAAAAAACAGGGAACGGATGCAGAATTGCTGATTATCCTGCACCCGTCCCCCCATCATTATTTTTTGTTTTTGATTCCGAAATCGTCTCCGGGATAAAGTGTTTCCCACCATAGTTTCTGCCCCTTCAGCCAATAAGCGAACCAGGCAAAGATGGTGCTCTGCCATGCTTGGCGCTTGGCATAATTGGCAATGTAGTGGTTTTCACCATCCACCTGAACATAGCTTACGGGGCGACCAAGGATGCGCAAAGCCGTGAAGAGCTGCTGACTTTCGTTGGTTGGCACGTTTGTATCGGCCGTTCCATGAAGCAGGAGCAGGGGCGTGTGGATTTTGTCGGCATTAAAGAGCGATGACTGCTTGGTGTAGAGGTCGGGATTGTTCCAAGGGAAACTGCCATACTGGGCTGTTTGTCCGTAAGAATATCCCCAGTTTCCGCCACCCCAATAGCTGGCAATGTTTGAAATGCCAGCATGAGAAATGGCCGCAGCAAAAATGTCGGTGCGCGTTTGGAGATATTGCGTCATGAAGCCGCCATAAGAAGCACCGATGCAACCGATTTTCTTACCATCGACAAAACTATGTTCCTCCACGAATTTCTTCGTGCCCTCAATAATATCGTCTGCTGAACCCTGTCCCCAGGTGTTGACGTGACGCGCTGCAAATTCCTGTCCGAAGCCGATGGCCCCGCTGGGTTCCACAACGTAAACGACATAGCCTTGTCCGGCAAACACTTGGAAGGGATATGGAAGGAATTCCAACTGCTTCGTTGTCGGCGTGCAACCGCCGTAATAATAAACGATCATTGGATATTTCTTCGTTTTGTCGAAATTGACTGGAAGCACATAGAAGCCCTTGATGGTGTCGCCTCTCGAAGATTTGAAATCCCAGTCGTTGACCTCTCCCAATGCCACGTCGCCAAAGAGCTTATCAAAACTGATGTCGCCAATCTGCTTGGTTTTTGGCTGTTCTGAAGAGAGGGTGCAGAGATACATGTCGCGAGCGCGGGTGCCAGTCTGTCCGAAGAACACGGCACGCGGAGTGCTCTGAGCCTCAGCGATAGAGATGCCGCCCAAACAAGTGACGGGGAGCTTAAAGCGGGTCACCTTGAGTGTTTTCGGATTCAGACGGAAATAACTGATGTCATAACCATCGTCGGCCTTAAAATAAATATTGCCGTCGCCGTACGACCATGTGAAGCTATTAACCGATGGTTTGAAATTCTTCAAGATTGGCTCCACTTTTTGGGTGGCAAAGGTGTATCGGTAGAGACGATAGTCGAATCCGTTCGGAATCATGCCCTTAGGCACTTCGTTTCCGATATTGTCGAATGCCTGCGGAGAAGCCGAGATGAGTAGCTGCTTGCCATTGGGCGAATATTTCAGACCATTCAAAAACGTGGCATCACAGAAAATGGTGTCCACCTTTCCCGTGTAGGCATCCATTTCAACAACCGTCTGGCGATTGAAAGGACGTTTCGTGGCGTCAAAGCGGTCGAAACTCATCAAGAGGCGCTGGCCGTCGGAAGAGATGTCGTTGAGCCAAACAGAAGTTTGGCCAAATGTTAGCGGCTGCATCTGATGGGTTTTGAAATCATAACGGTATAAGGCGTTGCGATTACGCCAGCCACCCATGCGGTCGTCGGGTTCTTCAATGCGCTTGAGGCCCGGAACGAGTTCATTACGCCCCTCTATCGTACGCGAGAAAATGGCGTAATCTTCCTTGGGCGAAAGCGTGAAGCCTCCTGCTGGCAGATTTGTGGCCACCACTTCCTCGGTCAAAGTTTTCGGATGGAACTTCACCATTTCGATGCCCTTGGGAGTTTCGCGCGTGAAATAGAGAATGTCGCTGTGGTGCAGCCAGCTATAACGCAAAAAAGCGCTGCTGCGAAGGATATCTTTTCCCGCATTGAGATCCGTTAGCACTGAACGGTAAACAGCCGAACCATCGGGCTTCATATAGTAATACCCCGTCAAGAGATATTGTCCAGATGGAGAAAGTGACACCTGACTATAGTGTTCGCCCTCGTTCATCAGTTTGACGGTGTAAAGCTTCTTCTGCTCTTCGCCGATGGTCAATCCTTCCAAAGATTTGCCAGCAACATTGACCACAAACGAGTCGCGGCTCTCTGGCTTGGCCATATTGACTATGGTGATTTCTGTGCGTCCTGGTGTCAATTGCAAATCGCCAAGCGATTTTTCCTCGCCGTTGACATAGGTGCGTTTGTTGCTCATGTGGGGCACGGAAACCGACACCTTCATGAAGCGGTCGGCATTCAATGCGAAACGGAAAGCCTGCATCGTGCAGACATTCTTTTTCGAGCCAGCAGACAACATTGTACCTTTGACAATCTGACTTTTGAAGTCATTGCCCTTCACAATCAGTGAAGCGTTTTCCTTCATCACACTCTGGATGTCGAATGGTTTGCCCTGCAAATTCAAGGAATCTGTTTGATAAGGAGCGTGAAACTCCATAGCAGGCGTACAACGGGCCGTGTTGACACTTATTGTGTCGGCAGACATGGCCGTTAGCGCACACCAGCCTAAAAGGGGTAAGAATGACATTTTTAGTTTGTGTTGTTTGTGTGTTTGAGAATGATATTTTTTACCGGGCTCGCCGGCAAGCTACTTTCATCTATTATTCTTGCGGGATAGACAGGCAGATGTCTGAATCCATTTTTCTCAGAAAAATCCAGATGCCTCGTTCTCCACTCCAAAGCGCCCGAAAGCTGGGAGCAAGCGTCCCACCTCACTGTCAGCCCTCTCTCAATTTCTGAAAATCCTTCTTTCTCAGCTTGAACGAGTTTGTGAGATACTTATCTCTGACGACCTGATTGTCGGCCAATTCCTCTGGCGTTCCCTGAAAAAGGATGCGCCCCTCAAAGAGCAGATAGGCGCGATTGGTGATGCAAAGCGTCTCTTCAACGTTATGGTCTGTGATAAGAATGCCAATGTTGCGGTCTTTAAGTTTCCAGACAATATACTGGATATCCTCGACAGCAATGGGGTCCACACCGGCAAACGGTTCGTCGAGCATAATAAATTTAGGGTCGATGGCCAGACAACGGGCAATTTCCGTTCTTCGGCGTTCGCCTCCAGAAAGACGATCGCCATAGTTTTTCCTGACCTTTTCCAAGCGAAACTCCTTAATGAGGCTCTCCAACGATTCGCGCTGTTCCTCCTTCGATTTACCAGTCATTTCAAGCACAGAAGCGATGTTATCCTCCACGCTCATTTTCCTGAACACAGAAGCCTCCTGCGCCAAATAGCCGATTCCGGCCTTGGCACGTTTGTAAACTGGAAAGTTCGTTATCTCCTGGTCGCCGAGAAAAATGCGGCCACCATTGGGAACGACCAATCCTGTTGTCATATAAAAAGAAGTGGTTTTTCCAGCACCGTTCGGCCCCAAGAGCCCAACGATTTCTCCTTGCTTCACATCAAAAGACACGCCGTTGACAACTGTTCTCTTGCCATATTTTTTCACCAGACCTTCCGTGCGCAAAACCAAGCGCTCTTCATTGGAAGTTTCTGCGGGCTGCAATCGTATATTGTCCATTTTGTTTTATACTCAAGTGATAATTCGTCTTCTCATTGGTTTCCAGCGTCTTCAACACGCTCTGCTTTCTTGGCTTCATTCCAGATTTCGTCCATTTCAGCGAGCGACATATCTGTCAGCTGACGACCTTGCTTAAGCGTATGCGCCTCCAGATAGTTGAAGCGGCGGATGAATTTACGGTTGGTCTTTTCCAGAGCATTCTCTGGATTTATCTTATACAATCTGGCCGCGTTGATATCCTCCAGCCGGTTCATGCACCGGAGAAACGTGGACTTACCGGAACCGGAAGGCCCGATGATGACCACAACCTCGCCCTCGTAGATATCCGTGGAGATATCCCGCAGAACCTCCAGCTTTCCAAAGCTCTTTTTCAGGTGGGAAACATGGATCTTCACGTTATTCTTATTGACGGCCACGGGACCAACTCCTCTCCAGGCGCTTGGCAGCCTTCGACAGAATCAGGATAATAATCAGATACATAATGCCAACGATCGTCCACACCTGGAAAGACTTAAAGGTGTTGGCCACCACATTCTTTGCGGTATTGACCAGCTCCGGGAAGCCGATGACCGACAGAATGGAGGTATCCTTCAAGGTAATGATGAACTGGTTGATGATGCTGGGCACCATGGTTCGGATTGCCTGCGGCAGAACCACCCGCTGCATAGCACGCCAATAGGGCAAGCCCAGGCTCCGGGCTGCCTCCATCTGACCCTTATCCACAGACTGAATACCTGCGCGGATAATCTCCGCCATGTACGCGCCGCAGTTCAACGCCAGACAGATGGTACCGGCCTGAAGTGCGGTCAGGGTTGCACTCAAGCCCATCATGTTGTTGAGGCAGTACGGAACACCAAAGAACACAAAGAAAGCGAGAACAATCATAGGCACGCCGCGAACCACATCGACAAAAATCATTGCGATCACGTTGCAGACCTTGTTCTTCACCACGCTGAGGATGCCAAAAATCATGCCCAGCAGCGTGCCGAACAGCAAGCCGCAAAGGGCCAGCAGCAGTGTCTGACCCATGGCGCGCAGTAACAGGTCGCCATAGTTCGACAGAATCTGAATCATGGGGCGTTTGCTCCTTTCCAATAAACAATGGGGCACCTGGCGGTGCCCCATTTGGTTTCAGCAATAGAAATCAGCCGAGGTACTTGGCAATGATCTCGTCGTACTTGCCATTCGCCTTGATGTTGGCAAGGCCGGCATTGAACATATCCAGCAGCTCCTGCTCGTCGCTGTTGAAGACTGCAAAGCCGTAGTCAGCGCCTTCATTCTCGGTTCCCTCTACAATCTTCAGGCCCAGGCCACCGTCCTTAATGGAAGCCGCCATGATGGGAGTATCCTCGAAGCAGGCAACTGCCTGACCACCTGCAACCGCCTGGTACATGGTGGGGCTGTCCTCGAAGTAGTTCAGGGTGAAGCCGTACTCGTCCTTCAGGCTCTCAGCATAGGATGCGCCCTGGGTGCCGGTCTTAACAGCAACCTGCTTATCCTTCAGATCTTCAAAGCCCTTGATGTCGGAGTTCTCGGCAACTGCCATGCACTGGGTAGCGGTATAGTAGCCGTCAGAGAACATCCAGCCGCTTTCCTTGCGCTCATCGGTAACGGTGAAGTTTGCGAGGATTATATCAACCTTTGCAGTCTCGAGGAACTCTACACGGCTTGCAGCCTCAACGGGAACGAGCTTCAGCTCAACGCCGAGATCCTTTGCGATACGGTCTGCAAAATAAACATCGTAGCCCTGGAATTTGCCGTCGTTGTCAACGTAGCCAAATGGGTTCTTATCAGAGAAAACGCCGATAGTGATCTCGCCGCTCTCCTTGATCTGATCAACAGTTCTGTAAGATCCGCTGGCAGCAGAAGAATCATCGGTGCTGTCGGAAACGGCAGAAGATCCGTTGCTGTTAGAGCATGCTGCAAGGGACAGCGCCATAGCTGCCGCAGCAAATACAGATGCTATTTTCTTGAATGTGTTCATAGCTTAGTCCTCCAATTGTTCCTTTTGTTATGTTTTATATGTTTACCTATTCAAAAAACTGCGCAAACTGAATTACACATTATCTTGAATAGGTGAACGTCTGTAGGAATCGCTGCGCTCTCTCGGTTTTAGGGTGATGGAAGAACTCCTGCGGTGTATCCTCCTCAACGATAACACCGCCGTCCAGGAATACCACGCGGTCTGCGACTGCCTCGGCAAACGCCATCTCATGCGTTACTATCATCATGGTAGTTCCGCCGGAGTTCGTCTCGCTGCCCTTTGCGAGGTCGAGAACGACGTTAAGAACCTCGTGCACCATTTCCGGGTCAAGAGCGGCTGTGATCTCATCAAGCAGCATTATATCCGGATTCATGATGAGGCTTCTCACGATCGCGACGCGCTGTTTCTGTCCGCCGGAAAGCTCCGAAGGATAGGAGTCAGCTTTGCCGTCAAGGCCAACGCGCTTCAGCAGCGCCATAGCCTTTTCGGTCACTTCGTCCCTGCTTCTGTTCTGCACCTTGAGCGGAGCAAGCGTTATATTCTTCATCACGGTCATATGAGGGAAAAGGTCGTAGCTCTGGAATACCATTCCGATTTTCTGGCGCACTTTGTAAAGGCTTGGCTTGCCGTGTTCCACCGGTTCACCGTGGAGTTTGATCGAGCCCCCCTGGATGGGTTCCAGACCATTTATACAGCGGAGCAGGGTACTTTTTCCGCAGCCGGAAGGACCAACCAAAACAAGCACTTCTCCCTGTTCAACGCTGAGTGAAAGATCATTGATGATCGTGTTGTCGCCGAATCGTTTTGTGATATGATCAATGTCAATAATGTGTTCAGCCATGTTATTCACCCCTCCTTTTGGTCAGCTTTCTTGATAGCAGTGAAAGCGGAAAACAAATTATAAAATACATCAGGAATATTGCTGCGTAAACCCACAAAGCCGCATTCGGGAATTCGAAACGGTTGGCGTCAATGATCTGCTTTCCGACTTTCAGCACTTCCGTAACGCCGATGAGCGAAACCAGCGCAGTGGTCTTGATCATACGGGTTGAAAGATTTATAATGTCGGGAACCAAACCTGAGAGCCTGCGGAAATATGACGTAGAAATAAAGCTGAGGTCTGCTGAGTCCGAGCGACAGCCCGGATTCAAACTGATGAGAGGGGATAGACTGAAATGCTGAGCGAACAAGGTCACCTACCTCGGAAGCTCCCCATATAGTAAGCATAATGACTGCCGCAGTATCGCCGCTCAGGTTTATTTTGGTCATCTTCGTTATGCCGAAGAATATAATGAACAGCCAGACGAGCTGGGGCATGATCCTGACGATCTCTATATAT
>OLPC01001743.1_pt1 | contig 17893 bp, 13 predicted proteins | sample 1672341 | NCBI WGS metagenome assembly OLPC01 (sample SAMEA3136673, study PRJEB25190) | human gut metagenome | reverse complement strand
TTTAAGCACCGAGACTGTTCGGGCTTACAACATGATTCATCTTGTATTTGCTTCCGAAAGAGAAATTAGAGAAAAATGGAGTGAGTACTACAGCGCTCTTTGTGTTGAAAACCCAGATAGGGAGCACCTGGCCCTTTGCGAGCGGAAGCAGCTTGAACTGCTGAGGGCCATGGCGAAGGCTCTGGGCTATTGCGACGATGTATCCCAGGCAGCCTTGGATACAAAATATGTTCCTATGGGATTGGTGAAGAGCCAGGAAACGAAGGAGTCGTACGACTCTCTCATAAGGGAGCTCGGCGATAAAATCAAGAATGGGGAGAGTTTGTCGAGGGTTTGAGGGGGCTTCTCTGTCGTTTTTACCTCGTAAAGATGTAAAAGCAGCTTACTCTTGTCCTGCAATGCTCCTCGTTGCGTCGCAGGGTTGTTCTGCAATATTTTGAGCGAATAATTGCAGAGCCTTCTCAAGATTGATTAGTCCATCGAATACATTGATGCAATGCGGTTCGATTTCGGTAGGCGTGCGAAAGGAGCGCTTCGACATTCCCTCGAACGCTTTATGGGCTGCTTCGCATCTGGCACTCCAGATATAGCCTAGTGAGCTTTCAAGCAGTTCGAGTGCTCTTTGGTCGCAGAGAGCACGTAACTTGACATACCCATGGTGACCAGCAATGAGCGAAAAAGCCTTTTTGAAGTGGTCAGAGAATTTGAACCCGTTAATCTGCCGCAGTCGTCGTTCTAGGTCTTCTTCTTTTTCTGGGGCGATGCACCTGTGCAGCAGGGATAGAGACAAATCGTTTCGGCACTCTTCAATCCAGCTGCTCACCATCATGAGATACACGAAAGAGTAAATGCTTGCATCGTTGCCTCCCGGTTCGGCGTGGAGATATGATTGCTTGATTGAATCTAGTTCATTTTTGATTGCTTCTATTTCTTTCTCAATCATTTACCTAAATGCCTCGCATGCTACAGAAAGCCTGCCTGTTAATTTTTCCTTGGATGAGAGTCCTTCGCTTAACCCTTCTTTGCTGAACCTCTCGCTTGAAATCATGGTCCTCAGGCACTCGATGATTTCTTCATCTGTTTTCTCTTTTACCGATGAGATATTCCTTGCGATTCCAACAAGCATGGCTTCAAAAACTGTTTTTGAGTTTGGCTTTAGATCGCTATTGATTATTGGTTTTGCCGCGGACAACACATCAAAAAATAGCTGTCTCATTTTGTTGATGTCGGATTCTTGAAGGTTTCTGTTTTCCCTCATAAACGAATTAAGGAAAACGGAGAGTCTCCCTCTGTAGCTCTCGTAATTACTGCAAAAAGCATAGACCCTCAGAATCATTTCTTGCCCCGCAAATCGATATCCAGTTGGCTTATTGAATGGGGAGATGCTGATCCACATAGGTGATGCGTTCAATTCGTTGAGGAGGTTGTTCAAAGAGCCAGAGTATATACAGTTGCGTATCTCTTGATTGGTTAGCTTTATCCCGCCGGTATTGAGCCGGTGGAAGATTTGGAAGAGGTATTCTTGATGTTGCTCATTTTCCCAGTCACACCTCAAAACTGTAATAGGTAGAACCGTGTTCTCTACCTTCTTTTTTAGGCTTTTGAGCTCAGGATTGGTCTCAAACTCAGATGTTCTAACCCCGCTAATCCTTTCATCGATATCATCGAGCTTAGAGAGACGCCAATCAGAAGAAATATTCAGAAAATTAAATGCACTTGTAAGCCTTTGCAGCCCGTCTATTACCTGCCATTTTTGCTTGCTGAAATCATAGCTAAGGCATAAGCTTGGAATTGGCAATTGTTTGATGAGAGAGTCTATGAATCTGGTTTGGTTGGCATGATTCCAGACTTCTTCTCTCTGGAAAGCGGGCTGTATGTCGAGGTCGCCTTCCTTGTGCATTCGGTATAAATCGGCAACCGATCTTAGCTCTGTGTACGTAACGATGTCGGCGGGCGGATAGATTGATTTTGAGTCGCTACTCATCTCGTAATAATCATCGTTTGCGCTGTTATCCATGTGCTGTCCTTTCGGGTGAATGACGAGGACGCTGACCGGTCTTAGGTGGCTATAAATCGTTCGGTAGCCCAGCCACAGTGTAAATGGTTTTCGGCTTCGTTTGCCTGAAAGTCTCTGTTCTTTTCCGCAAATCCCGTGCAGCCTGGCAACCGCACTCTAATACCTTATACAATAAAACATCGTGATAATTCTGGTCGCAAGCCCGAGGGCCGAGCGTAGCGAAGCGCCCCGCTCGGCCCTGCCCCTGCGCAACCACCAAACGATAAGGAACTGCATTAATGCCAAATATGCTCTCAAGCGCTAATGCCAGAAGGAATTGGTTCACCATAACGTCCCTTGTATCCAGGGACTTCAAGCTGAAGTACCGCCGCAGCGCCCTGGGCGTTCTGTGGTCGGTTCTGAACCCTTTGCTCATGATGATCGTGCTTTCCGTTGTGTTCAGCACGTTCTTCAAGTTCAGCATCGAAAACTACCCGCTGTACGTAATCCTGGGCAACGTCATGTTCGCCCTCATGGCCGATTCCACTTCGGGCGCCATGAATTCAATCATCGAATCTTCTTCGCTCATCAAGAAGATCCGCATCGAAAAGCTTATCTTCCCGTTGGAAAAAGTGCTGTTTCAGCTGGTGAACTTCTGCATTTCGCTCATCGCGGTAGCCGCGGTAATGATCTTCTTCCAGGTTATGCCGCACGTTAGCCTGCTTGCCCTGCCGCTGCTGCTCCTATACGTGGTGCTATTCAGCGCGGGCGTGGGCATGGCGCTTTCCGCCCTTTCGGTGTTCTTCCGCGATGTGTGCCACCTGTGGGGTGTCGTTATCACCGCATGGACGTACGCCACACCGCTTTTCTACCCCGTAGAAATCTTGCCCGATTGGGCGGCGCCGCTTATGCAGTACAACCCCATGTACCACTACGTAAGCTACTTTCGTGACCTTATTCTGAGCGGCACGGTGCCCGGCTTGCAGGAAAACCTGCTGTGCTTAGGTATGGCGGTGGCTGCATTTGCTATCGGCCTGCTCATTTTCAAGAAGACCGAAAAGAAGTTCATTCTCTACGTTTAAGGAACAACCATGCCCGAAAACGTGAACACCAGCGTTCTAGAAATCGAATCTGAGCTCGCCGACGACTCATCAAAGAAAACCATGATCAAGGTGGACCATGTGTCCATGATCTTCAACATGGCAAGCGAGCAGCTGAACAGCATCAAGGAATACGCGATTGCCGCCTTGAAGCGTGAGTTACGCTTTAAGGAATTCCGCGCGCTCGACGATGTTTCCTTCGAAGTGAAGCAGGGCGACGTGTTCGGCATTCTGGGCACAAACGGTTCCGGCAAATCCACCATCCTGAAGATCATCGCCGGCGTGCTGGAGCCCAGCAAAGGATCATGCACGGTTAATGGCAATATCGCCCCGCTCATTGAGCTGGGCGCGGGCTTCGACATGGAGCTTACCGCGCGCGAAAACATCTACCTGAACGGTGCGCTTTTGGGTTACTCGAAGCAGTTCATTGAGGAAAACTTCGACGACATCGTTGAATTTGCCGAGGTAGAAAAGTTCCTGGACATGCCCATGAAGAACTATTCTTCCGGTATGGTGGCGCGCATTGCTTTTGCGATTGCTACGGTTATTGTGCCCGAGATTTTGATCGTGGACGAAGTGCTTTCCGTGGGCGACTTCATGTTCCAGAAGAAGTGCGAAGATCGCATTACGAAGCTGATCAAAGAACACGGCGTGACGGTGCTTATTGTTTCGCACAACAACGATCAGATTGAGCGCTTGTGCAACAAGGCGGTATGGATCGAAAAGGGCCATCTGCGCATGGCAGGCACGGCGAAGGAAGTATGCCAGACGTATCGCGTGTTGGGTGGCCATGTGGGTAGCAAGGAATCGGAGCAGATCGTGTTCGAAACCTTGCGGGATCCGAAGAAGCCCGATATGAGCGGCATCGAATCCATCGAAGCGGACACGCGCTACGGCATTGCGGCGAAACTTTCAAGCCGCTGCTATCCCGACGGAGCCAAAACTGCGATCCTGGCTTCGGGCGAGCACGAAATGGTGCCGCTGATTGCAAATGGCCTTGCGGGGGCATTGGATGCACCGATCCTCCTTACACAGAACGAAAGCGTGCCCGATATTACGGCGCAGGAGTTGATCAGGCTCAACCCCCAGACGGTGTACGTGCTGAATGGCGGTACGCTGGATGTGGATGCAATAACCAAGGAAGCATCTTCTTCCGTTCCCTCCGCTTCGGTGAAAGTGCTGGAAGGTGAAGACGCCTGCAGCCTTTCGTGGTCGATTTTCCAGCACGGCGAAGAAAAGGGCCTATGGGGCTCCGATGTTGCCCTTACCTACGATGGCTGTTTGGGCGATTTGGCGTCGCTTTCCCCTTATCTGCACTCAAGCCAATGCCCTGTGCTCGTGAAAAAGGGCGAAGAGTCTGTCTCTACGCAAATGCGTGAAGTCGCAACGAGCAGGCAGAGAGTTCTTGTCGTTGGGGGCTTCAAATCGTTTCCTGATGAAGGAATTGCTCCGATTGCTGCCAGCTCTGCCGAGATTCACCGTTTTGTTGGCGACGGTCCCTATGATGCGAACGAGAAGATCAATATGTGGATTGGTCTGCGCAGCAAGTCCGATTCCTTCTTGGTAGTTTCGATTTGGCATCCAGAGGATGCCTTGGCCGTTGGCCCGTTCGCAGCGAAGAGCAGCTCCCTGATCTTGTTGGAGGACCCGCAGAACCTTGATAGCGTTGCTCACGCAATTGCCTATATTGGCAAAAACAAGAAACAGTTGCGTTTCGTGGGCGATAGAACCAGGTTTAACGATCTTGACAAGGAATTGCTGGTTAAAGCCTCCTCCTAAAGGAGATGGCTGCATAGAATGGGGCGTGACAGCATGGAGAGACAAGGCAAACGCCAGGCAACAGTAACTATCGAGCCTGTCGGTGAAACCGGAAATAGAGGGCCGGGGTTGAAGCGCGTTCTAACGTATGGCACGTTTGACCTCCTTCATTACGGCCACATTCGTTTGCTGCAGCGCGCTTCCCAATTGGGCGATTACCTCATCGTTGCGCTTTCGACGGACGAGTTCAATGCGGTCAAGGGCAAGAAGAGCTTCTACCCTTATGAAACGCGTAAGGAAATGCTGGAGGCTATTCGCTACGTTGACTTGGTTATTCCTGAAAACAATTGGGGCCAAAAAAAGGCCGATATTGCTGAATACCACGTTGACACTGTATGCATGGGAAGCGATTGGGCGGGAGACGCCCGCTTTGAGGCGTTAAGGGACATGTGCGAGGTTGTGTATCTCGACAGAACCCAGGGTATTTCAACCACCGAGGTAAAAGAGAAGCTTGGCGCTAATGAAGAGTAAGCGCCAAGCTTCTTTATTCTAGCTAATCAGCTTGTTGAAGGCCTGCTTCATTTCGGCCGTGTCAAGTTCGGCGTGATCAACATGCCGAAAATGCGTGTGTATGTCCTTCGGCAATTCCAGATAGTCCCCGTACCTGCTTGTTAGGAAGCTGTCAGGGTTATTGGGAATGAAACATTCGATTCCCTCGAACATCACCCTGCGTAAGGGGAATATGTCATCGATGCCGTATGACCACCATCGTTGCTTGCCATCGTCTAAGTTGTCGAGCGACCAGAGAGCGGCATGCGCGTCTTTCTTTTGGCAGATAAGCCCCAGCGATTTCGATTCGTCAAGCGCTTTGGTGAAATAGGCGTCAATAACGGGCGCCATCGCGTCGGTGGACGCACAGTAAGGGGATTGCTCCCAGGCTGAAAGCTCGGGGTCCTCGGACATCTTGCTGAGCATTGCCCTTCTGATATTCCGCTGCTTTTCTGCATTGTAGCCGCTAGCAGAAGGCGCCCAATCGTAAATGAACAGATCAAGGAAGCAAGGCAGCGATTCGTCTGCATACAAGAAGCGCACCTGGCGACATTGTGCGAATCTGTCGAACACTTCAGTGATACGAAACCGGTCACTTTCAGAGACAAGGGTGGTTAGCTTGTCTAGCTCGTCGCGAGTGATTCCCAGGTCAATATCGTCGTCCCAAGGGATAAAGCCGCCATGTCGGACTGCGCCCAGAAGCGTACCGAAATTGAGCCAATACGCTATGCCGCGCTCGTTGCAAAGTGAATCGAAGTCATGAAGCAATTTTGTGCAGCTAAGTTGTAGAAGACGCATTCCGCCGGTGGCTTCAGGCAGCGAGCGGAAAAATCGCTTCTTTGCATCGTCAACGCTTTCGTCTTCGTGCTTGTACATTTCCCAAGCGAACATCTTCATATGTTCGTCATGCGCTGCCAGGTCTTCCGAAAATGATTCCATCATGGGATAGCAGATATCGAATTTATGGTTGATATTTCCATTGATCCCGATGTCGGCTTGTTCGATTCGCTGCATCAGCTGCGCAACAACTGAGTGCTCGATATGGTCTAGTTTTTCGTCGAAGTGCTGTTCGGCGGCGTGAAAAGAGCGTGATGAGATAGGAAGGAACTGCTTTAACGCTCTGAAGAAGGGCATGTGGAATCCGTTCTGTGCTTTCCTGCTGTATAAGGTAAGAGCAGGCTAGTTGTTCTGTTGTTGCTATACTAAAACATATTTAGCAAATTTCGAAAGGCAACACATGCAGCCGGTTGTTTCACTATTGGTTCCGATTTATAACGTCGAAAAATATCTTCGAGAGTGTTTGGATTCTGCCAAGAGCCAAACCCTTTCCGATATTGAGATCATTTGCATCAACGATGGTTCGACGGATAGCTCTCCTGACATCATTCGCGAGTACATGCAGGCTGACAGTCGCTTTAAGATTATCGACAAGGCGAATTCCGGCTATGGCGTCTCGATGAATCAGGGGCTTGATGCTGCATGCGGTAAGTACATTGGCATTTTGGAGTCAGACGACTTCTTCGAGCCTGATGCGTTGGAGAAGCTGGTAAATGCCGCCGAGGCAGCAGAAGCGCAAGTTGCAAAAGCGAATTTCTGGTTCTACTGGTCAACGCCAGAGGAAAAGAATGAGCTTTTCGAACTTGTAACTGCGCCCATGACGGGGCATGTAGTTAATCCGCACAAGGAAACCGAAATCTTCTACCTGAAGCCCTCTATCTGGTCCGCTGTTTACCGAAAGGATTTCCTTGAGCAAAACGGCATTCGTTTCCTAGAAACGCCGGGTGCGTCTTTTCAGGATTCTTCTTTCAATTTCAAGGTCTGGGCTATGGCAGGTCGTGTTGTATTTTTGCAGGATGCCATTCTCCATTATCGTCAGGACAATGAATCGTCTTCGGTCAATTCTCCAGCTAAGGTGTATTGCATTTGCGATGAGCATGCTGAAATTGACAGCTTCCTTTCTTCGCATAAAGAATTAGCTTCGTTGAGGGAAGTAGAAGAGGGTATCAAGTTTGATAACTATATGTGGAATTACGAAAGGCTAACCGAGCCCCTGCAGCGCGAATTCATCCAGCGCTTTGCAAGCGAGTTCTCCTCCGACAAGAGCAAGGGCTATCTGAATGAAGCCGTGCTTGGCGAATGGAGAACAGGCGAATTAGCGGCACTAATAGCAGACCCAACGTACTATCATGCGCGTCGAGCTGCCCAGCAGATTTCGGGCGGCAAGTTTGCAAAGGCAAAATGCTATTTTACCGTTGGCGGCTTTGCGTCATTGGCAAAAGCTATATCACGCAAGGTTGGCTAGATAGGGCGAGTGGATTTTATGCCTTTCTTTTCAATAATTGTTCCCGTTTACAACGTAGAGAAGTACCTTTCCTTGTGCCTTGATTCTTTACGCAATCAGACCTTTCAGGATATCGAGGTAATTTGTGTTGATGATGGCTCAGCGGATGGGTCGTTGTCGATTGCCGAAATGCACGCGGCACTAGACTCTCGGATCAAGGTGTTTACAAAAGCAAACGGGGGAGTGTCATCTGCTCGAAATTTTGGCTTTGAAAAAGCCTCGGGTGAATACGTGCTCTTTATCGATTCAGATGACTATATGAGCGCCGATGCCTGTGAAGTTTTGGCAAGGGTAGTGAAAGAGCAGGGTCCCGACGTTGTGACCTTCGGGGCGAATTGCGTCCCAGAGTGGGCTAATTACCCCTGGTTGGAAAAATGCCTTAGCCCAAAAGCTCGTGTATACCATGACTTCGATCAGGCGATATTGTTTGAAGAGCCGTCCGCTCCTTTTACTTGGCGTGTTGCTTTTCGACGGGCGTTCTTAGCGGAAAATAATATTGCGTTCGATGAGAGCCTCCCGTTGGGTGAAGATGAACTGTTCTTGTTTGTGGCGTATCCGTGCTCTGCAAAAACTATCTTCATTCCCGACAAGCTGTACTACTACCGACTTAGCCGAGAAGGCTCGGCCATGGATAGCCTGTTTGAAAAAAAGACAGAGCGCATCAAATGGCACTACCGAATTATTAGCGGGGTCTTTTCCGAGTGGCAGGCGCGAGGCTTTATGGGACTTTGCCCCGCAGGGCTTTTGGTGTGGGCGATAGACTTTGTATTTGAGGATGCTTTCCGCCTTTCTGAGGGAGAGAGGCGCAGGTCGTTCCGGGAGCTTGGCCGCTTGATTGGTTCCTATTTCGATCATCCTCTCGAAACAGCACGCTCGGTAAGTCCTCATATGTTTACCGTGGTGAAGATGCTTCTTGATTGCGGAGAAGGGTCCGCGGTGCCGGGCAGCATAGGCAGGGAATACACCCTTTCCCGCATTGGTTGGACGGGTTATATTCGCAATGTTTGCTTGAGGGCGCTAGACAAGTTTAGCAAGTCGGCCTCGGAGGATCCTGCAGTAATGTCTCAGCAGAAAGCCGAGCTGGAAAAGTGCGAAGAAGATGCTCTTGCGTCGCTTGAGACTTTAAAGAAAGAATTCCGTGCGGCGCAAGAAACAACAACGGAGTAATTAGCATGTGGCTTGATTTTTTTGTTGCGGCACTAGCGGTGACGGCGTTGCTGTATATTCCAGGTTTTTTTGCTGTGAGGGCGCTTTCTTTTGGGAAAGCAACGGCGCTAGCGGCAGCTCCGGCGATCTCAACGCTTTTATATTGCGTTTTCGGCATCGTATACGGTTGGCTGGGTGTTTCCGTTGAGTGGTGGGCTGTAGTTGCTCCAGCGGTTGCACTCTCGCTCGCTGTGTGGCTTATTGCTTCCCAGTTTAAGAAAAATAGTTGCAGCCACGACACCCAAAATGTCGATGCGGTCGACCTGCCCCTTCTTGCGCTCTATGCAATGTTGGGCATGCTTGTTGTTGGCTTTGTTTTTGTCAAAGACCTGAACGGGGCAGCTTCCTTTGCTCAGCTATATGACAATGCATGGCATTTAAGTGCGATTGAATCGATGATGCAGCATGGCAATTTCTCGGTTTTTGCAAGCTCATTGTATTCAACTGATGAAATTGCCGTGGGAATATCTCCTGCAAGCGCTTCAGGAGGGTTCTACCCGGCTTCGTGGCATACTGTGACCGCACTTAGCGCGGGTATGGTTTGCGTAAGCTCTCCTGTTGCCGAAAACGCATCTTTGATGGTCTTCATGGGATTGGTTTTCCCCCTAGCGCTGTGCATGCTTTTGGTGGTCTTCTTCGAGGAGCGAAAGATTGTTGCTCTGGGGTCCTTGTTTGTACTTGCGTTTACGGCATTCCCCTGGGGTTTTCTGACATTTGGGCCGCTGTATTCGAATCTCGCAGCCTATTGTGTTTTGCCTATAGCTATTACGGCAGTTTGTGGACTGTTTTGCAGGACATCCTCAATGCGCGAGCGGCAATCTTGGATGATGTTGCTGGTATTTAGCGGTGCGTCTTTGGCGCTGCTTCAGCCTAATGCAATTTTTGCCGCGATTGTTCTCGGCGCTCCTTTCTGCGCCAAAGAACTGTGGTTTTCGACAAGGGGGTCAAACCGCGGGAGTTATTGTCCCTACGCTGTCTGCTTGCTGTTTCTTCTTGCCCTGCTTGGGCTCTGGTGGGTGTTGTGGAAGTCGTCTGCGTTTAATGCGGTGGTCACATATCCCTGGCCAGCCTTCGAGGGCAAAATGGACGCCGCGATTGGCTCAATCAGCCTTTCTTTGCGTTCTTATCCTTCCCAGTGGTTGCTTGCTGCGCTGGTTTTGTTTGGGGCTCTTTGCGCGATAGTCAGAAAGCGATTCCGTTTCCTTGTTGTCTCGTATGTGCTGTGCACGGTCACTTTTGTTGTTTGCGCAAGTACCGAGGGATCCTTGAGGTCTTTTTTGGCAGGTTTTTGGTACAACGATGCTTACAGGATTGCCGCGAATGTCGCTTTGGCTTCAATCCCCCTTGCAACTTATGGCGCGCATGAAGCTTTTTCCCTTCTCTGGGGCCTTGGTAAGAGGGTGGGGTTATCAGTGCGGTTGGTGCGTATGTCTTTGATTGTCTTGCTTGCTGCCTTTGTCACCGCTGTTTATCGGCCGACGAATTTGTTTTTTGAGTCAAATTACGACAATCAACCGGCTTTCGAAGTGGTGAATGCAAAGCTCAATTGGCTGTCTGCCCCCGAGGTGCGTAGATACACGGAAGAAGAGGCGTTATTTGTTCAGCAGGCAAAAGAGCTTTCTTCTGCTGATCCTGGCGGAATAGTCAATGTTCCCTACGATGGCAGTGTGTTTTCCTATGGGGCAAATGGGGCAGATGTAATGTTCAGGAGCTATTCTTCATACGGGGGTGGCTCCGAAAAGCTCGATAGCGTTCTGGTTCGCGAGGAGTTGTGCAATGTCGCAGATAATAATGATGTTGCTGTCGCGGCAAGCAGGCTCAATGCAAAGTATGTCCTACTTCTTGATTGCGGGGGAGAGGAGGCTGAAGAGTCAACGCTTGATGATGAGATTGCGAAATCAAACGGGCATTATTTCAATGGTGTGACCTCGATCGATGAGCAGACGCCAGGATTTAAATTGCTTCTTGCGGAAGGAGATATGCGTTTCTATAAAATTACAGAAATTACAGGATAAAGAAGCGCCCATTGCGGTCCGTTCAGGGTTGCAACGGGGACTTCTTTGCATTGATTACTCTTCCTCAAAAAGGCGAATACGGTTGATTTTTGCGCGAATCAACGCCGCCTAACCAAGATAGCGGCGCACCATATCCGTTCCAAAAGCGGTCATCTTGTAGAAGATCCGAAGTTGACCATCGCCATCAACGTCAACTTTCGTCTCTTCAAGCAGCCCATTTTCTCGTGAGGTTGCCAGGGCTTCATCTACGTCCTTGTTATTCAACAGCTTGTAGTCAGAGTAATCTTCCTTGAGTGCGGCGATAACATCGTTTGCGCTCAGCTCTTCGCCGTGGTTGAAGCATTCGATAATGGCGTAGTGCAAGGGGGGCAGGTTGTTCTTCATTTTGGCTACTCCTTATGTGCCTTGATACTTTTTGTGGGGTTGATGGCAATGCAGAAGATGCCGGCAATCATGATAAGCGCGCCAATCCACTGCATTGCGGAAAGGGGCGGGTAGTCGGCAGCCAAGCCGCCAATGTTCAAGACGCCCAATACAATCCAGATGAAGAAAGGGCCCCAGAAGGCGTACATGCCGTTGCACGCCATGCCCAGTGCGGTGCCGCACATGGAGTTTCCCTTATACCAGAACGAAAAGGCTGGCATTGCAAACAGGCCCGACACGGCGAAGATCAATATTGAGGGGTCGGAAACGGCCGTGCACAGGATAGCGGGCACGGCAGCAATGCTATCGCCCATTACGGTAAGAACAGGGAAGGCGATTGCCAGTTCTAGAACACCGGCTGTAATTTGCCTTATGGCAATGCCGATGCGGTAGTCAATCAGGATGGTTCCGAAGCCCGCAACGCAGCCCTCGAAGCCCCAGCCGAACGCAGCAAGGAAGGCGAACAAGCAGCCAAACAAGGCTTCGGGGCCCATGTCGGCAAAGCTGGTGCCACCAATAATGCCTGCAGCGGCAAGGCAAATCAAGATGCCTATAACCTTATGGACCTCAAGGCTTTGCTTGAACAACACGCGACCAAGAATGGCGCCAATAGCGCAGTTGAGCGCAGCGATGGGCACAATGACGCCCGGGTTGCCCGCTGCGGTTGCTGAATTCAGCGCCACCACGTAGGCAATGGTGGCGAACGGACCGCCGATGGCTGCGCAAGCCATCATTACCCAGCCGGGCTTCGTCTTGACTGTTTTCCAAAGGTCGCCCAGCTGACCGTTCTTGGCGCACATGGCCACTGACCACAATCCGCTGAACGTATCGTTCAAGCCCGCGGCAAGCGCGGCGAGGGTGAAGGTGATTGCAAAAGCGCTAAGGGGTGCGTTGCCGTTCCAGCCTTCGCCACCAAACCATGCGGCCCATACGCCTTGTGTTTCTCCCAGAGTTAAAAACGCCGTATACAGGCCGTAGCAAATGCCAGAAGCCACAGCGAAGGCTATCCCTTTTGTCATGTATTTGCGGTGACGCTGTTTTTGCAGGTTGGAAATGCTCTGTTGCATGTTTGCTCCTGTCGAAAGGGTGTCGGTTTCTAGGGGGGGTTGCGTTAGTTGATGCCTGTTTGATAGAGGGCCAGCGATTTGTCAAGGTACTTCTTGGCGTAGCGATAGTAGATGTACAGCCACTCTCCAACCGATTCCCCCTGAGATTCCTTGTAAAGGGACCAGAGATACCAGCACCAGCCAGCAAAGGCAACTGCGGCATAGCAATGTTGAAGCTGTTCAATGGAAGCCTGGTTATCGAAATAAAGGGAGATAAGCTTGTCTGCTGCCGCCTCGTCAAGCTCACTGCAAACAATGAAGGTTCCCAGGTCTTGTGAAAAATCGGCCATGCCGGAGTATTCCCAGTCGATCAGTGAAAGAGTGCCCTTTTCGTCCTTCAAAAGATTTAAATAGAAGAAGTCATTGTGGCAAAGCACGGTACGCCCTACGCCGTCGGCGCTAAATAGATCGTAGAGATGCGCGAACTCTGATTCCAGCTGACGAAAGTTGGGGATGGCGTCAAGGTCGGAGGGTTCGATAAGGCCTGCGTAGTCGCACGACTTCTGGAAGAAGTTGAAGCTAAGCGCCAATTTTGCATCAGAGCCGTGAAGCTTCTTGATAAGAGAGGTGGCTTCTTCGATGTCGGTAGGGTTTGAAGGGTCAAGCTGTTCGCAGTTGGGGATGAAGCGGGAAACCTTCCAGCCTTTTGCAGGGTCTTCATAGATAAAGGTGTCGTCGATTTTCAGCGATCGGGCCAATTCCTGCGCCTTTGTCTCTTCCTGGCGGTTGATTAGCTTGTCGGTGCCAACGCCGGGGTGGCGGTAGACGTACTCCCCGCTGTTGATGGCAAAATGGCAGGATAGGTTGGTAAGACCCTGCTTCAAGGGGTAGATGTCATGAATTTCGTCTCGGGTGCAGCCAAGGGTGGCAACGATGTTGTCGAAGGCTTCTGAATCGACGTTCTGGATGAACTCAGGGTCGAAAAGCCTCAGTTCATCGAGCGAATCGAACTCGTTGATCATGCCATCGGGATAGGGTCGCACTACCATATCGAGCTCTTTGATGTGGTCGATATAGATTTGCTCCCAAAGTTTGTCTGCAGTTTCGGGGCGGTCGTATTCTGCGACGAGTATTTCGGAAAAACGCTTGGAGAACGCTTTATCGAAATAAACATGCCCAAGCATAATCAAAGAATCGGAGCCGCCGATGGTTACCCCGGCAATTCGCTTGTTCGGACCTTCCTTTATGCACCATTCAGGGGTTTCGCCCTTGCAGAACTGAGCTGCGTAGTATGCCTGATACACATACGGTTCGAAGGGATTTTCGGTGAAGTAGTCGTCCGAAGAGCAGATAAAGGTATTGCCAAGCTTTTCGCGAACACGCATAAGGGTAGAGTTGTTGTTGCGCGATGCGTACTCGGGGTTAATAACGATGGTTACACCAAACGTATCTTCGAGGTAGAAGAAGTACTCTTTCTTGTAACCAGCAACAACGGTAATGTCATTAATGCCCGCCTCTTTGAGCTGTTTGATTTGTCGTTCAATAAGCACTTCTCCTCGAACGCGAAGAAGGCCCTTGGGCTTTTCGTAGGAAATAGGGGCAAAGCGCGAGGAGAGGCCAGCCGCCATGATGATTGCATTATCTACCTTAAAGGGAGAAAGCGCTTCTTTGCCTTCTGCATTGATTGCGCCATTTGAGACCATGCCCTTTTCGGCGAGTGATTTAAGCGCAGCGTTTGCGCTTCCTAGCGAAATGCCCGATTTGCTTGCTATTTCGCGCTGGCTTATGGATGGCGTGCCATTAAGAGCAACGAGCACATTGAATTCATTCTTAGATAGCAAAGATTTCTCCCCGTTGGTTTGTTCAATATTCGGCTATATGGAAATAATTTGAATAAACAATAAACGGGACGACTGGCTTATCGCACCCATTTCCCGTCGGCGCCCACATAGTAACCCCCGACCCAGCGGTTGGTTGCCATTCGTCCATCGCCCAGCAGGTAGTAGTCGCCGATCCAGGTGGAGTAGCGCATGACGCCGCTAGGGTTGGAATAGTACCAGTTGCTGCCGACCCTGTACCATCCGGTTTTCATGGCTCCACTGCCGTCAAGGTAGTACCACTTTCCTCCGATGGATTGCCACCCGGTAAGCATGGCTCCCGACCCGTTGAGGTAGTACCAGGCGCTTCCGACCCACTGCCACCCGGCGAGCATAACCCCCGACCCGTTGAGGTAGTACCAGGTGTTGCCGGTTTTCAGCCATCCTGCTTGCATCGATCCCGAATCATTGGCGTAATACCATTTGCTATCGACCTTGAACCACCCTGTTCTCAAGGCTCCAGACCCATCAAGGTAATACTTGGTTTCGCCGAGTTCCAACCAACCCGTTTTCATTACGCCATTGTTATAGAGATAGTACCAATCATTGCCGATCCACTGCCATCCGGTGAGCATGGCACCCGAGCCGTTCATGTAGTACCAGTTTCCGTTGATTAACTGCCACCCGGTGAGCATGGCGCCTGATCCGTTGAGGTAATAAGTGCTGTTGCTGAGCTTCAGCCATCCAGTCTGCATGACGCCACTGCCATTAAAGTAGTACCAGCTGCCGCCAATTTTCTGCCATCCGGTTGCCATTGCTCCAGAACCATTGAGCCAATACCGGGAATTGTCGAGATTCAGCCATCCAGTTTGCATCCAGCCAGAACTATCGAAATAGTACCAGTATCCATTGATGCATTCCCAGTCGTTACGTGTGTAGGAGCCGTCGGCGTGACGGTACCACCACTGGCCGCCGCTGTTGATCCAGCGGTCAACATTCAGGTAACTTAGGCAATCTTCTTTTTCGCTGCGGTAGCGATTCTGCCATCCTTTCCAATATATCTGTTGCTTGGGGTAGCGCTTGGAAACATTGTTAACAACGAAGTCGCAGAGCGTAACAATCAACGTTTCGTCAGACATGGATTCGTTGATGCCTGAATACTTGAAAAACCAGTTTGCGCCGTAGTAGTTGCCGTTTTTAATATACGAGGCGCCACCGCCGGCTCCGAAGAGGTTGACCATACCCCAGCATAAGCCTTTGATGCAATCGGGGCGGTTGTCGAGATTGATCCCAAATGCGCCCAGACACCCGCGGGCTCCTAGTGATCCACTGTAATACTCCGTGTAGGCCCAGCCGTTCTGCAGCCGCGAGAACTCATCAGGGTCGGCTTTGTATGCGGCATGCCATGCGGTGTTAAGGTCGTTGCCCAGTCGGGTAAAAGTGTTATTGCTTCTTGTTGCGCCCGTTACATCCCATCCGTAGCGGTCGCCGATAACCTTGAGGGCTTTGTATTTTGAGGGGTTGTACTGATATACCGCTTTAAGGAAGCTGCCCAGGCCATAGCGGTTGTCGAATTGGAAATAGCCCATTGCATGGTAGCCATCGCCGGAGCTAAGTCCTTGGTCGTAATTGCAGCTGCTTTCATACTTGCAGAAATAAAGCATCTCATCGCTGAACGTCATGGGGGAAACGCTGGAACCATTTGAGTAAAGTTCGATCTCGTTGGTATCTGGTGGGTATATATCCGTAATATCGGTGGAACCGTCAAGCCCGTCTGCCCATATTGCAAGCTTGCCATCGCTGTAGTCAGGTTCGGAAAATTCGGCGTCAGTATCGTATTCGCCGTCATCCATTGCTGCGATATCGGAATCTTCGTATCCGTCCGTGTTACCTGCGGTCTTGTCATCCACGTCGGTTTCGGACAGATCGGGTTTTGAGGCTATGCCATCGTCGTAAAATTCTGAGTTTTGGTCGCTTGGATCTTTTGTTTTAGTCTCATTGCCTGCATTGATGGTATCTGCGAATGCGGGGCAAGGCAAAAGACCCGTTACCAAAACCAATGAAAGGATGGAGCTGAATATTTTTTTCTCAATCGCCATGCAAGCTGCCTTTCGTGAATCATCCTTTCGATAATATCGAAACATGCGATGTTTGGTCGGGGTTCGTTGATGGGCGAGCCTTTGTTTTCATGTGCGGCACACAAGTTGTGACCGCTAAAGAAAAAGGGCGAGGGGGTGAACCCCTCGCCCTTTAGTTGCTATCCGTAAATTACAACCGTGGTACCAGCGTAGATGTTGTTGTATATCCACTGCGCATCAGGGTATGCCATTCTGATGCAGCCATGGGAAAGGCTTTTCCCCAGCTCGTTGTTTGAAGCGAGAATTGTATGGAAGAAGTATCCGCCGCTGATCTGTGTGCACCATTTTGCGCGGCTATCGGTGCTCAGTGCCATCCTTTTTCCGCCGCTAGTTCGGAACGTTCCTGTGATTGTGGGGCTGCTTGGTGCTCCTGTAACACAGTCAACGTAATACTGCAGGGACCAATTGTGTGATGAGCCCCTATAGATACCAACTTTATGAGTCGATCTGTTTACGGCAATGAGCCATTGGGTTCCACTGTTGCATCCCCAGATTCGATCTGTCATTTGGGCGCGTTCTGGGTTGGGAACCCAAGCTCCGCTGCCATCGAAGTAATACCAAGTGCCACCGATCTTCTGCCAGCCAGTTGCCATGGCGCCAGATCCGCTCAGCCAATACCAGGTTCCTCCTTGCTTCAGCCACCCTGTCTGCATCGCGCCCGAGCCGTTCATGTAGTACCAAGTTCTGCTAACTTTCTGCCAACCGGTTAACATTTTGCCGTTGTAGCCTAGAAGGTACCAAGTGCCACCGATCTTCTGCCAGCCAGTTGCCATAACACCCGATGAGGGGTTGATGTAGTAATATACAGAACCTTCTTTGATCCATCCGGTTTTTGCCTTATGAGTTTTGGGGTCAGCATAGGTTTTCATTCCACTACCGAGGTTTACCCAGCCTGAGCAAAGAACGCCATTGTTCTTTAATGTGCCGTCAGCATCGCGAGTTATGTTGCCAAGCGCTCCAGAAGACGAAGCAAAGCGAGCATTTCCTGCTGCGTCAACTTTCACCCAACAAGTTGACGCCATTGCGCCCAAATTCTTGAAAAAGTAATCGGATCCGTCGATTGTCTGCAATCCTGTTAGCATGGGATGTTTTGGGTCGGAGGGGTCGAGCCAGTACCAAGAGCCGCCAGTTTTTAGCCAGCCAGAACTCATTGCTCCCGATCCAGAAGCCCAATGCCAGGTGCTGTCTTTGCACCAGTCATTACGAATCATGGCACCAGAAGAATTGCACCAATAGAATGCCCCATTGTCGTCGACGAGCTTATTGGCTGCCATCTTTCCGTCTTGGGCAGAATCCATCCAGTACCACTTGCCTGAAACCTGGCGCCAACCGGTTGCCATTGCGCCATTGCTGTCAACGCGGTACCAGGATCCGCCAGCGCCCTGTACCCAGCGGGCAGAAGCGAGCGCGCCCGAGCCATCGGCGAACCACCATTTGCCGTTGTCGTCTTTAATCCATCCAGTTTGCATTGCGCCTGAGTCGAGATTGAGCCAGTACCATTTCC
>OLPC01001736.1_pt1 | contig 17937 bp, 34 predicted proteins | sample 1672341 | NCBI WGS metagenome assembly OLPC01 (sample SAMEA3136673, study PRJEB25190) | human gut metagenome | reverse complement strand
GAACTTGCCATCAATATAATAAATGAGGCAAGAGAAATGCTATCAGAAGAAACTCAGGAAGTATCTAACCAAGTAATGCAAAGACCCAAATGGAAAAAGACTTAAGATTATTAGTGGGAAACATTAATCAAACTCTCAGAGAATTAGATTATGTTTCGTACCTTAAAAAGATAGCTCTTAGTAAGGGTAAGAAAGGCGAATACCAATCCCATAGGTTGAAGAGTAATTATCTGAAAAGAAAACTCATATCTCTTAAAGGAGCCCTGAATAAAAAACTTCATGGGACTTATATTGTTGCCCAATTTAATTTTATAAGGGGGGAACAAAAAGAAACTTTTGAACAAACTTTTACGGACTTATCTCAGAAAGAGGTAGAAGATATACTTCAACTCGAGGCAGTTTTAAAACAATGCAGTTTAGAAATCCTAGAAATTAAAGAAATCCCAACCCAAATTAGGAAGGTATAACTATGGTATTATGTAAATAGGAAATTCAACTATTCACCTAATATAAATGAAAATGGCTAAGAAAACAGAAAAGAAGAGTAAATCGGAATCCAAGACTCCGGAACTCACAAAGGCTAAGAAAGCTTTGGATGCTTACCTTAAAGAGAACAAGTTGGACCCTACTAAGGATTGGACCAAAGACAAGAAACATGGTAAAAAGGTTACCGAACTTGTAAACAAGCTCAATAAGGAAAGAGACAAAGTTGCTGCTGCCTATCCTGAAGCTGACCAAGAGAACAACAAGAAATTGGTAAAACTCAAGGAAAAAGCTGAGAAGAAGGCTGCCAAAGAGAAAAAGGAAAAGAAAGGAAATGGCGGTAGAACAGCTACCAAATACGATTATCCTCTCATCGATGGCAGAGAAATGACTTCGGCTGAGAAGAAAAAATACCGTATGGAGCAAAGAAAACTTGCTTCAGGTAAGGCTCCCAAGGAGGAAAAGGAAACTAAGAAAAAGAAGGAAGAAAAGGTAAAAGAAAAACCGGCTTCCGATAAGAAAGATAAGAAGGCCAAAGACAAGAAGAAAAAGAAGGCCGCTAAAGAAGAAGATTAATAAGAGCACTTTTTACTTTTACTTATCATATTTTTGAGTATTCGTTAATAATGGTAGAAGGCCTGGCAATATAAAAATTGTTCAGGCCTTTTATTTTCTAATTAAGTCGAAAATGGAACAAGAAGTATATAAACCAAAACTTAGAATCACTACACTATCAGAGAATGGTACTCCCTTATCAGATAGGTTGGTAGATGCCTATACCGAGATGAATTCAGGTCCAAAGGTACAGCATAACGGTCCCATAAGAGTAGAAGTAACTCTTACTAATAAACAAGATATTGATAACTTCAAAGAATACTTAGATAGGTTATCTGGTACATTGCCTGCTAAGGCAACTAATGTTGGCAGAGGAAGACCTGCAGGGTCTACAACTAAGGAATTGGAATCACCAAGGGAGGATATTCTCACTGACGTAGAAAAAATGATTGAAGAAGGTAAATCTCAACAGGATATTATAAAATACCTTAGAGGATTGGGATTTGTATTTATCCTCACTGAAGATTTCCTATTTCACTTTCCGGGATTTGAGTTCGATAAAAAAGATGTAGGAGAACCCACAGATAATAAACAGTACCCCAATTCATTCTCTTGGATGGCAAGATGTATCAAACGAGCTAAGGACCCAAAAGCAGATAAATTTGACCCAATGATAATCTTTGGTTTTAGCATCCTTGGGGGACCTTCGAAAAAGATTATCCCATATCTCTATAAGGAAAGAAAGAAACCCTTAAGGGCCCAAGTGGGTAAGAACGTAATATCTTTCTCTCAGGCAGAATTTACTAAGCTTCCTAAGTATATGAGGGAAGATGAACGTATTAAGTTCTCTACAGAGCAAAGACAATTACTTCTCAATCCAGAAAAGAAGCCTTCTAAATTCTTTATGCGATGGGTAGATGATGCTATCTTCCCCGACTCAATCAAGGAAAAGATAGAGGAAATCAAGAACCGCTAACACTTACCTCCGTATTTATTAAAAGAGTATTTTATATAAAATAATTTTAGTATATTTGCATAAAGAAAATTTAATTATGGACAAGGAAACAAAAGACATCGTAAAGCTCATTGCTGGTATTCAGATTGAATCACTCAACTCAATCAAAGAGGATGTTAAAAATGGGAATGATATTGCCCAAGACTTAATCAAAAAACTCCTTCAGATTGAGGATGACGAAATAATTCGAGCACTAGATGAGCACATTGAATTATACGTGGAAATCGAGAATACTCCTCAACTGATAAATATGCTAAGTGAATACCAAATGCTGGTATGCTCTCACATATTATTCAGAATGGAAGATGAATGGGTACATACTAATTCTCAAGGAGTACTTGGTACCTGGGCAATATTCCAGAGGGCAAATCTCAAATTCCACCCAGAACTAACACTTTTAAAATTTTAATATAGACATGGAAAAGAACGAATACTTAAAATCAGTAGAAATGAACACTGGAGTCGAAATGATTCCTTGCGAATCCTCTAACATTGAGGGCTTTGGTTATGACTCAAAGAAAAAACAACTTTGGGTTGCTTTTAAAGGTAATCGAGTTTATCGCTATGATGATGTACCTTATGAAATCTGCAACGGTTTACATCAAGCAGAATCAAAAGGTAAATACCTTGCAAAGAACATTAAAAATAAATTCGAAACTACAGGTTATGAACTCAGAAACTAAATTCATATTGGGCCTGGTAACCTTGGGGGCAGTGATTTACTTTATTGGTGAGAATAGAACTCATCCAGTAGAAGTGAGCACTGCTCCTTCTCGTTTTGAAAGTCCAATAACCAAGTTAATCTCTCTTCAAGATAGCATGGGTATTAAACCAAAAGAAAGGGAGCAAAAGAAACAATGGTATAAGTATAGGGTAGAAATAGAAACTATTCCAGAAAATCAAATCTATAAGATTGAGAAATATGGATACCAGCAATATGAAGTTTCTAGATTGGGTGAAACTTATTCTTATGTAACCTACGAATTTACCTCAGACAAGGTAATGACTACTCAAGAAGCCTATGACTTCGTAAAAAAATATCCTGAAAGATGTACAAGGGTACCCAATACATCACAAGATAACATTTACGATAAATATAACGAGGATTACGAAGATTACATAAATGACCCAGAGGATGAAATTAACTATCCTCCAGAAATCTTCGACTTCCTAGCCGATTAACCCGAGCAAATAGAAAATAATTCAAATAAAATTTTTCTATTTAAAATAAAGTCCTTATATTTGTATCAGAAAAAGAAATTAATCATTTTACTAACATTTTAAATATAGACGTTATGAAAAAGAATGAAACAAAGGTTACTAACCTGGTTGCAACTAAGGTTGCCGAACAACTTGAAGGAATTAAAAATTCTAAGACTACTAAGGCTTCTGTCCCTAAGGCCAAAAAGACTAAAAAGGAATTGGTACAAGATGCTCAAGAAGCTGCCACTAATTTTGCCAATGCCAAATTGGTAGAACTCTCTCCTAAAACCAAAACTTCCAAAAAGGAACAGGTTGTCAAGGAAGTTAAGGAACAACAAAAACCATCCATCATCGAACAGGTAATTTCTAATCGGGAAGTTAAATACGTATACCCTGCCGATGTAGTTGATACTCTTGCTCGGAAGAAATGGAGACAACAAACTCGAAACGAACTCCATAGATTGGAACTTGCAATGGCTCGTATCAAAGATACAAACTCTAAGGAGTTTAAGGCTGCGGCTAAATCCTATGAGGACTTTAAAAAGAAGGTCCTCAAACCAGAACAAGTTGCATAAACCTTTATTAACCAGGTGCCCGGGATAATTACCTGGGCATCTCAATTCATACAAAATGGATTACACTATCTTCTCTGATAAAGAGATGCTTAAGCAGGACAAAGAACTTGTCGATTTACATAAGCGATGTTGTAAGTCCTATCTAATCCAACATTCACTTAAGCACTCCAAGATTAAGAAGTTCTTTATCGTTTACGATTGGTATATAAATACTGATAACGTAAGGAATTTCTTTTTCAGGCCTATAAACCTTTTCATTCAGGCATTGCTTTTAGGGCAACTTGATGAAATATCCGATTACATTAATCCTAACAAAAATGGAAAACGAAAAAAGAAACGAACCCGAAAAGTATAACGTACTTTATTGCAAAGGCAAATATCAGTATAAATCTAAATATCCCCAAATAGAAACTAAACATAAGGTTATCTATGCAGGGCCAGTAGAACCAATGGCACCCATCTGGGATAATGTATCAGATATGTTAAGGAAATCTGATAGAATTTGTACTGAATCTCGAAGAGAATTAAAGAAGTTAGAGGAACGTTCACAGAATAACCTTTACTTCAAGAAAAATGGTATTACCCATATAATCGTATACAAATGTTTAGAGAAATAGTTAAAGACCTATATATAGGCAAATCGAAGTTAACCATAGAATGTAACCAAAAGGAAATACCCCAAACTACCCTGGTTCAAGACATATTACAGAATACTGGATTTACGGGTAATATGCCCGACTACGGTACCTATGGTAATTTCAAGGATGGGAAATTTGAGATTACTCCAATGATGCCTAAGCATTGCTTATTTATTACTGGGGTACCCAAAGGGGCAATCCTTGATAATTTCAGAGTTAGAAGAACATATTGGTCCTCTTATTATGAGGATGATGTAAGAGGGTACTTATTTCAGATTACAGATGAAAGTATACCTCGTTTAATAATCACAAACTAAATCTATATGGAAGCAATCGATTACGTAAAATTATTTAAGCTCGACCAAGAGAATTATGATTTTAAAAGGGAAGAGTTTATATCCGAATTAGGTAAAGAATTTCTAGATTATTGCCAAACTACCACAATTGGGATAGATAAAAAGACTGGCAATATATACTACTACCGATTTAGGGAAATAGTTAAGAATTTCGAAACTAAATTCTGGGCAATCTCAGAACTTAAAATAGGAGAACCATTAACCCAGAAATTATGGAATGCCTTTTTCGCTACTCAGGTAGTTCCCCTAAGGCAAAGGTTATTCCCAAAGGTTCAGAAATTAATCGAAGAGCAAAAGGGGATAACCAATAACCGTAGTAAACAAGACAAAAAACCTACGAACCATAAAAAGGCAAACTATGGCAAGGGAAATCACAGACCTGCATGGGAATAAATTTAAGGTAGGAGATTATAAACTTTGCCTTAATATTCCCATCACTGGGAAAGGTAATTTAGTATTCACCAGGGACCTAATCTCTGGTGAACCTTTTAATTTATCAGTAAGTAAGAAAAAATATAAGGGATATTTCTATAACCTATCTTTGAATCTGTATGTAAGGTTCGATTTAGAGTATATGGGTTATGATGAAAGTTCCGATATCAGAAAATCTCATTTGTATGTCAGAAAAGGAAAATAAAATGGTAAGATTCCCAAGACCTATGGGGACTACTGCAATGGCATTAGAATATCAGAAGAACCCAAATGATGAACTTCTGATAAAGATACACAACTACATTATTAATCAATGGCTGATGGGTAATGGTGTATTATGTGGTATCACCTATGATATCAATACATTCTCATACCGTATGGGTATAGATATTAACTACATACGGGTATTTATGAGAGATAGGCTATTAAGCTCTAGAATATGGGATAAAGAAAAAGCAGAAGATTTACTTCAAGCGTTAATGGGAGAACAACTAGCATGGGCATTAGAAGACCGTATGGAAATAGCCCATCAGGTTAATATCCTAAGAGAATCTCAGGGAGGGAAATACGTACCGTTTATATCTGCCGAGCTGGGAAAGGCCCTTAAATTAAAGCTTGAATCCTCTACATCTCTGCAATCAATAGTACGTAATCTTACTGGAGGAAGTACTACAAATATCTTTGCCCAATTTAATCAACAGAACAACGTAACACAGCAAAATGCAATCACCGTTGAAGAGGCACGGCAAATCGTATTGGAATCACAAAGGGTATTAGATAAACCAGAAGAGGCTAAACTATTGGAGGATAGGTATGACATTAAGTCTCTACCGGAAGTAGTTGCTACTAAACAAGAAGGAGTAGATACCAGTAAAGAGGGTCTTAACCTTAATAAAGCCGAGCTAATGCAAATTACTGATGATTATAAGGGAGCTATGTCTTCATTCTCTAAAGAACATCATGAACTACGTAGAGAAATCGAAATGCGTATAGACCCAGACGAAGAAGACCCAGAGTTATATCAATATGAAGACTTTGAGAAAGAAGAAAAAGAGGATGGCTCATTTGCATCTCAATTCCTCCGAAATAGTAAGCTCCCATAGTTATATCCGGATATTGCATATTTAAAAAGAAAGAATTATATTTGCATATCAATTTTAAAATAGACAAAAATATGGAACTACCAAAGACATCTTACAAAGAGACTCAGGTTAACAAGGTTAATCAGGGTACATACTTTAAATTAAAACCAACTGATACTGCTCCAGTATGGGTAAGAGACCATTATGATAAATCATCTAAGACTTATGCTTGCCATAAGTATGATGACTCAAATCACGAAAAATTTCTCAAGGGAACAAGGAAAATATACATTGACTTTACATTTTAATCACATGAACTTATTTAGACGAAAGAGATGCTGTAGTGAACTCATTGCTATTAAAAATGGCAACTTAGTATTCAAATTGAGTAATACTCATATCAATGCTGCTTATAATACTTTACAGGCAATAATGAGGAAATCTGGTATATTCGATGAGAATCTATATTTCGATGTCTATCAGGAATATCGGAAACATTATGCTATATACGACGTAGTACCATCGTTGCTAAGGTATAAGCTACCATTGATATTTTCAGGTAGATACCCAAAGAAACTATTCGATAATCAGTTTACCTTTGAGGAATTGATACCTAATGCTTTGGTATATCATAACTTACCAGAAAATTTCAGATTACCCGAAAGCTTAGAGAAAATCCTTTTAGAAGTCAAGAAAAGGGTATCTGCTTATATAGACCAAGATGGCATATCAGACCAGGGTTATAGGGATTTGGTTCGAACAAATTTCGTAAAACAATGGGATGTATTTAGAAAAGACCCATCTCTTATAGATTGCTATATGGATGCTCAATTGGGCATGCTATATATGTGGGCTAGAGTAGAAAATAAAACAATAGTAAAGAACATAATCGAAAGAACTCAAGATGAACTAGCTCAAGAGTTCTTATCTAAAAATGACGAATATGGAAAATAAAGAAAAGTTTGCCTTCAGAAATGTAAACATGTCTCAAGGTGTAGAGGTAGAATTTATTAAATTGCTTACCTCATTAGAGACTAAAAGTGATGAAGATATTATTAAAGCTTTTAAAGCTCAATTATCTTCTGGAGTATTAACTTGCCATGCAGAAATGTTATCTAGAACACCAAATCAGATAATATTTCAAACATCTCAATTCAGTAAACCCTATAACTTTTATAAAAACTGGGAACTATGGGTATTCTCTAATATCCTGGGTGTATGGACTTTAAATAGGTTTAGGATATGATTACAATGAAAAACCTCCAAGTAGAGGATATAAAAGACGAATGGTTATATAATGCCTTAACACAAGGTATTAAAGAATGTATAACAGCTCCAGTCCTAACTTTGGACCCAACAAAACCAGAACCCATTAAGAGGGCAGAGATGATACTAGACAATTTCTCTCAGGAGGGTTCTCCAGTAGTAGCTACGGTAATTGCTCCAGGCAATTTCATACAAATGATATTACCGAAACATGAGATACTTCTCTCGGTAATGTTCATATATAAGGAAAGAAATACCTATGTACAACTTATAATACAAAAACTTGCTTATGAACGAGAAAAGACTACCACCAAGACTAATGGTTCTGCTAGTAGTACTGAAGGGTGAAAAGGTATATAAAATACCTCTCGAATCAGGAATAAAATTGGACCATCTAAAAGATTTCAATACACTGAGGAGAATCCTTGTCCCTTTAGTACAACTATATCATGGAGTAGGTTTTGATACTAGACTTACCTATGATGAATTTAGTATCTTCATTAATGACCTACAACATTTAGGGTATGAAAAGTTTAATAAGTATTCCTCAGGTATACAAGAATTGGTAGAAGTAAAACCCATCACTGAAAATGACCAGGATATTAGGGAAATACGGAATGGGTTACTTACCTCTCTTAAATCTCAGGAGTTATCAGAGATATTAGCTACTAAACTAAAGCAAGCCATACATGAAGTATTTGAAAACGAGAAGAAGAAAGGTGGGCTAATGGATAAGGAACCCTCTTTAGAACCTATGGAGAGTTCAATCATAAGAGAGGCTCTATACTTGCTAACTCCCCAATTACCTTAATAATTGAAAGGCAGTCTAATCCACTGCCTTTCTTAGCGTATACACATCCTCAGTCTCCTTAAAAATAAAATAGATATATTTTTCTATAAAAATAAAAATGCTTATATTTGCATATCAATTTAAAAATAGACAAAAATATGAAAACGAACTCAGTAACTTACAATCAGGCAGACGAACTAACTAAGGTAGTTCGCAATTTCTTAGAAAAGAAATCTACATTTGAACTTGACTCTGATGAACAGGGTAATCTTCTTAATTTCCTAATGGGACTCTTAATCAAACTAGAGGATGATTACAAACTCAATTGCTTGGATATTAATCAGGTACAAATCTATGATACTACCTATTATTCTTTCATTTTCGAATCCGTGATAACTGCTGATACTAATCCCTATAAGGGGCAATTAGCATCTGCTGCAGTTCAATTCATGAATGAATTTACCGATAACGATGGGAGGTTCATATCATTCAATCAACTCGATAGAAACAATTGGATTTTCCAACTTAATTTCTCAATCGCATGACAAAGTATAACGTTAGTCCATTAGTTGCTCGGGAGATAGAATTCTCCACGGGCACTATCTTTGGTGGTAGTTGGTGCCGATACTTTATTTCAATCACCCTACATCAATGCTATATAGAAGCAACATGGAAAACCCGTCCTAAAAATGATTTAGACGGGAACAAAGAAATCTTTAACTCTTTACAGGAGTATCTAGATTGGTTTGCTAATCTTAAGAAAACTTACGGAAGGAGAATATCCCGTAAACAAATGGTATATGCTGCATATGATGAAACAACACGTACCTTCAGTTACAAACCCTACGAGAATTGGGCTACAAGACGTTCTAAAGAGAAATTAAATAAGCCCAAGGAACCAATGCTGGCCGATGAATTATACTAATCCCTAACCAGTTAATATATCCTCAGGGAGTTTAGAAACACTAACATCTGGGCTCCCTTAATTATTGCATATTTAAAATATTATTTCTATATTTGCATAAGAGAAAAATAAATATAATTATTAACCGACCTCGAACAGGGTCACAAAACTTATTTCCTATGACAACTATTAACGAAATCTCAAATCACATTATGGGTTACTTTGATGGAACTCTTGATGCTTTTGGTTACACTGCTCAATCAGTTAACGAAATCTCAAATCCGGATGAATCATATATGGGAACTCTTAATCTTCAATTCCGGGATTATCCTATAGACGATGACGAAAAGGTAGAAACCTACTGCAGAGAATCCGATGCTTTTGAACAATACGTGATAGAATTCATTAATTCTCATTGGGATGAACATCACCCATTAAAAGAACTTAACCCTAATCATCATTACATGTCAAACTCATATGGAGATACTATCCAGGTACATTTCAATGATGAATCCCTTTTCATTATCATTACTATGACAGGGCAATATTAACAAAATCTTCTGGGAGGCACTCAAAACACCTCCCAGAACCTCCCTATTTATAAAAATAAAAGTAGTTATAAAAACAAGTTTAGAAATAATTTTGTATATTTGCAGTGAGAAATATTTCTCAAATAATTTTAATATAGACACGTTATGAAAGAATTAAAAAATTTAGAGGCCATCCGGGAACTGCTTGCTTCTCATCCCATTTATACTTATGATTACTCAGATGGCTTGCACATTAACAAGGAAGCTACCAATATCCAGGTTTATTCAATCGACTTAGAGGATGAACCTTTTGCTGCTTATATCTCAGGATATATCATCACATATGCTTCAGAGGAAGTTCTCTTCGAAAATCTCCGGGAAAACATTATTTCTCACATGGACTTAACAAAGGGTGCCGACGACCAATACTATGATTATTCACCCTCACAGGTAGAGGCTATATTATTCGGAATCCTTCAATTAACCCCAGAACATCAGGATTATATCATAACCGGACTCAAAAAACATCTCCGGGAATTTATCCAAGACGATGAACAAGATGAGGACATGATATCCCAATATACCAATATCTACAATGCTATCGAAAAATGGGAATCAGACCACAGGGAAACAGAAATCTTCCAACAACTTGCAGTATCAGAATTATTTAACCAACTAAATAAATAATCACTATGGTAAACTTATATAAATTACTCAACGTACTGGAACAGGGCATGTCTCTGTTCCAACTTAATAAATGGAAAACCGAAGGCATCTGGTATCCTATTACTCAATACAAAAAGGAATCGGACGAAATCCAAGTAGTAACTAACCTATTTATTGCTGACCAGGAACAGTACCATATCCAACTATCTGGGAATTATCCAGAAGAATCTGAAGACTGGAACAAGTTTCTAGAGGAAAACCAATGGAAAATCTATCCCTTACTTGCAAATATAATGCAAGTCTTCTTGCCCACAGGGAACTATCAATTATTCTATACTCAATATCCACAGGGATTCATATCCATAATCGCTAAGCCCCATGATAAGTAAAGAACTCAAATCACAATTAAGTATTCTTAAGGAAACTAACCCAGAATATATTCAAACCCTAAAGGATGCCGTTACGGCATCCTATAAGGCAGAACTTCAGGCAATCAAACCCAGTTCTACCGAAGAAGAGGAACAACTCAATATCGAACTCAAGGACATAGTATTAAAAATACTATTTGGGCCTTTCTATAACTATTTCATATCAGAATACGTAGTATCAGATACTATATGGGAAGAACAAGATAAATTAATCGAGGACTTATATTATTACTTCAAATCATGACACCGTATATTCAACAACAACTTAAAAAGCTATGCGATAATCCAAATTGGTATGACGATATGCTCATCTCATGGGATAAAAACCCAAGAAATCAAAGGGAAGCTATTTATAACTACCTTTCTCATGTACAACTGAATGGGTTACTAGAAAACACTCAGATAGTTTTTACATTCATAGATGGCGACATGAAACCAGCTTTCTATTTCGAAATTCCCAGAGATACCAATCGATATCTTATACTGGGAATCCTCGATGAAGCAGGTTATCCTCATTGCTGCCTATTAGGCCAACCAAAACAAATGTTTAACCCTCAACTCAATTAACATCATGGAACCAATCATAACAGTAAACCAATACCCAATCGGATGGGAATGGTTAGACAGAGTACCTCTAGAGGACTTTAACTGGCTAATCGAGATATTTGCTATCCTGACCGATAACACTGATACTTATAACTTTGTAGGATATACGGATTCAGAAACCTTACCAGGTCATCAGAAGATATGCTCAGTAGACAAGATACCATTAGCTAACTTCCTAAACGAAGACCAAGGCTATCAAACAGGTATATCAATGTACGGCCACTACATAGCATGTAAATGCCTTGACATATCCTCAGAAAGGGAGTACATGAATCAATTTACCGATATAAGAATACTAACCAACGAACTAAAGCCATGCTAACAAAAGGAAAATTCCTGGTACCTCGAAAGATACCAGGACACACTAAAGACTACACAGAGGGGTTCACAGAAGAAATGGTAATCCCCTACAGAACTGAGGAACTAAGGCCATATCTAAGGTACCCCAACCAAAGGATAAACAACAATCACCTTCACTCAGAATTCATAAGGCTAAGGTTAAGAGAGATATTACAAATAAATCTAAGTGATATAACCATAATCGATATAATCCCACTACCATGAATATCACATACCTAAAGGTAATCCTATCCCTAATCACCATCCTAATCCTCATACGCAATGAGAAAATATACCAAGCCCACCCAACAAACAAATTAAGGTACATAATATCACAAATCCTAATCCTAATAATATATACCACCTTAATGATCCTAATACAAAGGTACCTATAACCAATACCCCCCTACCCCAACACAAAAATAAAAAGAAAATCTTAATAGCGCTAACTAAGCTACCATCCTAACTAAGGAATAAATACCTAATACATATACCCCTTACTATACTACATACCAATCATATAATACATAATCAATATATCCTAATACATATCAAGGTACCTCACCGGGGGTTTTGGGGATTTAGGCAAACAAGGCTAGGCAAACTTATCCCTACTATACAAAGCCACTCAACTCACTATATAGCCACTATACCATATAGCTCTACTACACACTTTAAAGGCAAACTCAAAAAGGCCTAAAAAGGCAAATAAATCCGACCATTAATGGCCCCTAAATTACCTTATCCGAATTACCTTACCAAGCACTATTATATAATACATATCAATTAAAAATTCAAGGTAAATATGAAACACAGAACCCACAAGGATTTTCCATCCTACCGATTCTATTCAGATGGTAGGATTAAGAACAAAACAACCGATCACTTCATTAAGGTAAAACGTCATATGAAACTGATTGATGCTAAAGGCAAACGTAAAGGTATCACTGTTCAGAAATACTTTGCCGAACTATTCCCTAACCTATATACTTGGGAAGATAAAAGGGGTACCCCTAAACCTACCTATATACCCATTAGGAAAGTTAATAAGAAACGTAGGAAATATAATCCTAAGTTCATTAAGGCCATACAAGAGAAGGCAAATTATAAAACTTGGGATGAATTGGTTAAAGAATATAATATACCGATGGGTAGTATAGGTTATTTATTAAAGAAAGGTAAGGATAAACCCAGTGACCAGGTTATAATTAATATTGATAAGGTAATTATAAGGGGTTAGGTAATAAGGTCCTAGAGTTTATTGCAGTTATTGGCTAAGTATTTATATTAGCAATATTTGCATTAATTCTAGGACCTATGGTGTTATGGCCTTACTCCATTCATGGCCTCGGAGATTTTACCCCAAATCAAACCTGGGTAATTTCTCTTACCGAAATCGAAGGCTATGATAAACCCCTAATAGAATACACTACCTGGGACGAAGAGAAGGATGGTCCTATACCCGGTATAAAACTTTTCAAGGATTTCAACATTTACCTTGAACGAGAATATTGCGAATACTAACACATTGCCCCAGGCCTAACTTAGGTACCTGGGGTTTTACTTAGCCTAACTTAGTAAGCCCTTATAGGCTATCCTAATCTCTATAGGCTTACCATAGTCCCTATATGGCCTTATTGAATTAGGACCCAATAGGTTTATAGATGGCAATAATAGGGATATAGCTAATCGGCCTTAATTCTTTATCACCTTAGTCGATTAATGGCCTTCAATATACAGGTATATAATACACTCTCAAGAGGACAGGCATAAGCCATATAGGATTATCCATATACATATCATATATGCCCACTACAAGGCGTGTGAAGATTACCCTTGTGAACCCCCAAAATTAAGTGCAAATATTAAGTCCTTTTAGGGTGCACAATATTTTCTATTTTATGAATTTTTCACAAAAATAATTTTGAAAATAAAATTATTCATTTTCTCAAAAATTTTTCTTGAAAATGTTTGTAGATTAAAATAAAGTTCGTATCTTTGCAATGTGAGAAAAACAAAGCGATATTTGAATGAATTTTTAATTAAAACTTTTTAAGAAAATAATTTTCTAAAAATTTTGTAGATTAAAAAATAGTTCTTATATTTGCAATACAGAAATGAAACAAATACTACCTTATTAGAATAGTTAAAAAAGTCTTGAAAGTCTATTTGAAAAGGTAATAAAAATAATTAATAATAAAACTTTCAAGCATTTTATTATGAAAAATCAAATTAACAAAGTGAATGTAGAAAAAGCAGTAGCAAACAGCAAAGCAAATAGTTTAATTGCTTTAGACGTATTGAAAAGCGTAAAAGAAAAAAATGCAGGTCTTTTCAAAACTTCTTTAGGGACAAAAACAGAAATTTACAAAAAAGAACTTTTTGAGGGTGCAAACGAAAAGCAAATCAAATCGTTACGCAAAAAGTTCAGAAACGTAACTTTTAATTTTCTTTCAACCATTGCAAACAATGCAGATAAAAAACTAATTGAGGGCTTTATAGACTTTTATAAACAAGTCTATGTTTTAAATGATTTTTCTTTTTCTTCGATTGCAAGCGAAAACACTAAAGAAGAAAAGAAAGAGATATTAATAAAAGGTCTCGAAATTGTGAAAAAATCAATGAAGTAAAACAAAATCAGATAAGGAGTAAAATTTTACTCCTTATCATAAAAATAAAATTATTATGTTATTAATTTTGTTTGTTATCTTATTAGCTGTTTTTGTTAGTGCTTTATATGTAGTTTATATTCTTTTAAAATCAAATCATAGAATAATCTCTATTATTGACGTACAAACTTTTCAATTAATTAATGTAGAGCAATTTCTATTGATTGAACAAATAAGCATGAACTATTTAAATGAAGTTGAATATACAATTTATAAAAAATTTTCTTTTAAAACTTTTTTACTATACTTATGTTATTGTTTAAATGAACAATTTAAAGAAAATTTAAATAATCATTTAGTAGATAATTAAGAAAGCAAAGGGACAAATAAAAATGTTTGTCCCTTAATTTTTATTTTTAAATGTTAAATTTAACGGAACCGTACGCCCCATTTAGTACCCCACGATTTTGGGCTTTCGCTATAAGGGGTACCTTGAAGGCAAATACACATTTTAGTACCAGGAAATTTTGACACCTCGTATTAGAGGCATGCCCCGATATCCCACACCACACATACTCACAAAGAAGCCAGAGACCTAACATCCCTGGCAACTAATTAAAGTATAGCACGAATTAAATCCTTAGTCCTATCTTTCCCAAGAACTCCTCGAACCTTACCACCTTTCTTCTCATAAAAGAAAACATAATACTGTTGAAGATTCCTTAACCACCACCTCTTAACTTCACCATACCCATCAAAGTACCTTTCTATACAATTCATATCCAATTGGGTAATCCATATCTGATACCAAATCCGATTACCTTCAGAGCATCTTAGGATTCTCTTTTCATTATCATCCCTAATTGTTTCAACCTTCACCATCTTAATAATCCTCCCTCACTGATTTTAACCTACTGGTAATATCTATTCTCCCAGTAACCTTTAACACCCTACTATTTTTTCTCTTTAGGTATAAATATCTTAAATAATCTTCTGCCCTTTCAATTGCCTTATCCTTATCAAGGAAGGTTTCTATATTACTCGAATTCTTATCTCTAAGTGTAAGCCAAAACACCAATCCCAGGAAGGAATACCTAATCTTAATGAAGTACCTTCCTCTGCTTGTATGGTAGTAAATCTGATACTGATACTTTCTCATAATTCTTTATATTGATTATATAATATCATAGACTTCGGATTATCCCTTTGGTAGATTACAATATCAAAGTTCTTTCTATAAACCAAAAACTTATAAAGATATGGAAGAAACATTATTCAAACTAGCACGTGCAATTACAGATACAGGTACAGATACTGTATCTTCAGAGGGTGGTACTATAACCTACCGTATCACTTCCATCAAAAGGAAACTGGTAAATGGCAAAGTAGTTTCAACCTCTACACCCTCTTGTACTTTGAGCTCAGCCTCCGTAAGTTGGGCTATTTGGGGAGGAGTTACCGTTGGAGATGGTTACTTAGATGTAAAAATTAACTATTCAAAAAATACTGGGTCCTCAAGGTCTACTACTCTGATATTTGCCCAAAATGGGCCTAATAACAAAATCAATCTCACAGTAACTCAAGAGGCTGGTGTAACCTATAGTGGATACATAGAAACGGTTTCAAACACACTGCCTTTAGGTAGTGATAAATATGATACTGCTCAAATCCTTGTGATGGCCTATTTAAAGGGTAGTGATGGGTCTAAAAAGCCAGAAACTCCCCATGTGGGTAGTGCTCCCGATTGGTGCTCAGTATCCGTTGCCTCAGTGGATACTCCTGAGAACTATTACATGTTATCCCTAACCGCTTTATCGAGTAATCAAACTGGAGCTAACCGTTCAGGGCATATCTTCTTAACCTGTGGGGATGCTAACCTTAGTATACCAGTAACTCAAGAGGCTTCAACATTCACTCTCTCTGGATTGCCCACACATACAGGCTACTTTCTCTTTGGCAAGGGAGCTAGGCCACGGAATACATCACCTTCAGAGCCGTCGTATCTACAACGGCTCTCAGGAACTGGTACTACTACTATGAATATTCCATTCTATGCCAATGACTCAGAACCTGGTTCTAAAATAGAATGTACTACTGGAGATAGCGTAACTGTATATACTAAATCAGGTGCTACCTGGATATTAGAGGGGTCATTTATAGTACCAAGTGCAGGAGGAACAGTATCAATCTAAAAACATTATACATTATGGAAAATAAAGTTCTTAAATTAGGGGGGGAGCTCCCCCCCCCCTAAGACTTATATTGAGATCAAGATAATATCCCAATTATAAAAGCAATTACCCAGAATATAAGAGCCAGTGTATATGCAACAGAATACCTATGCCAGGGATACCAGCAAGTAATATAAGAATCTACTTTTAGTATTTCTGGATGTTCTTCTTCGTATTTTTTATCTTCTTCTCTAGAATCATACTTATATAATATGAAGAAAGGTAAGAATACGAAGAAGATTATTAATGTAATTGGGAATAAGAGTAGGAGAAGTATCTCCCACCCTTGCATTGATGTCCCAGCATAATCACCGTCTCTATCAAAAAAGAATCTCATAGCAACTTATGTTTTAGGTACTTGGTTAATAGGTAAATCGGAAATAGAGGTAATACCAACCATACCGATATAAATAATATCAGGGAATGGACCCTATGAGTGTACGGTAAATAATCTAAGCAAACCTTTACGAAGAATACCGTGAACGGTAAGCATACCAAATAAATTATTGCTAATACAGTAGTCATTGTTCTTTGAAGTATTTGTTAATAATCTTGGTAAGCTTCTTATCGAAATCAATCATCATATCAAAAGCATCGGTATCTTTCATGTTCTTTATCTCCTTGTCAAGGAATTCTATATTTCTCCTAATTGAGAAATAAGCCTTGTATGCAAGGAATCCCTTCTCATTTTCTTCGGTAATAGGGAGAACTTCTCCTTTTTGCCCATCTAATCTTGGATATGTATTATCAGGACCAAGAGTTCTTGCAACTTTTACCCGGTTACTGAGCATTGCAAATCCACCTTTCTTATCAATAGATTCTACTGTTACTTTCTCTGTGAGGGGTCTTCCTGATAATACGAAGATAACTTCATCACCTTCTTTGAGCTTTTTGATTTCTTTCTTTTCTTTTTTCATATCTATTTTATTTAGAAATTTTCTTTATGCAAATATACTAAAATTATTCTTTATTTATTGCATTATCTATTTTATTTTTTATAAATTCATAGGCATTGCCCCGGTAATCCTCTAGCATTTTGTATTCCTGTGGAGATAGAAATATTCCGTTTACTTTAAAAGCATCTCTTAGATGCTCTGGTATAGTGCCCTGGTGAGCGATGTTATTATAACGGATAATGAAAAGTTTCTCTTTATCTTCATCTATAACACCAAGAGTGTTGACTGGTTGGAGTTTAGTTTGGTAAATTCCCCCGAAAGCCGAAGGAACCA
>OLPC01001734.1_pt1 | contig 17948 bp, 19 predicted proteins | sample 1672341 | NCBI WGS metagenome assembly OLPC01 (sample SAMEA3136673, study PRJEB25190) | human gut metagenome | reverse complement strand
AAAGTGAGCTACAATGCTGGCGCCGCAACAGACGATTGTGCGGGTCAGTGCAAATTTCCGCTGCGAGGGTGCTACCGCTAACCTTTGATATTTCAATTATGAACACCCTACCTTACAGGGGGTGCTGTCGCCTCTCTGCAACCTTGATTTTTCTGGAATTTGAACACCCTATAAGTAGGGGCTGTTTGTTATCAACTACTTATGGCGGAGCAATGCGATTTTCCTTCATTAGAACGAGCTGTAAACGATGTGTAAAACCGTTCTTTGCCTGTGTTTTGGTTAAAAAATAGTGAAGGATGCGAGCTGTTTCTTATGAATTTAGTAATTTTGCATTGTGTAAATTATGGCGTTATCCCTCTTGTGGGTTAGAGATGAATTGGGAGACGCTTCAGGAAGATCTTATATGTGGATTCTTGAAGGCGTTTCTTGTATGTGCTTAATCTATAGAGTTGGAATTGCAGTTTCACGCTTAGAAGAAATTAACTGCCAGTCTTGAAATTGCAGCTGGATGAATTAATGAAATGAGAAAATGAAGAAACAATTTCTTTTCATCTTTTTCCTTATGGTGAGCATCTGTATGCGTGCTCAGTTTAGCGGAAAGGGTAGTGGAACGACGGATGATCCCTATCTCATTACGACAGCAAATGAACTCAATCAGATGAGACACAATTTGGAGGCCTGTTATAAGCTGATGCGTGATATTGATCTGACGGAGTGGCTTAGCGAAAACAATCCTTCACAGGGATGGATGCCTGTCGGGGCGAAAGATGAACCCTTCAAGGGAACGTTTGATGGGAATGGAAAAACATTGAAACTGTTTATCAACCGTCCTGATCAAGAAAATGTGGGATTTATGGGAGTGGTAGACCGTGCAACGATAAAGAATCTGACTGTTAGAGGAAACATTACAGGTAAAACAGCTGTGGGTGGTATAATCGGATATTGTAATGGTCTATCGTCGCCAGCTTGTGAAATTGAGAATTGTCACTATGTTGGTAATGTCAATGGCGGTGGTATAGTTGGGAAAATATCTTATTATTCTGCAAAAAGTAATGTAGGGCCAATAGCAACAATTAAAAATTGCAGTTTTACAGGTAAAGCCGAAGCTGGCATTGTCTACCGTTGTGAGATGGTTTACATTCAAGGATGTAAAGTGAATGCAACGATTGAATCAGAGGATGCTGCAGGTGGTATTATTGGTATCATTTATCCAGGTATAGATACTCAAACTATTGACATTTTTTCGGAAGTGCATGATTGCTCTGTATCTGGCCATATAAAAGGACAAAATGCGGGTGGCATTGTTGGTTCTTCTAAATAAATTAAGATTTATAACAATTTGGTGACCGCTGATGTGGAAGGCACAAATGCAGGTGGCGTTTTAGGTGGAAATTACTGTGAATATATATGCACTTTTATAACCAAGAATGTTGTCGCTTCTGCACAAATAAAAGGTGCGCAGCGCGTTGGACGTGTTTCTGGAACGTGGGATGCCGCTTGTGGCAAAATCGGAACTCAGAGTACTAACTATGTTATCAACGGTCTTAGCGTTTATTTGGATGGCCAAAAGCAGACGATTTCAGATAATCCGGAAAACGGAGAAATCTGTGGTAAATCAGTTCTGGCTGAGAGTGCAACTTATGAAGCTCTTGGATGGGATATGAAAAAAACATGGGGCATGAGCAGTGTGACCGATTTGCCATATCTCCTTTGTATGGGCGAAAATGCTGGTGCAGATGATGAAACGGCTTCTCCAGACAATTACGACAACACTTTGATGTTAGGCGATTTGACCACGGCTGCCGGTAAGGAAGTGGTGTTGCCCATTAAGATGAAGAATACGTGTGATATTTCTGCATATCAGTTTGACCTCTATTTGCCAGAGGGCTTCACCGTGGCCGTTGATGAAGACGGTATGGAAAAAATTGAAGTAGGTTCGCGAACAACCAGCCGTCGACACGTTATTGATTGTGCCAAGCAGAAAGATGGTTCTTTGCGCGTGATTGCCTATTCAATGAAAAACTATAATTTCGAGAATAGCGATGGCGATGTAGCCAAGATTACCATTAATGTACCCTCTGGCATTGCTGATGGTATGTATAATGTGGTATTAAAAAACATTGTGCTCAGTACGGCCAAGAGCGAAAAGTTTGAAGTGGCCAAGATTCTCGGACAGATTGAGGTGAACTCCACCAAACCTGGAGACCTGAATAATGATGGTGTGTTAAATGTGGCCGACGTGACTGGCCTCGTTGCCCTTGTGCTTGGTGAAAGCACAGAAGACGTTCCTTCACACGTGGCTGATTTGACGGGTGATGGGAAAATACTGGTCAATGACGTTGTGGCGCTCGTGAACCTCATTTTGTCTGAAAACGTTGAAACGGTTTCAGCAATGTCAGCTTCGCGTTTGATGGCTGTTGAGGACGCTGTCGACTATAGTAAGGATATCGAAATAGAGCCCTTTACAATTCAACCTGGTGAAGAGAAGACAATTAGCGTTTTGCTCAATAATGTAGGTGCAAAATATACAGGATGGCAGGCTGACTTCCATTTCCCCGCAGGTATTGAACCCGTCAGCGATGAGGATGGTTATTATATCGAAGTGGTTCCTGGACGTACCACAACACGTTTGCACACGATTGCCAGTGCCAAGCAGAAAGATGGTTCGGTGCGTGTGATGAGCTATTCCATGAAGAATGCACTATTTAAGGGTGAACATGGAGCAGTGGCCGAAATTACGGTGAAGGCAGCAGGCGATTTGAGGGCAGGAACTTATCAGATTAAAGCAACCAACGTGGTGCTTTCGGGTAAAGATGCTGTGGCTGTTTATCCGCCTGTGACTGTTGCTACGGCTTTGGCTGGCAATGGCGGCGAAGGAGCGTTGGCTTTAGTTGGAAGTTATGATGAGGCTACACTTTCTGATTTCTCAGAAGCCTTGTCTGCCAATACTTCAATCACTTCCGTAAACCTTAAGACCGCTTACAATGTGGAGCAGGCTTCGCTTACGAGCGGTAATCCGAATATGCTTGTCTTTGTGGGTGATGGCGTGAATATGAACAATGTGGCCAATGTGGTGGAGAATGGAATTTGTGCCAATCTTAAATTGGACGAAAATTATGCGTATTCTTCTCCGTTTGCTTTCACAGCACAGCAAGCAACGTTCAATCGTTCATTCACGGCAGGAAAGAAGTCAACGGTCTATTTGCCCTTCAGTGTAGAAAATCCGCAAAGCTACGGAACGTTCTTTGCTTTTGAAAGATATGATGCAGAACAAGGGCAGGTTTACTTCCAAGAGGCATCCCAGCTTGCAGCCAATACAGCTTATGTTTTCAAACCTACGGTGGAAACTTTGACTTTTGCCAATGTGGAAGTGGCTACAACGCCTGCCAATCAATCGGAGGTGACGGAGGCTGGTCTCTATGGTACATTTGTTCCCGTGACAACTCCTGTCAAGTTGTTTGATGGCATGAACGTATATGGCTATGCTGCTAATGATATACCTGCACAGGGCATTCAGGCTGGACAGTTTGTTAAGGCTGGAAATAAAGTTTCAGTTGCATCCTTCAGGTCGTTCTTGGCTTTGCCTGCCTTGCAGAGCCCAAGAAGTGTCGGTTGTTTCTTCTCTGGAGAAACCACAGGTATTGATAGTGTTGTTAAAGAAAACGGTTCAGACGTGCTCTATAACTTGAAGGGCCAGCGTGTCAATCAAGCGGGAAAGGGCATGTATATAAAGAACGGCAAAAAGGTGATTGTAAAATAATGGCAGAAAAATGAAAAGAGAATATATATCCCCCAGGACAACGGTCGTTGATGTATGTGTGAACCACATGCTTTGTCTTTCGATGACAGAAAACACAGGAAAGCCAGGCGGCACAACGCCTCCAGAACAAGAAGGTGGCGCATTTGGTGCGCCAGCATTCGGTGGCGAAGCGCCTTGGTCAGAAGAATCGGAAGAATAACCGAATTAAAAACAGCCAGCCTTGCAAACATCTTTGCAAGGCTGGCTGTTTTTAATATGGTAATGGTGAAGCTCTTTAGAAAATCTTCGTTCAACTGCGCTTCACGACAATAGCCGTTTTTTATTTCTGCCAAATCTTTTCTCCGCTTTCCGTCACCACGATGCCGTGGTGGCCCGTGCCTTTAACGGCAATGCCTTTCAAGTTGTACAGGCGTTGACTACCCTCGTCGGCATTCGTTGGTGTCTCGATGCCGCTCACTTCGCTCATTTCATTGATTTGCTGGAATAGGCGCCAGGGCGATATTTGTTTGTAATTGGCTGCGCATCCGAAGGGGACGAGCAAGGTGACGGTGTAATAGTGGTTGTTGTCGAATATCGTGAAGAGAATTTGTGGCGGATTTTTCCAAGAACATTCAAGCGTTTTGAGTGCGTTGCATCCTTGGAAGGCATTTCCGCCGATGTCCTTGATGCCACGGTGAAGCTTGACGCTCTTGAGGTTGCTCATGCCATCGAAGCAAGAACTGTTCAGGGTTTCCACGTCTTCTGGCACTTCCACTTCCGTGACTTCTTCATCTTGTACAAACAAGCGGTGGGCGCTCCGAAGCGGATTGATGCCGAAACGGATATTGAACCACTGGCGCAGATTGGGGATGACGACCTTGTCCATTCTCGGAAGATAGCTCTTCGCAATGAAAGTAAGGGTGCTTGGAAGGTTTAGCGTGAACATTTTCGAAGCGCCACCGAAGGTCAGTGCGTCTTCGCCCAAGCCTGTTACGCCCTCAGGCAGTTGGGTTTCGAGGCAGCAACTGACGGCCACGTTGGTCGTTGAATTGATGATGGCGTTGCAGGCGTTTCTCGAATCGAAAACCGTGTTCTCCGCGTCAACCGTTATGCTGCTCAATGTGGCATCGTAAGAGAAAGGATTGCCGTGCATGACCTTCACGCTCGAAGGAATGTGTAGCTTCTGGAGGCTGGTGAGGTTTCCGAAAGCGTTTTTCCCGATTTCCTCGACGGCTCCGAGGTTGAGACTCGTTAGGTAACGGTGGCCAGAAAAAGCGAATTCGTCCACGTATTTGACGGACTCTGGCAATGAGAGGCTTTTCAATTTTCCAGATTGCCCGATGAAGGCTTCCTTGCCAATCCATCTGACTTTGTTGCCGAGGGTGATGCTGCTGGCCGCACTTCCATAGAATGCGCTCTCAGGAATGGAGTCTATGCCGTTTCCAATCTCGATTTCCGTTAGATGAGAACAGGCGTAAAAGGCAGCTTTCCCAATGGTTTCTATGTGGTCTGGGAGCTTCACCGAGGCGAGAGAGGGCTGCTGCGCGAAAGCATACGGTTTGATGACGCGTAGGTGTTTCCCGAATTGGATGCCGCTGCGATATTGGTTGCCTTTGAGAGCGTTTTCGCCAACCGACACCACATAGTAGGCCGTGTCGCCGTGCGTCACTCTGTCGGGGATGACGGTGATGCCTCGGAATGTGGCATCGCCGCCCGCCACTTCCACCGTGGAATCGCGCGGGGAGAGAATGCGGTAAAACAGATCGCCGTCTTTAAAATCATAGTGTGTGGTCTGTGCGCTTGCGCCTGTAAAAAGGCAGAGCAGGAACGAAAAAAGCGTTGTCTTGGGTTGAATCATATTAGAATTATATGTGGGTATCGGAATTTTATCCCAAAGAGAACTTTAATGATAGGAAAACAGCATTGGGGATTCCAGAAATCCTTTACAATGTCATCTACTCGCGGCCGCGAGTAGCACGAACGGCGGCCGCAAGTAGCGTTACCTGCGGCCGCGAGTAGCACGAATCGCGGCCGCGGGTAGCAGACTTCTTCTTAGCCTGTGTTTTCGCGTCGGCGGTTGGGCAAAGGAGGTTTTGGGTTGCCGATTGGAAATTCAGGGAATGGCAACGGCGCGAATAATGCAGATGAAAAACAACGATGACCTAATCCTTGCAGCTTAGTAGCAGGCAACGGCTTCTGAAAGAACAAGTCCACCGAGAAAAATCCCGAGTCTGAGGAGAACTTGCTGGAGCGTCGCAGTGATGGTACAGATACCTTTGATACGTTGTATATTGGGCGTGGAAAGTTTTCGCAGCATGATTTTTAGGGGGGGATTTATGGGACATGCTATAAAATATCCGATAAAAGTTTCCTATAATGGGAACTTTTTATACCTTTGCAAGTACATAAAAACTCTTATGCAAGAACAGAAATTTAGGATAATCCTTACGGGTGAAGCACGGGATTTCTTGGAATCTCTATCTTTAGCTGCAAGGAAAAAGATAACATACAATATCCGTCGTGTCATGGGCGGGGAGATTAACAATGAACTTTTCAAAAAATTGGAGAACTCTGATGGTATTTGGGAATTTCGCACGAAATATAATGGAATAGCATACAGACTATTTTCTTTTTGGGATACAGAATCTGAAACCTTGGTGATTGCGACACATGGGATTATCAAGAAAACTCAGAAAACCCCATCAAAGGAAATTGCCAAAGCCGAAAGAATTAAACAAATGTATTTTGCAAGGAAAGCTAAGTGACATAATAAAAAAATAATGGAAGATTTAAGACTTACATCTTTTGAGGATTTCCAAGACAAAAATCTTGGGAAAATTGGAACTCCCGAACGTGATGCGTTTGAAAAAGAGGTGGATGACGCTTTACAAGCTTACAGAATGGGGGAAGTCATAAAGCAAGCACGTAAGGCCAGAAACCTAACGCAGGAACAACTTGGGGCAAAGGTTGGTGTACAGAAGTCTCAAATTTCAAGATTGGAAAATGGACATGGCATCACCTTTAATACCATGGCTCGTATATTCAAAGCGATGAATATACCTGCAGTATTAGATATGGGAGAGATTGGTAAAGTTGCATTGTGGTAATAAGTAGGTGTTCAGAATTAGTTTATAATATCAGACAAGTTTTCCCTTGCACGGATATTATAAAATAATTTTGAACACCTACTTATAGTAATGGTGCCAAGTCCTCCCTTTGTGGCAATACCTTCTTTCAGCCGCCGTGCGCATTGGCTCTCTTGCTATGCGCATGGCGGCTTTTCGTGTCCGTGGATGTGGAGGAGTGGAGAGGTGGACCACATGGAGACAAAAAAGAGGCAACAGACGCTTCCTTGACGGAAGGCGCTGTTGCCTCTTTGGTTATTATCTCAAAACAGCTTGGCAGATGCGTGTCAATAGATGCGTTGCAGCATTTCGTGCCAGCCAGTTTCGTGAGAAAGCGGTTTACAAATGATAGCCCCAGTCGTCGAGCGCAAATTTCCAGTTCGTTTCCACGAGGTCGCGCGTGCGCTGGGCATAGTCGTATTTGTTTTTCTTGTATCCCTTTTTCGCCCCGACATATTGCTCGATGGCTGTGCGGGCCTCTTCCCATCCCGGGAGCGAGAGCGTGTCGTAGATTTTCTTCGTCATGCCGAGCGCATCGGCTTCGAAGTCCTCAAAGCGCACCTCGATGAGGTTGCCTTCGGGGATGCACGCCTTGTCGGCCTCATATTTGTGGTAGAGGCGTTCGTAGACGGTGAGGATGTTCTTCTCGATTTGCTCGTCGGAAAACTCCTCCAGCTTCAGCGGCTGGATGGTGTTGGTGAAGAACGAGCGCGTGCTCTCAAACACGGTGTAGGGGTTGCGCATGAGATAGATGAACTTCGCGTTGGGGAACATCTTGACCAGTTCGCGCACGCGGCCCGTGTGGGGCGGGTTCTTCGAGAGGAACTGCGTGCCGCCCGTGTTCCAGAGCGAAATCTTGATGAGCTTCGTAAACGTCTCCTCCCACACCTTCAGTTCCTCAGGCGTGATGTCGTTGAAGAGCATGTATTTGTCGCAATATTCCAACTGGTATTTCGGGAAAAACCAGAAGTTGTAATACGTGTACGGGCACATGTTGGCCAGCGCGAACTCCTCTTCCTGCGGGAGATCAACGGCCAGTTCCATATTGTCGGTTGGGCGCTTGTCGGGCATGAGCCACGACATGTTTTTCTTGAAGAACGGCTGTCCGAACATCATGAGGTGTGGAAACACCGTCTGATAGGTGGTGTTGTAGCCGAAGTGCTTGTCGCACGAGAGCACGTTGTGAACGAACGTTGTTCCCGAGCGCCAGTGTCCGAGGATGAACACGGGGGCGTGCTCCAGCGGTTTGTCGGCCAAACGCTTCTGGTAGCGGCGTTCCTGGATGGGCGCCAATGTTGATAGCAGTCGGCACACGGCCTTCGTTAGGCGGTATTTGCCGCGCCATGCGGCGTCAACTTCGCGTCCGTCGGTGAGTGCCTTGAAAGTTTTCCAGTCGGCGCCGACGAGCGTATTGATGGGGAGTTTGTTAAATTCTAATAAGCCCATTTATTCGGTGGTGTTTGGAGTTCGAAGTTCGGTAGGTAATGGTCCATTAATAGCAATGATTCCCATTACAGAAGTGGCGGGCATGGTCAGGCGCAGACCAAGGCGATGAGCAACACCGTGAAGAAAACAATCCAGGTGCCGATGCCCACCCATAGGGCTGCCTTTGAGAGCTTGCGTGCTTTGTCGTCGAGGCGTTGCATGACGGCGTAGTTGCCTTTCTTCCAGAAGTTGTAGGCACACACGTTGAGCACGATGGCCGTGATGCCGAGTGCCGCACCGCCGAGGAGCGCCACGTATGGGATGGGGATGGTCATGAGCACGAGGCCCGTGATGGCCGCCGTCAGGTGGCAGGGAGGAGCCGGCACGCCGTCGTTGCAGTCGGTTGCGGCAGGGGGCTCTTCGGCTGCCGGATGAATCTGCGTGGCAGGGGCTTCAAAGAAGCTTTTCAGCTCGTCGCAGTCGCCGGCGCGTTTCCAGTCGGCCATGCCTTCCCGCCAAACGAAACTCTGGTCGGTCACGCCGTGTGAAGCAAATTCATGCACGTCGATGGGGCCTTCCTGCTGGTTGGCGGTGTTGATGAAATAATATTTCATGGCAGTGTGTGTTGGAGATGTTAGAAATATCCCTCGCGCTTCTTCTGTTCCATGGAAGCATCCTGGTCGAAGTCAATCACACGCGTGGTGCGTTCGCTCTTCGTGGTCGTCATCATTTCCTCCACGATTTTCTCAATCGTGTCGGCTTCGCTTTCCACGGCGCCCGTCAGCGGCCAGCATCCAAGCGTGCGGAAGCGGATTTTGCGCATCTGTATCTGGTCGCGATATTTTTCCGGCAGGCGGTCGTCATCGGGCATGATGAGCTGTCCGTCGATTTCCACGCAGGGGCGTTCCTTGGCAAAATAGAGCGGCACGATGGGGATGTTCTCAAGTCGGATATACTGCCAGATGTCGAGCTCCGTCCAGTTGGAGAGCGGGAACACGCGGATGCTTTCGCCCTTGTGGACACGTGCATTATAGATGTCCCAAAGCTCTGGGCGCTGGTTTTTCGGGTCCCACTGGTGGAACTGGTCGCGGAAGGAGAAGATGCGCTCCTTGGCGCGGCTCTTTTCCTCGTCGCGTCGGGCACCGCCGAAGGCCGCGTCGAAATGGTGCTTGTCAAGTCCGTGGAGCAGCGCCTGCGTCTTCATCAGGTCGGTGTGTACCTTCGAGCCGTGCGTAAACGGTCCCACGCCCGCCTTGAAAGCCTCCTCGTTGCTTTCAACGATGAGCTTCCATCCGTGTTCCTTGGCATACCAGTCGCGGAATTGTAGCATCTCCTTGAATTTCCATTTCGAGTCGATGTGCATCAAGGGGAAGGGCGGTTTTCCCGGTGCGAAAGCCTTTTCGGCCAGACGCACCATGACGCTACTGTCTTTACCGATGCTATAGAGCATCACGGGGTTTTCAAATTCCGCAGCCACTTCGCGGATGATGTAGATGGACTCAGCCTCAAGTTCCTTGAGATGGCTCAAGCTATAGTTTTCAGACATAAGTAGATATACTTGGTTGGATAAGTGGTCGGAAACAGGTGACGCATGCGCCGCCCATTTCCGTTTTTATTGCTTTTAGGCATTCTGCCGACAGTTGCGTGCCGGCTGGAAGCCCGATATGCAAAGGTACGAAAAAGTTCGGTAAACGCAGGCTTTTGTGGAGGCGAAGCATAGGGGCGCGTTGAAAATAGTGGTCGCTGGTGGTAGTTGCATGCTTGCGTAAGTCCAGTCGTCTTTTTCCTCTCAGAGGTCCGACAAACGGTTTGGCAGCATTTCCACGGACGGACGTTTGGCAGGAAATGTCACGTCCGTTTGAACATTCAGACGCTCCCGTCAGCCCGTCAGGCGTATTTCCGTGGAAAGCTGACAACGACCGTGTTTTTCGGCGCATTTCTCTTGGTGGAATGGTTGGAAATTAATAAATTTACGAAGTAACAAAACACAGAGACAGAAGCTTCGTCAGGCAACTTCTCGGTGATGGAAAACCTCCTATAATCTAACCCTATAACTTATATAACCTAAAAAAACTCCTTATGAAAAAACCTTTCTTCATTTTCTGCCTCATGTTTTGGGCTTTTGCCGCTGGGGCATATTCGCAATATTTACCGGGAAAAGCTGCGGGCGCTGTTTATAAGGCTGTGAAAGCAGCATCGAACTTTAAGCCACCAGTGCGAGTTCCTATAGTGCCACCATCGGTTCCCAGTGTGCCGACACTGGTTATGGAATACGATACCATTGTAAAGAAGGACATCCGCGCCCATTATGACTCTGCCGCTTGCCGCACCGTGTATGACACGGTGGAGCATATAGTGGTCCTCCCGGTTGGCGTCAGGTCTGAAAAAGCAGATTCGCTGGCGAAGTATGTCGAGGCAGAAGTGGGCAATGATACATCCAGCGCCCTGTCCGCCACCTCGTCTGTCAATCCTCCCAAGGAAAGGAAAACCGTTTCCCTGCTCGAAAACGACATGCCGCCTTGGGACTGGCTTTTAGTTGCCGTCATCGTTATCCTTGGCGTGTACACTTACGGATGTTGTAGAAGCACCGAAAAAGAGAAGGAGGCGCAGCGCAGGCAGGAGGCGGCGCGGAAGTCCGAAGAAAAACGGGAGGACAAAAAGTCGAGCGTAGCACCGGAGACGCAGCCCCGCCGACAGCCGTCGCCGAAAGCCCCGTCTGCCGCAAAAAGCGAAAAGCCCTCCGGCATATTGTATGTCGATTCGAAGGGCGTTGTACGCAAAAAGATAGAGGAGTAAGGAGAGGGAAAAATAACTTGCCCAACTTATACTTTCATCCTTATCAAGGAGAATGTCAGCTAAACAAACAGCAAAGCAATCTTCGTCAGCGAATGACGTATGAAGGCGAAGAGGAGGCCCATGCCGAGGCTGTTGAGAAGCGAAGCATACCAGGCGTATGCACCGCGGACGGGAGGCAGAATGAGGCGCGGAAGAACAAGCAGGGCGCCGACGGCAAGGCCTGTGGCCCACCAAGGCAGCAGGCCGGGGGAGATGCAGAACACCACCATGCCGGTGGCAAACACTTGGAAATAAACGGCCGCTTTATAGCGCCAAGGACATCTCTTGTAGATGAACGGCAGAATATCCAATAGGGCGACGAAGGCCGAGATGAGAAAGAAGGGCAGAAGATTGTTTGACATAAAGACAGGTTGGAGAAATGTTTTGAAAATACTTCGCAGGGCTCTTCGGAGAGAGTTTTGGCGATGGGTGTTATATTTTCTTGAACGAAAAGGCATGCGCCAGTAGACGCATGCCTTTTCGTTGTATCTGGGATGAGCCTTTAGTATATTGCTTTCAGCTCACCCCTTATAAATTCTTTATAAATATGTTTCCAATACTTATTTCACGTTGCCCACCTTGACGAGATATTCGGCAATCTGCACAGCGTTGAGGGCGGCGCCCTTGCGAATTTGGTCGCTGACAATCCAGAAGGTTAGGCCGTTGGGGTTGGCGAGGTCTTTGCGGATGCGGCCCACGTAGACATCGTCTTTTCCTGCGAGGAAGAGCGGCATGGGGTATTCCTTCTTTTCCGGTTCGTCCATGAGCACGAGGCCTTCGCCGTTTTTGATGGCTTCGCGGGCTTCTTCAACGCTGATGGGGCGCTCCGTTTCAATCCAGATGCTCTCTGAGTGTGAACGCAGAGAAGGGACGCGGACACACATGGCCGATGTCTCAACGTCGGAGTGCATGATTTTCTTGGTCTCGTTGTACATCTTCATCTCTTCCTTTGTGTATCCGTTGTCTTGGAATACGTCGATTTGAGGGATGACATTGAAGGCCAGCTGATAGGCGAACTTCTTCACTGTGACAGGTTCTCCAGCGAGCACCTGGCGGTATTGCTCGTAGAGTTCGTCCATGGCAGCCTGTCCAGCACCGCTGGCGGCCTGGTAGGAGCTGACGTGTACGCGCTTGATGTGGCTCAACTTTTCGAAGGCTTTCAGGGCAACCACCATCATGATGGTGGTGCAGTTGGGGTTGGCAATGATGCCGCGAGGACGCGTCAGGGCATCTTCGGCGTTGCATTCAGGCACCACCAAGGGAACGTCTTCGTCCATGCGGAAGGCCGACGAGTTGTCGATCATGACAGCGCCAAACTTCGTGATGTCTTCGGCATATTCCTTCGACACGCCAGCACCAGCTGAGGTGAAGGCGATGTCAACGCCTTTGAAGTCGTCGCCGTGGCGGAGCAGCTGAACGGTGTATTCTTTGCCCTTGAAAGTGTATGTTTTTCCTGCGCTTCGCTGAGAACCGAAGAGCAGCAAGTTGTCGATGGGGAAATCGCGTTCGGCCAATACGCGAAGAAATTCTTGGCCTACGGCACCGCTGGCGCCAACAATTGCTACGTTCATATTATTTTCTAAATGAATGGTTTGTTTGGTGCAAAATTACAAAAAACTTATTGAACGCTTGTAGTGTCGCCCGCCTTTTCTTGCAATTTGAAAGCGTTATGGCTTATTTAGCCGCAAAATGATAGGAAGGTGGCGCGGAAATGGGTTATAGAAGGACGTATGGCTCGCGTTGCTTTCGGGGCTTTTAAAATTCCTGTGATAGGGTATTTTTACGGGACTTTCATTAAAATGTAAAACTCGCGTGTCTTTTCGCCCCGTTTTTCGCCCCGTTTTTTAGAGAAAAACATTACCTTTGCCATCTGTATGGACACTATTGAAAAATCTGGAAAAAAACAGGCGGATGCAACGGAAGACTATGAACGTCAGTTGATTCATCGCGGCATCAAGCCGACGGCAGTTCGCCTCTTGGTGATTCGCGCCCTTGCTAATGCCGAGTGCGCCCTTTCGCTGACGGATTTGGAGGGGCGTATCGGAACGGTTGACAAGTCGAGCATCTTCCGAACGCTCGCCCTTTTCTTGCAACACCACCTCATCCATGACGTTGAAGATGGCACGGGGCAGGTTAAATATGCCCTCTGTGCTGAACGTTGTCATTGTGGAGAGGATGTCCATGCCGGACTGACCGACCTGCACACGCATTTTTATTGCGAGAAATGCCACCGTACCTTCTGTCTCCGCGGTCTGCCCGTTCCGCAAGTGGAGCTTCCCGAAGGCTTCCACCTCCATTCGGCCAACTATGTGCTCAAAGGCCTTTGTCCGGAGTGTATGCGGAAGACCCACCATTGTCGTTAGTGTCTATATATTATTATATATTATAATGTATGGGGCATGGGTAATTCGCCATCGGGGACGGCAATATTAATTCTTAAACTTCCATGAATACAGAAAATACGGACCAGGAAATTCTGCAATTGCTCAGCCATCTGCCCCCAATCACCTTGGAGGAGATGTCGTCCATCCGGCTGATGAACCGCACCGACACCAAGTTTGTGACCAACATCGCGACGTTGGAGCATCTTTTAGGCATGGCTGAAGGACAATATTACGCGCAGGAAATATGCGGCCACCGCATTAGCCCCTATAAGACGACCTATTGGGATGCCCCCGACAGCCACGAAATGTTTCGCTCGCATCAGTGTGGCCATTCGCCGCGAACGAAGGTGAGGGTGCGCACGTATGTCGACACGCAGCAGACGTTCCTTGAAATCAAGCACAAAGACAACCACGGGAAGACGCGAAAGAAGCGTGTGTCGGTGCCATCGCTCGACGCTGTCATCAAAGACGGGGCTGGGGAGGAGTTTCTCGAGGAAGTGTCGGGCTATTCCTTTGCCGACATCAAGCCCACGCTGGGCAACCGCTTCAAGCGCATCACATTGGTCAATTTCGACAAGACAGAGCGCCTAACCATTGACTTCGACCTCTCTTTCTATAATTACGAAACGGGACAGGAATCGGAAATGGACAACGCCGTCATCATCGAGCTCAAGCGCGACGGACGTGTGCCTTCGCCCATCCTGCCGATGCTACGGACGCTGCGCATCAAGCCCTCTGGCTTTAGCAAATATTGCATCGGAACGGTGGTGACCAACGACACGCTGCAACGCAACCGCTTTAAGCCACGCTTGCGGAAAATCGGGAAAATCATGAACCGCCAGCCCCGTCAGCGATATTGAAAGAATACAGACTATCTACAATACCTCAACCATCAATCTCTACACCCTAATGCACTACCTCGAAAGTTTACTACGTGAGAATTTCTGCAACCTCGACGGATTGCTCGAAATGTGTATCCGCTTTTTGTTCAACCTCGCCATCGTGTGGGCCATTGTCCATTTCTTCTATTATCCCAAGGGACGCCGCCGCGATTATTATTTCACCTTCATTCTGCTCTCCATCAGCATCTTCATGTTGATTTACCTGATGGACGGTTCCAACCTGCAAATCGGTGCGGCCCTGGGCTTGTTTGCCGTTTTCGGCATCATTCGTTATCGAACAGAGAGCGTGCCCATCCGTGAGATGACCTACCTCTTCTTCCTCGTTGCCCTTTCTGTGCTCAACGGCACGAAGGCCGACCTCAGCTTGGTGGAACGCCTTGCGGCCAACCTCCTGTTGCTGGCAACCGTTTGGGGCGCAGAGAACTATTTGCTCGTGAGTCGCGTTGGATGCAAATTCGTGCGCTATGACAATATAGACCTCATCGTTCCCGAGCGTTATGAAGAACTCAAGGCCGACCTTGAGAAGCGCCTCGGACTGAAAATCGTGCGCGTGGAAGTGGGCGCTGTCGACTTCCTGACCGATATGACCATGCTTCGCGTTTATTACGACGACCCCAAAAAATCCATCAAATCGGTCGACCGCATTTTCAAGATACCAGCAGATAATTATTAACCCTCCTTCCATCCTATGAGCATCTTCAAGACAACCCGCCTCATGGCCCTTGCAGCCCTGGCTGCCTTCCCGCTCTCGGGCGTGGCTGGCGACGATTTCGGTCTCTGGACCGAAATATCCGCCGAAAAAAAACTCACGCAGCAGTTCAGTATTGACGCAGGCATCGATTTCCGCGCCGAGCAGCAACTGAAAAGCATCTCGCGCTGGGCCGCTTCGCTGGGCTTCGCCTATAAGCCCGCCAAGTTCCTCAAAGCCTCTGCCGGTTATGCCTACATCTACGATCGCAATCCGCAGGAGAGCAAGAAAAACTATGGCAACAACAGTGGCAGATTCAACGGCTACAACGTTGACCACGGCTTCTGGCGTTCGAAACACCGCTTCTATGCCGACCTGACGGGAAAGCTCGCCATCGGTCGCCTCACGCTGAGCCTGCGTGAGCGCTACCAAATGACACGCAGTTTGGCCACCTCCTGCCTGCGCACCCGCTTTCGCGACCTCGCGCAAGGGGGGTATACTGGCGAAGTGTATGTCTGGAACGGCGATAAGTTTATGACCTGCGAAGTGGTGGAGAACGACAAGAAGGCCAAAACCGCCCATTATCTCCGCTCGCGCATCGAGGCCGACTACAACATCCGCAATTGTCCGCTCACGCCTTACGTCTCTTTTGAATGGAGCAACAACCTGAGCAACGACCTCGTGCTCGACAAAACGCGCCTCACGGTCGGCGGCGACTGGAAACTCTCGAAAAAGCACAAAATCTCTGCCGCTTACATCTACCAGAACGGGGCAGACGATGACGGCAACGACGATATCCACGTCATCAGCGTGGGCTATAAGTTCACGTTCTGAACAAGATGAACAAGAGGGGAGGAGGGTACATTATATATATAATACTCTTCCCCTTCTTCCCCTTCTCAAAAATAGGATGCTTCGCGCATACCCGAATAAAAAGGGGCAAGGAAAACCTGCTCCAGTTGAAAGTTCATTACCAAGTACTAAATCCCAACTGATATGAAACGGTTATTAATGGGCATGTTGTTTGCTTCCGGTCTGTTCCTCACGGCTCAGGCCCAGCAATACGACTTTCTGACGCTGCGCACCGCAACGGGCAGCGAGCAGAGTTTTGCCGCCAACGGATTGAAAATCACTTTCTCCGGCGGACAGGCACACTTCACCAGCCAGGGTAAGACCACCTCGTTGGCATTGGCCGACCTTGCCAGCATGCAGTTTGCCGCCACCGCCACTTCCATCTCCTCGCTCAGCGGGGAAAGCGCCGTTGCCGTGACAATTGAAAACGGAAATGTCGTGGTGAAAAACAGCCGCAACGCTGCCGTCAGCGTCACGGGGCTCGACGGCCGCACCTACGGACTGACCAATCTGCCGCGTGGCATCTATCTGGTGCGCGTGGGAAGTCAAACATTTAAAGCGTGGTCGAAATGAGAAAGATTTTACTTACAGGCATCATTTTAGCCACCACCTGCGCGGCTTCTGCCCAGACACTAAAAATCCATACGGGAAACACCACCGTCGCCGTTCCTGCCGCTGAGGCTGGCACGATGGATTTCATCGCTGGCAATGCGTTGAGCGTGATGGGGCACACCTATGACCTGAGCACCGTTGACAGCATCACGGTCGACAATTCCATCGTTGCCCCGCAAAGCGTAGGCATCACCTACAGCACCTCTGGAGCGCATCTGCTCGTTTCCGCCGATGTCTATCCCCTGCTCACCATTGCGGTGGACAAGGCCGACGTCAGCATCGTGGCTGCTCCGTCGTTAGACAAGGAAGTGGGCTACACGCTGAGTGGCACTTCCTCCGACGGTTCGTTCACGCTCACGGGCAGCTACAAATCAACGCTCACCCTCAACAATCTTGTGCTGACCAACCAGCGCGCGGCAGCCATAGATATTCAAAACGGCAAGCGCATCAACGTCATCCTCCCCGATGGCACGTCGTCAACGCTCGTTGATGGTGTGGCGGGAACTCAGAAAGCCTGCTTCTTCGTGAAGGGACATCCCGAATTTTCGGGCGGCGGCACACTGACACTGACGGGCAACGCCAAGCACGCCTTCGCCTCCAACGAATACACGCTCTTCAAGACCGACTTCGGCGTACTTCATGTGGCCGGCTCGAAGTCCGACGCGATGCACATCGGCCAATATTTCAAGATGAAGGGCGGCAAGTTCACCGCCGCCAACGTCATGGGCGACGGCATTGACGTGGAAGCCACCAAGAATGCCACCGATGAATACAACGGACAGGCATTTATCGAAGGTGGTAGCATCACGCTCAACGTGGCGGCCGACGACGTGAAGGGCATCAAATGCGACAGCATGATGACCATCAGCGGCGGTTCGATTGACCTCACCGTGTCGGGACTTGGAACGAAGGGCATCAGCACGGGCACCGACCTGCTCGTGCAGACGGGCACCGCTGCGGCACCCAGCATCAAGATGGCCGTGACGGGAACGACCTATATGCCGGGCGATGCCACACTGGAATCGAAATGCCGCGGCATCAAGGTGAAGGGCAACTTCACGTTCAACGGCGGAAACATCAACATCTCCGCAACGGGCAAGAAGAGCAAGGCCATCAGCGTTGACGGCATTTACACTTATAAGAGTGGCAGCATCAACTGCAAGGTGAATGCGTCCAATACGTAAGGCCATAGACATTCATAGAAAATAAATTACGCAGGAGACAGAGGGCGAAACCTTTGTCTCCTGCGCTTTTTTGGGGGGCGGTGTCGTAACCTACATGCGAAACGAACAAAGCGCGAAAAGGAGCGCCCTGAAAGGGCAGCCAGTTTACAGCCCAGGGCAACGCCCTGGGTATCAGTGTATAAACGCCTACGCCCTGTAAGGG
>OLPC01001732.1_pt1 | contig 17968 bp, 12 predicted proteins | sample 1672341 | NCBI WGS metagenome assembly OLPC01 (sample SAMEA3136673, study PRJEB25190) | human gut metagenome | reverse complement strand
AGCTGCCCAACCGCGAAGGCATGCTGTCCATGTTTGCAGGCGCCCTCACCAGCACTCTGTCTGGTCTGGCCGTTGCAATGCAGGCTTATGCCGACAAGCAGGAGGAGCCTGCAGCCTGATTGCTGCATGACCGCTGCTTAAACAAAACAAGAAACTAACAAACAAAACCATTGATATTGGAGGGTTACTACTATGGCTTCTGAGAAGATTACTGCCATCATCGACTCCGTTAAGGAGCTGTCCGTTCTGGAGCTGAAGGAACTGATCGACGCTTACTGCGAAGAGTTCGGTGTTTCCGCTGTTGCTGCTGCTGCTCCCGCTGCTGCTGGCGCTGCTGCTGCCGCTGAGGAAGAGAAGACCGAGTTCGACGTCATCCTGGTCGAGGCTGGCGCTGGCAAGATGGGCGTCATCAAGCTGGTCAAGGAGATCACCGGTCTGGGCCTGAAGGAGGCTAAGGCTATCGTTGACGGCGCTCCCAAGGCTGTCAAGGAGAAGGCTTCCAAGGCTGAGGCTGAGGACATCAAGAAGAAGCTGGAGGATGCCGGCGCTAAGGTTGAGGTTAAGTAATTTAACCCCCTTAAAGTCAGCTTCTTGAATTTCGATTCTTGAACAAAGAGGCGCTCTCGCTGCAAAGCGGGGGCGTCTTTTTTGTGCTTGACAAACCTTGTGCTGATGTGCTATTTTATAAATATTAGCTGACCCTTCTGCTGACGGATCTTGTGGAGCACCACAGTGCAGAAGGGGAGAGAAGCTTTCATGCCGACCGTCTGGGCAGCCTTGCGTCGTGGTGCGCAAAGCTGCCCTTTTTGTTTAAGGAGGATGCTGAATATGAAGTCTGACATCGAGATCGCACAGGAAGCCAAAATGAAGCCCATCGCCGACATCGCCGCCAGTTTGGGCCTTGCCGACGAGGACGTGATCCCCTATGGCCGCTATAAGGCCAAGATAAACCACCGCCTCATCCATAAGGCATCGAAGCAGGGCAAGCTCATCCTCGTCACGGCTATCAGCCCCACCCCTGCCGGTGAGGGCAAGACGACCACCAGCGTGGGTCTGGCCGACGCCATGAACGCCCTGGGCAAAAAGACCATGCTCTGCCTCCGTGAACCCTCCCTCGGCCCTGTCTTCGGCATGAAGGGCGGCGCAGCCGGCGGCGGCTACGCACAGGTGGTGCCGATGGAGGACATCAACCTCCACTTCACCGGCGACATCCACGCCATCGGTACCGCCAACAACCTGCTGGCGGCCATGATCGACAACAGCATCCAGCAGGGCAACCCCCTGAACATCGACCCCCGCCGCATCACCTGGAAGCGCTGCATGGACATGAACGACCGCCAGCTGCGGTTCATCGTGGACGGCCTGGGCGGCAAGGTCAACGGCACCCCGCGTGAGGACGGCTTTGACATCACCGTTGCCAGCGAGGTCATGGCGGTGTTCTGCCTGGCCACCGATCTGGAGGACTTAAAGGCCCGCCTGTCCCGCATCGTCTGTGCCTACACCTACGACGGCCAGCCCGTCACCGCCGGGCAGATCGGCGCGGCGGGCGCGATGACCGCGCTTTTGAAGGACGCGCTCGACCCGAATCTTGTCCAGACGCTGGAGCACAACCCCGCCATCATCCACGGCGGTCCGTTCGCCAACATTGCCCACGGGTGCAACAGTGCCATTGCCACCAGGCTGAGCCTCAAGCTGGCCGACTACGTTGTAACCGAGGCCGGCTTCGGCGCGGATCTGGGCGCGGAGAAGTTCCTTGACATCAAGTGCCGCTATGCCGGGCTGCACCCCGCCGCCGTTGTGCTGGTGGCCACGGTGCGCGCGCTCAAGTCCCACGGCGGCGTGGCCAAGCCCGATCTGGGCAAGCCCAACTCCGAGGCCGTGCGTGCGGGCAGCGTGAACCTGACCCGCCACATTGAGAACCTGCAGGGCTTTGGTCTGCCGGTCTGCGTTGCCATCAACGCCTTCCCCACCGACACTGCGGAGGAGATGGATGTTATTTATGACGTCTGCAGCAAGGCCGGTGTGCCCTGCGCCCTGAGCGAGGTCTTTGCCAAGGGCGGCAAGGGCGGCAAGGCGCTGGCCGAGACCGTGCTGTCCATCCTGAACGACGGTGCCGAGGTGCAATACACCTACGAGCTGGACGCGCCGCTGACGGATAAGATCGAGGCCGTCGCCACGAAGATCTACCGCGCGGGCCGCGTAAGCTACACCGCCGCCGCAAAAAAGACGCTGGACGAGCTGACCGCGCTGGGTTATGGCAAGCTGCCGGTCTGCATTGCCAAAACGCAGTATTCCTTCAGCGACAACGCCAAGCTGACGGGTGCGCCCGAGGGTCACACGCTGAATGTGCGCGAGGTGCGTTTGAGCGCCGGTGCGGGCTTTGTGGTCGTTGTCTGCGGCAGCATCATGACGATGCCCGGTCTGCCCAAGCACCCCGCTGCCATGGACATTGACGTGGATGTACACGGGAAGATCACGGGTCTGTTCTGATTGGTAAAATTTTGGTAAAATTGTAAAATAAAGAATCCCCCTTCCGGGAGGCTGTAGGGGCCGATGCTTGCATCGGCCCTTACAGAGTTCCCGGAAGGGGGATTTTTATTATTAGTTATCACACAGGCTTACAAATTTTCGCCGTTCGCACCAATGGCCCAGGCATACCATGCAGCGCTGTCCCCGGGGGCGGGCCGACGTTATTCCGCCATGCCTCCCGCTTTTGCTTCCGGGGTCTCTGCGGCCTTCTGCTCCATGTCCGGGGCAACTTTGCCGCCGGGCATCTTGTGGCCGAAGGACGGCACAAAGAAATACTTGCGGATGATGAAGATCAGCGCGATGGCCCCCACGCTGACCAGGTTCTGCACGGCGTCCTCATGGCCGACGATCATGTGGCGGGCAATGGCGTAGAGCAGTACCTCCAGCACGCTGCCGGGGCTGTGCTTGGCCAGCATCTTGATAAACTCGATGCCGATGACGATGTCCAGCGCACGTTCCAGAAAGGTGCGGATCTCCAGGCTGTCGGCATCGGTCAGCAGACCGGGCATCAGCTCCACCAGCGGGACAATGCTCATGAGCAGGGCCGCCAGCACAATGCCGGAGAGCACGACTTCGAGGATGCCCGCAGCCTCGGCGATCTGGTCGCGGAAGATGCGCTTGAACCATTCCTCCCTGCCGTGCAGGGCGTGATTTGTCAGGCGTCGTTTGGGTGCAATCATACAAAGCTCCTTGTTTATGTATTTTTTCTATTTTATCATATTTTTGTGCCCTGTACCAGCAAAATTTTATAGGCCGTTTTAAAGTATGACAACTGCCCTCCAAGACCCATCAAAAACGACAAAAAGCGACGGTCAAAACCCTTTTGCACCGTTTTTTGGCTGAAATGTCCGCCGGGCGCTTGCATTTTTTTTGCCCAGCGTTTACACTACAAGTACAGGGCACATCTTACTTTTATTAAAGGGGGATCTTCCGTGGCAAACGCAATGCAGCGTATTGGCTTCTTCGCGGGTGTTCTGTACCATCATACCCTTTTTACGTCGACACCACAGCGCAGTGTATCCTGATGCGGAGCACTGCGCTGTTTGCTTTGTAAGGGAGGTTTCAAAACGTATGAAAAAAGTTGCGATCATCATGGGCTCGGACAGTGACTGGCCGGTGGTCAAGGGTGCCTGCACGGTGCTGAAGGATTTCGGCGTGCCGTATGAGGCGCACATTCTTTCGGCCCACCGCACACCGGAGGCCGCCGCCGCGTTCGCCAGGAGCGCCCGTGCCGAGGGCTACGGCGTCATTCTCTGCGCTGCCGGCATGGCCGCGCACCTGGCCGGTGCCTTTGCCGCCAACACCACCCTGCCCGTTGTGGGTATCCCGATGAAGGGCGGCGCCATGGACGGTCTGGACGCCCTGCTGGCCACTGTGCAGATGCCCAGCGGCTTTCCCGTGGCTACCGTAGCGCTGAACGGCGCGAAGAACGCCGCGTATCTGGCTGTGGCGATTCTGGCCGTGTCCGACGACGAGTTGGCCGCGAAGCTTGACAGCTTCCGCGCCGACACCGCCGCCGCGATTGCCAAGAAGGACGCCGCCATTGCCGCTGAAGCCGCAGCACTGTAAAAGAGCCCTCCCCCTTGGGGGGAAACCAAAGACAGGTACACATACATACTTTACTATATTATACTATAAAAAGGAGCGTTTCTCATGAATTACGAAGTCAAAGAGCAGCTGTACGAAGGTAAGGCCAAGCAGGTTTTCGCTACCAACGATCCCGAGATCGTCATGGTCCACTATAAGGATGACGCCACTGCCGGTGACGGTGAAAAGAAGGGCACCATTCGCGACAAGGGCATTGTCAACAACAAGCTGTCCAACGCTCTGATGCAGAAGCTCGAGAAGGAGGGCATCCCCACCCATTACGTGCAGGAGGTCAATGACCGCGATACCTTTGTGAAGAAGGTCGAGATCGTGCCTCTGGAGGTCATCGTCCGCAACGTTGCAGCCGGTCACTTCAGCCTGCGCATGGGCGTGCCCGAGGGCAAGGTCTTTAAGACCCCCATCCTCGAGTACAGCTACAAGAACGACGATCTGCACGACCCGTTCATCAACCACTACTACGCCCTGGCCCTCGACCTGGCTACCCAGGAGGAGCTGGACACCATCGCGAAGTATGCCTTCAAGGTCAACGAGGTGCTGAAGAAGATCATGCTGGACGCCAACATCCGTCTGGTGGACTTTAAGCTCGAGTTTGGCCGCCTGTCCGACGGCACGATCATTCTGGCCGACGAGATCAGCCCCGACACCTGCCGTTTCTGGGACGCCACCACCGGCGCACATCTGGACAAGGATCTGTTCCGCCGCAACATGGGCGGCGAAGCCGACGCTTACCAGGAGGTCATGAAGCGCCTGCTGGGCTGATTGCACCCGCATAATTTACCGTGCGCTTTCCCGTAGGGGCGCATTCCATATGCGCCCGCAAGAGGCAGCCGACCCACGGGCGGATATAGGGTTCGCCCCTACGGCTTTACCATTCCGACAATTGGAGCAAATAAATGAGCGAAATTTCCCAATACACCGAGTCCCTGCACGAGGAGTGCGGCGTCTTCGGTATGTATGACAAGACCGGCGAGACCGATATGGTCAGCGCCGTCTACAGTGCGCTGTACGCCCTGCAGCACCGCGGGCAGGAGAGCTGCGGCATTGCGCTGAACGTCGACGGCGTGCTGTCCGGCTACCGCGATCTGGGCCTTGTCAGCGAGGTCTTTACCAAGCGCGTGCTGGAGGAGCTGCCCCGCGGCGCAAAGATGGCTACCGGCCATGTCCGCTATGCCACGGCGGGCCAGCGCAGCCGTTCCAACGCGCAGCCGATGGTTCTGCATCACTGCAAGGGCGCTATGGCGGTCTGCCACAACGGCAACCTTGTCAACGCGCCGAAACTGCGCCGCAAGCTCGAGATGAGCGGTTCGATCTTTCACGGCACGTCGGACACCGAGGTCATCGCCTATCTGCTGACCCAGAACCGTCTGCTGACGCCGAACATTGAGATGGCCGTCAGCCGCACGATGGACGACATCGAGGGCGCATACTCCCTCGTCATTATGACCCACACCAAGCTGATCGCGGCGCGCGACCCCAACGGCTTCCGCCCGCTGTGCATCGGCGAGCTGCCCGACGGCAACGGCTATGCCTTTGCCAGTGAGAGCTGTGCGCTGGACGCCGTGGGTGCGAAGTTCGTCCGTGACGTGCGCCCCGGCGAGATCGTTATTGCCGACCGCAACGGTCTGCGCACGATGGAGGATCACTGCGGTGCCGCGCCGCACACGATGTGCGTCTTTGAGTACATCTACTTTGCCCGCCCGGATTCCGTCATCGAGGGCACCTGTGTGCATGAGGCCCGTCTGCAGGCTGGCCGGTTCCTGGCGCAGGAGCATCCCGTGGAGGCCGATGTCGTCATCGGCGCACCGGACTCCGGTCTGGATGCAGCGCTCGGCTATGCGCAGGAGAGCGGCATCCCCTACGGCGTGGGCTTTATCAAGAACAAATATGTAGGCCGCACCTTCATTCAGGGCAGCCAGGCCCAGCGCGAGAGCAGCGTGCGCATCAAGCTGAACGCCATCACGTCCACGGTCAAGGGCAAGCGCGTTGTGCTGGTCGATGACTCCATCGTCCGCGGCACGACGAGCGCCCGCACCATCCGCCTGCTGCGCGAGGCCGGTGCTGCCGAGGTACACTACCGGATCAGTGCGCCGCCGTTCGCCCACCCGTGCTACTTCGGCACCGACATTCCCGACGAGAAAGACCTGATTGCCACCGGCCACACCGTCGAGGAGATCAACGAGCTGGTGGGTTCTGACACGCTGGGCTATTTGAGCATTGAGCATGTGCAGCAGCTGGCCATCCACAGCAAGTGCGGCTTCTGCACGGGCTGCTTTACCGGCAAATACCCCGTCGCCCCGCCCACCGAGACGATGGACATTGTCTACGACAAGCCGCTGAGCCAGTCTAAGACGAATAAAAAGCTGTAATCATAACGACGGAAGCACAGCAGTAGCGCAAACTTCTCTCCCCCACCGCCTGCGGGCGGAGCCCCCTCGCAGAGGGGGCCAAGCCTCCTTGCCTCCCTCTGCGAGGGAGGTGGCGCGCAGCGCCGGAGGGAGAGAGCTTGCCGCTGCCACCCGATTTTCCGAGTAATGTAACACATTTAGGAGTTCAACATGGAAAAAAGCTATTCTGCCAGCTACGCCGCTGCAGGCGTGGATATTACCGCCGGGTACCGGTCTGTTGAGCTGATGAAGCAGTATGTGGCCCGCACGATGACCGAGAGCTGCATCGGCGGTCTGGGCGGCTTCGGCGGCCTGTTTGAGCTGGACTGCACCGGCATGGAGCATCCCGTTCTGATTTCCGGCACTGACGGCGTCGGCACCAAACTGCGCATTGCCATGCTGCTGGACAAGCACGACACCATCGGCATCGACTGCGTGGCCATGTGCGTCAACGACGTCATCTGCGCCGGTGCCAAGCCGCTGGTTTTCCTCGACTACATCGCCTGCGGCAAGAACATCCCGGAGAAGATTGCCGAGATCGTCAAGGGCGTGGCCGAGGGCTGCGTCCAGGCGGGCTGCTCCCTCGTGGGCGGCGAGACCGCCGAGCACCCCGGCATGATGCCCGAGGATGAGTACGACCTGGCCGGCTTCACCGTCGGCGTCGTGGACAAGGCAAAGATTTTGGACAACTCCACGATGCAGCCGGGTGATGTCATCATCGCACTGCCCTCCACGGGCGTACACTCCAACGGTTTCTCGCTGGTGCGCAAAATTTTTGACATCGACAACAACCCCGATGTGCTGAAAAAGACATTCGACGGCATGGACAAGCCCCTGGGCGAGGCCCTGCTGGCCCCCACGAAGATCTACGTCAAGCCCGTGCTGGCTGTCATGGACGAGATCACGGTCAAGGGCGTGTCCCACATCACCGGTGGCGGCTTCTATGAGAACATTCCCCGCAGCCTGAAGAAGGGCTGTGCGGCCCGCATCGCCAAGGCCGATGTGCGCACCCCTGCCCTGTTCGACGTCATGCAGCGCGAGGGCGGCATCTCCGAGCACGATATGTTCAACACCTTCAACATGGGCGTCGGCATGGTGCTGACCGTCGCGCCCGAGGATGCGGACAAGGCCATTGCCATTCTGAAGGCCCACGGCGAGGACGCCTACCGTCTGGGCACCATCGTCGAGGGCGACGGGGTCGAGCTGGTATGAAGCGTGTAGCGGTACTGGTATCGGGCGGCGGCACGAACCTGCAGGCCCTGCTGGAAAGCGAGCGCCGTGGCGAGAACCCGAACGGCAAAATCGAGCTGGTCGTTGCCAGCAAGCCCGGCGTCTACGCGCTGGAGCGCGCCGCCAATTTCGGTGTGGAATCCGCTGTTGTCAGCCGCAGGGACTACGCTGACAGCGCAGCGTTTGACACCGCCCTGCTGGACACCCTGCAGAAGCACAGTATTGACGTGGTCGTGCTGGCAGGCTTTTTGAGCGTGCTGGGCGAAAAGGTCATTGCGGCCTACCGCAATAAAATCATCAATGTTCATCCCAGCCTGATCCCCAGCTTCTGCGGCCCCGGCTTCTACGGACTGCGCGTGCACGAGGCCGCGCTGGCCCGCGGCGTGAAGCTGACCGGCGCTACCGTCCACCTTGTAAACGAGGAATGCGACGGCGGGCCCATTCTACTGCAGAAGGCCGTGGCCGTGGAACCCGGCGACACCCCCGAGACGCTGCAGAAGCGCGTCATGGTCGAGGCCGAGTGGCAGCTGCTGCCCAAGGCATTGGCGATGGTGTGCAGTGACGAGGTGTAAAATCGTTTTCTACCACTGCACGGCAGGGAATCCCGTTTCCTGCTTATGCAAAACGAGGTTTAACAATGAAAAAGAATCTGTACAAATATCTTGCCGGGAATGACTACCCCGGGCGCGGCATTGTGCTGGGCAAAAGCCCCGACGGCCAGAAGGCGTTCGTCGCCTACTGGATCATGGGCCGCAGCGCCAACAGCCGCAACCGTGTGTTTGAGCCTATCGACGGCGGCATCCGCACGGTGGCCGCTGACCCGGCCAAGCTCGAGGACCCGCACCTCATCATCTACAACGCTGTGCTGACCCTGCGGGAGACCACCGTGGTCACGAACGGCGACCAGACCGACACGATTGCCCAGTTCATGAACGGCAACCTTTTCCCCGGCTACAGCTTTGAGGCTGCGCTGGCGACCCGCACCTATGAGGACGACGCGCCGAACTTTACCCCGCGCATCTCCGGCGTCGTCGATATGCGCCGCGGCGGCTACAAGCTGTCCATCGTCAAGTCCGACGAGGGCAACGCCGAGAGCGTGCAGCGCCAGACCTTCGACTACCCGCAGCCCGTGGCCGGTGAGGGACACTTCATCAGCACTTACGTCAAGAACGGTGCGCCGATCCCCAGCTTTGCGGGTGAGCCGCTGCGCGTCGCCATCGACACGAACGACGCGGACAAGTTTGCCGACAAGCTGTGGGCGAGCCTGAACGAGGACAACAAGGTCAGCCTGTTTGTCCGCAGCATCGAGCTGGAAACCGGCGAGTACGAGGACATTATCCTGAATAAATACACCGCTGTGGAGGGTTAATATGAACGAATTTCAGCTGAAATACGGCACGAACCCCAACCAGAAGCCCGCCCGCATCTACATGGCGGACGGCAGTGACCTGCCTGTGCAGATTTTGAACGGACGCCCGGGCTACATCAACTTTCTGGATGCGTTCAACTCCTGGCAGCTCGTGCGCGATTTGAAGAAGGCACTCGGCCAGCCCGCTGCCGCCAGCTTCAAGCACGTCTCCCCCGCCGGTGCGGCCATCGGTCTGCCGCTGGATGAGACCCTGCGCGCCATGTACCACATTGCGCCGGAGACCGAGCTTTCCCCGCTGGCCTGCGCCTACGCCCGTGCCCGCGGTGCGGACCGTATGTCCAGCTTCGGCGACTGGATCGCGCTGTCCGATGTCTGCGACCTGAGCACCGCGAAGCTGATTCAGCACGAGGTCTCCGACGGCATCATTGCGCCCGGCTACGACGCCGACGCGCTGGAGGTGCTGAAATCCAAGAAGAAGGGCGGCTACGCCATCGTCCAGATCGACGCCGACTACGAGCCGAAGCCGCTGGAGACCCGCACGGTCTTTGGCGTGACCTTCGAGCAGGGCCGTCAGGACCTGGACATTTCCAATGAGACGATGCTGCAGAACATTGTGACCGAGAACAAGGTCATCAGCGACGAGCAGCGCCGCGACCTCATCATCAGCCTGATCGTGCTGAAATACACCCAGTCCAACAGCGTCTGCTACGTGCAGGACGGCCAGACCATCGGCGTCGGTGCGGGCCAGCAGAGCCGCGTGCACTGCACCCGTCTGGCAGGCCAGAAGGCTGACAACTGGCAGCTGCGCCACATGCCGAAGGTGCTGGACCTGCCGTTCCGCGCTGACATTGCCAAGCCGAACCGCGACAACGCGATCGATGTTTACATCGGCGACACGCCGGAGGATGTCATCGGCGACGATGTCTGGGCCGAGACCTTCACCGAGCAGCCGGCCCCGCTGACCGCCGAGGAAAAGCGCGCCTGGCTGGATGCCGTGACCGGTGTGAGCTTGGGCAGTGATGCCTTCTTCCCGTTCGGCGATAACATCGAGCGCGCGCGCCGCAGCGGCGTGACCGCCATTGTACAGCCGGGCGGCTCCATCCGCGACGCACAGGTGATCGACACCTGCAACAAGTACGGCATTGCGATGGCGTTCTGCGGCATCCGGCTGTTCCATCATTAAACGCAAAAAACAACTCGCCTGCGGCGATTTTTCGTCGCGGGCTGTTGTGCTGTCAAGGAGGACGCTTATGAAAATTCTGGTTGTCGGCGGCGGCGGGCGTGAGCACGCCATCATCCGTGCGCTGAAAAAAAGCCCCCGCTGCTCCGAGATCTGGTGTGCGCCCGGCAACGGCGGCATCAGCTATGACGCCCACTGCAGGGCCATCCCGGCCACCGACGTGGACGCCATGGTCAAATTTGCCAAGGAAGAAGCCTTTGACTATGTCGTCGTCGCCCAGGACGACCCGCTGGCGCTGGGCATGGTCGATGCGCTGGCCGCTGTGGGCATCCCGGCATTCGGTCCCGACAAGGCCGCGGCCCGCATTGAGGCCAGCAAGGTGTTCAGCAAGGACCTGATGAAGAAATACGGCATCCCTACGGCCAAATATGAGACGTTCGACGACCCCGAGAAGGTCATGGACTACATCAAAGCCGAGGGCAAATACCCCGTCGTCATCAAGGCGGACGGTCTGGCGCTGGGCAAGGGCGTGCTGATCTGCCAAAATGAGCAGGAGGCCGCAGACGGCGTCAAGGAGATCATGCTGGACAAAAAGTTCGGCGCGTCCGGCAACCATGTGGTCGTCGAGGAGTTCCTGACCGGCCCCGAGGTCAGCGTGCTGTCCTTCTGCGACGGCAAGACCGTCAAGCCGATGGTCTCGAGCATGGACCACAAGCGTGCTCTCGACCACGACGAGGGCCTGAACACCGGCGGCATGGGCACCGTGGCCCCGAACCCCTACTACACGCCCGCAGTCGCCGAGCGCTGCATGCAGGAGATTTTCCTGCCCACGGTTGCAGCCATGCAGGCCGAGGGCTACCCCTTCAAGGGCTGCCTGTATTTCGGCCTGATGCTGACCCCCGACGGCCCGAAGGTCATCGAGTACAACTGCCGCTTCGGCGACCCCGAGACGCAGGTCGTGCTGCCCCTGCTGGAAAGCGACCTGCTGACCGTGATGGAGGCCACAACGAACGGCACGCTGGACAAGACCGATGTCAAATTCAGCGACGGCGCGGCGGCTTGTGTCATCTTAGCCAGCGGCGGCTATCCCCTCGCCTATGAGAAGGGCAAGGAGATCACCGGCCTGACCGCGGGACAGCTGGACACCGCCGATGTGACGGTCTACCACGCCGGCACGGCCATCAAGGACGGCAGGCTCGTCACGAACGGCGGGCGCGTGCTGGGCGTGACCGCCACGGCCAACACCCTGCCCGAGGCGCTGAAAAAGGCGTATGCTGCCACGGAGAGCATCCATTTTGACAAGCTGCACAAGCGCAGTGACATTGGGGCAAGAGCGCTGGCAGCGATGCAGTAAAGAGGCTTCCCCATTGGGGGAAGCTGTCACCGAAGGTAACTGATGAGGGCAAACTTCCCGCAGCTTTCCGTCAACGGGATACAGCGGTACACTTTCCCCTCATCCGGCCTCGGACGGGGCCTCGGCCACCTTCCCCCAGGGGGAAGGCTTTCCGTCCGTCACTTCCTGCAAATTTAACTCTCAGGAGGAAATACAATGGTATATCGCATTTATGTTGAGAAAAAGCCCGGCTTTGACGGCGAGGCACAGGGGCTTCTACATGAGCTGGTCGATCTGGTCGGCATCCAGAATCTGACCGGTCTGCGCCTTTTGAACCGCTATGACGTCGAGGGCATCGACGCAGTGCTGTTCCAGCAGGCTGTGCCCACCGTGTTCAGTGAGCCGCCTGTTGACGTGACCTACGACAAGCTGCCCGACGCCAAGACCGTTTTTGCCGTCGAGTACCTGCCCGGCCAGTTTGACCAGCGCGCTGACTCTGCCAGCGAGTGCATCCAGCTGCTGAGTCAGGGCGAGCGCCCGGCTGTGCGTTCTGCCCGCGTCTACCTGCTGGACGGCGATCTGACTGCCGACGATCTGGCCGCCATCAAGAAGTACGTCATCAACCCCGTCGAGGCCCGCGAGGCAAGCCTTGACGAGCGCAGCACCCTGAAAATGGAGTTTGCCATCCCGACGGAGGTCGAGACGCTGACCGGCTTCACCGCGCTGGACGACGACGCGCTGGAAGCGTTCCGCAATGAGAAGGGCCTGGCGATGGACCATGCGGACATCGTGTTCTGCCAGAACTACTTCAAATCCGAGCACCGCGACCCGACCATCACCGAGATCCGTCTAATCGACACCTACTGGTCCGACCACTGCCGCCACACGACGTTCGGCACGATCCTGGACGACGTGAAGATCGACGACGAGCTTGTGCAGGCCGCATTTGACCGCTACATGGCACTGCGTGCCGAGACGGGCCGCGACAAGAAAAATCGCACCCTGATGGACTGCGCGACCATCGGTGCCAAGGCGCTGAAGCAGCGCGGCATTCTGAAGAACCTTGACGAGAGCGAGGAGATCAACGCCTGCACCGTCAAGATCAAGTGTGACGTGGACGGTGAGCAGCAGGACTGGCTGTTCCTGTTCAAGAACGAGACCCACAACCACCCCACCGAGATTGAGCCCTTCGGCGGCGCGGCGACCTGCATTGGCGGTGCCATCCGTGACCCGCTGTCCGGACGCAGCTATGTCTATCAGGCCATGCGCGTGACCGGTGCGGCTGACCCGCTGAAGCCTGTTTCCGAGACAATGCCCGGCAAGCTGCCCCAGCGCAAGCTGGTCACGACGGCTGCCGCGGGCTATTCCAGCTACGGCAACCAGATCGGCCTTGCCACCGGTCAGGTCGCAGAGCTGTACCATCCCGGCTACGCCGCCAAGCGCATGGAGATCGGCGCAGTTGTCGGCGCGACGCCTGCCAGCCATGTCCGCCGCGAGGAGCCCGCCCCGGGTGATGTCGTCATCCTGCTGGGCGGACGCACGGGCCGCGACGGTGTCGGCGGTGCCACCGGTTCCTCCAAAGCGCATAAGCTGACAAGCCTTGAGACCTGCGGTGCCGAGGTGCAGAAGGGCAATGCGCCCATCGAGCGCAAGCTGCAGCGCCTGTTCCGCCGCGAGGACGCCTGCCGCCTTATCAAGCGCTGCAACGACTTCGGCGCAGGCGGTGTGTCTGTCGCCATCGGTGAGCTGGCCGACGGCCTGCACATCGACCTGAACAAGGTCACCCGCAAGTACGAGGGTCTGGACGGCACCGAGCTGGCCATTTCGGAGAGCCAGGAGCGCATGGCCGTGGCTGTCGCTCCCGAGGACGCCGAGACCTTTATGAAGTACGCCGCCGAGGAAAACCTCGAGGCGACTATCGTTGCCACCGTCACCGAGGAAAAGCGGATGCGCGAGGTCTGGAACGGCAAGACCATCGTTGACCTCTCCCGCGAGTTCCTGAACTCCAACGGTGCCGAGCGCCACGCTGATGCGCACATCCTGCCGGGCCATGTCTGGCAGCCCCAGTTTGCCGGTGCAACGTTTGAGCAGAAGCTGGAATCTATGGTCAGCGACCTGAACGTCTGCAGCCAAAAGGGCCTGGGCGAGCGGTTCGACTCCACCATCGGCGCAGCCACCGTGCTGATGCCCTACGGCGGCAAGTACCAGCTGACCCCGACGATGGCCATGGCCGCCAAGCTGCCCGTGGACGGCGAGACGACGACCTGCTCCGGCATGGCGTGGGGCTTCAACCCCTACCTGACCGAGGCTGACCCCTACCGCGGCGCGTATATGGCCGTGGTCGAGAGCGTGACCAAGCTGGTCTGCGCGGGCTTCCACCACGAGGATATGTACCTGACGTTCCAGGAATATTTTGAGCACATGAACGATAAGCCCGAGCGCTGGGGCAAGCCGCTGGCCGCCCTGCTCGGTGCGCTGGATGCCCAGATGGGTCTGGGCATTGCGTCCATCGGCGGCAAGGACTCGATGTCCGGCAGCTTTGAGGGACTGGACGTGCCCCCGACGCTCGTCAGCTTTGCGACGGCCATCGGCAACACCCGCGACGTGCAGAGCCCCGAGTTCAAGAAGGCCAACAGCTCCGTTGTCATCCTGCGCCCCAACTACAAGAACGGTCTGCCCGAGATCGGCAGCCTGATTTCCATTTACAAGACCGTCGAACAGATGATCGACGAGGGCAAGGTGCTGGCTGCCGCCACGCCGGGCTACGGCGGTGTGGCCGAGACACTGTTCAAGATGTGCGTCGGCAACCATGTGGGTCTGCAGCTGTCCAATGACATCGACCTGAACGATCTGTTCAAGCCCGCCTACGGCGCGGTCATTCTGGAGCTGCTTGATGCCTCCGCCGGTGAGTTCCTCGGCTTCACCACCGTGGACTACACGCTGGAGGCCGAGGGCAAGGCCATTGACCTGGCCCGTCTGCAGGAGCTGTGGGAGCAAAAGCTCGAGCCGGTATTTCCCTACCGCAAGGCCGGTGAGTTCGTTCCCGCGCTGGAGCATGACTGCCCCGCCAACAAGCGCGTGGCTCCCTCTGTGCGCCTGGCGACGCCGCGGGTCGTCATCCCCGTATTCCCCGGCACGAACTGCGAGTACGACACGGCCCGCGCGTTCCGCCGCGCAGGCGGCGACCCGCATGTTCTGGTGCTGAAAAACCTGACCCCCGCCAACGTGGCCGAGAGCTGCGAGGCACTGGTTAAGGAGCTGGACGAGGCGCAGATCCTGATGCTGCCGGGCGGCTTCTCCGGCGGCGACGAGCCGGACGGCAGCGCCAAGTTCATTGCGGCGTTCTTCCGCAATCCGTCGGTGGCCGACGCAGTCAACCGTCTGCTGAACCAGCGCGACGGTCTGGCTCTGGGCATCTGCAACGGCTTCCAGGCACTCATCAAGCTGGGCCTGGTCCCCTACGGCGAGATCCGTCCCATCACCGAAAGCGACCCGACGCTGACGTTTAATACGATCCACCGCCACCAGTCCATGCTGGTGCGAACCCGCGTGGCCAGCAACAAGAGCCCCTGGCTGAGCAAATGCGACATCAACGACGAGCACCTGATCGCCATCAGCCACGGCGAGGGCCGCTTTGTCTGCAACGAGCAGCTGCTGAACCAGCTCATCGACAACGGCCAGATTGCGACCCAGTACGTTGACCTGCTTTGCCGCCCGACGATGGACATGCGCTACAATCCGAACGGCTCCGTGCTGGCAATCGAGGGCATCACGAGCCCGGATGGCCGTGTCTTTGGCAAGATGGGCCACAGCGAGCGCAGCGGCGAGCAGCTCTATAAGAACGTCACCGGCGACAAATACCAGCCGATCTTTGAGGGCGGCGTGAATTATTTCAAGCTTTGATATTTCGGAAAGTTTCTGCTATACTGGAACTATCAGCTTAAAAGATTGTGAGGATTTGACCCAATGGCACAACACGACAAATATATTTCGCCGTTCTCTACCCGCTATGCGTCGGATGAGATGCAGTACATCTTCTCTGACGACAACAAGTTCCGCACCTGGCGCCGGCTGTGGATCGCGCTGGCTAAGGCCGAGCAGAAGCAGGGCTTGGCCATCACCGATGAGCAGATTGCCGAGCTGGAAGCGCACAAGGACGACATCAACTATGAGGACGCCATTGCGCGCGAGAAGCTCGTCCGCCATGACGTGATGAGCCACGTCTACGCCTACGGCCTGCAGTGCCCCAAGGCAAAGGGCATCATCCATCTGGGCGCGACCAGCTGCTATGTCGGTGACAACACCGACGTCATCATCATGCGCGAGGGCCTGCAGCTCGTGCGCAAGAAGGTCATCGGCGTGCTGGCAAATCTGGCCAAGTTCGCCGACGAGTACAAGACCATGCCCTGCCTGGCCTACACCCACTGCCAGCCCGCGCAGCTGACCACCGTCGGCAAGCGCGCCACGCTCTGGATGAACGAGCTGTACATGGATCTGGAGGAGCTTGACCACCAGATCTCCCAGCTGGCGCTGCGCGGCGTTAAGGGCACCACCGGCACCCAGGCCAGCTTTGTGGAGCTGTTCAACGGCGACTCCGCCAAGATCAAGGCCGTCGAGGCCGACGTCTGCGCCCAGATGGGCTTTACCAAGGTCGTGCCGGTCTGCGGCCAGACCTACAGCCGCAAGGTGGACTACAATGTGCTGTCCGCCGTGGCGGGCATCGGCCAGTCCGCCATGAAGATGGCGACGGACATCCGCCTGCTGGCGAACTTCAAGGAGATGGAGGAGCCGTTTGAGAAGAACCAGATCGGTTCCTCCGCTATGCCCTACAAGCGCAACCCCATGCGCTGCGAGCGCATCTGTGCGCTGAGCCGCTACCTGATGGTGGACGTACTGAACCCCGCCATCACTGCCGGTACCCAGTGGTTTGAGCGCACGCTGGACGACTCCGCCAACAAGCGCATTGCGATGGCTGAGGGCTTCCTGGCTGCTGACGCCATCCTGAACATCCTGCTGAACGTCTCCGACGGGCTGGTCGTCTACCCGAAGGTCGTCCGTGCCCGCGTCATGGCCGAGCTGCCGTTCATGGCAAGCGAGAACATCATGATGAAGGCCGTCAAGAAGGGCGGTGACCGTCAGGAGCTGCACGAGCGTCTGCGTGAGCACGCCGTGGCCGCCGCTGCCGTTGTCAAGCAGGAGGGCAAGCCCAACGACATGATTGCCCGCGTCGAGGCTGACCCCGCGTTCGGCCTGACCCGCGAGGAAATCGAGGCCGAGCTCTCCCCCGAAGCCTTTACGGGCCGCAGCGCCGAGCAGGTCACCGAGTTCCTGCGCGACGTCATCCAGCCCGTGCTGGACGCCAACGCCGAGGACGTCGGCCAGCATGTGGAGCTGAACGTCTGATTGATTGCATCGTAAATTGTAGGGGCGAATGTTTGCATCCGCCCGCAGGTCGATGACAAGCATCGACCCCTACAGAACAGCAAAATACCCGTATTGTCTTACTAAAGGCAATACGGGTATTTTTTATGCAATTGTATCGGCGGACGTCAGACCGGATTCCAACACATCCGCCATAAACGCGCTGTGGTCAGCGTAATCGCTGGTGGGCACAAGGGTGATGTCGTAATAGGTGATCGGCATGTCGTTGCTTTCCAGCACCTGCTTGAGGGTGTGCAGGACGGTTTGCATGTCCGCCTCGGTAGGCTTGCCGTCGCACAGGACTTGTGCGCACAGGCGGCTGGGCACCTTTTGCAGCAGGGCTTTGTCAAAGGCAGCATCCAGCGGCAGATCATCTACATAGTTAGCCGGGGTCATGCCGTCCTGCTCGGTATAGCAAAGGTCGATCTCTACCGTGTTGCCCTTTGCGCCGTAGACAGATGCAAAGTTTAATTCCGGGGCCTGCACGGTCAAATATGCAGCTGCCTGCTGGGCGGCTTCATTTCCCAGGCGATAACACGTGTTCCAGCGGTGGTCAACGTAAAACGTGTGGGTCGGCTCAAGCTCCATACCCCGGATTTCATCATCGGTCAGCAGCCAGAACCGCGTCTGCACTGCAAAGTTTGTATCACGGCTCTGGTCTGACTGAACGTATACCACATAGTGGAAGAACTGTCCATCAGCGGCGGTGCGCTGGTCCCAGTGAAATGTTTCCTCCGGATATAGCTTTTCCGCATATCGAATGGCCCGATGTATAGCCCACTGTTGGCTGAGCGGGTCACCGTTGATGGCGTCAAAGGCCAGCAGCAGAGCCAAAATCAGCAGCAGGGCCGCCGCCAGTGCCAGGCGGCGCATGGTTTTCGTCTTTTTATTCTTTGTTTTCATGGGTACTCTCC
>OLPC01001707.1_pt1 | contig 18156 bp, 10 predicted proteins | sample 1672341 | NCBI WGS metagenome assembly OLPC01 (sample SAMEA3136673, study PRJEB25190) | human gut metagenome | reverse complement strand
TCTTTGCAAACAAATGTTTGTCAAGGACTTGCATTTATAACAAGTAATTAAGCTGCGAATTTAAGGTATAATCTTGACAGCCATATGCGTAGAATAATACTCTGTCTTATTTCCTTTCTAATTTGCTGGCATTGTTATGCGCAATTCGTATTTAAAGAGGTTGACTATTCTATTCTTCAACGTTCTCTTGAACGTAAAGAACAACGGAGAATAGAGGCTGACAACCTCCTTAATCAGTTACGCTCATTATGTACAGAAACAGCTTCCCTGATTCCGCCATCTGAAAGTTTATGGTTCAAAAATTACTGTGATTCGCTATGCAATAATGTAAGCTCTCGAATACAAAGTGGAGACCCCAGTATTGCAATTCAACTTGCATATGACTATATGTCCAATCTTCGTATGGATGACAAACAAGTCCGATATCGGATAGATAGTTATAAGCAGTATTGCAGTGATATGGATAACCATGGTTTGTACAACTATAAAAATGGTAAGGTTACACAAACCACGTATGAATGGTTTTGCATAACCAATCCATACATTTTTAATCCTAAATACAATACGGAAGGTATCTTAGTCGGATATAACCCCGTTCATGTCTCACATTTATATCCTAATATTAATTGGGATGAGATGTATCAATTCGTCACATCTCAAGGGCGAACAAAAGAAGATATTGAACGAATGTGGTTCCTGTATTTCAATTACAGCCCAGATAGAATGTCGTCCTTAAATCAGGAATTTGATGTGACGAAATTCTGCTATGAATATTTCTTATCCATACGTGACAATTCAGACATAAGTCAAGCAGATAAAGAAAATCTTGCTAAAGAGATAGCCAAATATAATGCAATCTTATCAGATGCGAACGGAGCAATTTCTTATGATGCCTACATTGATAATTTAAAAAGTCAACTTGTAGTAGAACCTCCCAAGAGATGTAGAAAAACTTCCGGAACAACAAGTAAAAAGGGAACTTCAAAAAAGTCTTCCCCACGCAGAAAATAACCACGTCTTTTCAGACCTCATACGGAGTCTATAATTTCGCTGAAGATATCAGCAAGTTATGGACTCTTTTAATTTCCTCAAATCCGCAACTAAGCCCTTCAACGTCCTCCTTGCGTGTACAAGTTCTCTCATTCCTAAATTTGCAGATAAATTCCGCCAAAAGATGTGATTCTATGGGATTTAATTTGTAACTTTGTCATATGCCAGCGAATACTTACTCGGTTATGTTGCAGCACCAAGTTAAGTGAAAATTCTGACATATTCAAGTCTTTGCAAACAAATGTTTGTCAAGGACTTGCATTTATAACAAGTAATTATGCTGCGAATTTAAGGTAATCACACCCTGTTTTATGCTTGCTTTGCAAAGAAAATGAATATATAGCATTATTTTGATAGATTATCAAGCTTAATAAATATCACTTATTCTATTTTTTCAAACGTCTCAACTAACCCCGAAATAATTCTTCTCGCACGTTGCCACTTAGAGCAACCAGACACGGAAAACTCTTTATGATTGATAGTGATGAATGAATCCACCCTTTGGGCAGGGTCATACTTGTATTCCCGACCATAGGTCTGATTTATTGCACGCAAAAAGGTGGCGAAAGACACGCTTGGAACAAGATGATTGGTGCGCAAAAGTGCAGCCTTGATGTATGCAGTCTCATATTCATGCTCCATACTATTGAGAGCGGTCAAAATGGCTTCTTTCAATGCCAACTTGTCTTCTGCTATGAGAATGTCATCAAGACTATGTTCTTCTTGTTGGACGGTTCTGCGCCCATGCTTTCCTTTCGTGTTGGCAAGAGCGTTCTTTATCGTCTGCCGTAATTCCACATCTTCTATATCCTTACTATGTTTTGTCCATTCGGCTTTCTTGTCAAGCCCTTGTGTAATACTGGTTTCTGCAAGGTTTGCTATAACGGCTTTGACACCTTCACGCATAATGGAGAGTTGCTTTTCACTAAGACAAACCTTGCTCAATGCCATTGCACTTCTGGGCAGCCCATGATCGAAGCAGATATAATACAGCGTACACATTAGCAAGGTGTTGCGCCCCTCAAAGATTTCATTACGAAGACGGAAGTACATTTCTGGAAGTGCATATATGGCAGAGAGCATTATTCGCTTCGATATTGTGGCAAGTTCGTCAGCCGTGTGTCCTTGGCTGAAATTAAACACTGCCATTTGTATCAAGGAAGGCAACGAATCCCAAAACTCTTTTGCTGAGATATAAGGGATATAAAGGTGTTCAGCATCTTCCTCACTCATATCTTTGTCAACAAGACAAAATTCCCTTATCAAGAATATGTTGTCTTTTGTTTCTTCCTTATCCTCACCAACGGCCTCGGAGTATAAACCTAATCGCAGATAACCAGATAACGCCATCATTTCGTCAACAACACGCACCGCTGCGGCAGTCTTCTCTTCATCAGACAGGACGGTATCTGTATTAGACACGAGCAGTTTCTGGCACTCAATAAGCACGGATGTAGGTACATATCTCGCAGCCATCTTGAATATGCGTTCAAGTTGGCTGAAATCGTTGCGCATCATCTTCATCATATCCAAGGAGAAACGTGAGTAATCTTCTGGATGCTCCTGTTTCCAAGAATACACTTTATCAAGTGCATTACGCATGGCGTTCCTTTTGAAATCTTTTATGTCCATCTGTTGTGTATATTGGTGACAATTTGAGACAAGTAATTCATTTGCCCAATTGCTTCAACAAGAAATCCTCCAATGTCCTTCTATCAGGCAACTGGAGCATATAGGTGGAAACAAAAAGTTGGTTATCCATGCCAGCGAGAGCATACTCTACCATTTTCTTTCCCTTTCGTGTGCAGAGCAATATGCCGACAGGAGGGTTATCCCCTGGCTGCATCTCATTCTCCTTGTAATATGACACATAAGCATTGAGTTGTCCGAGGTTCTCATGCGAAAACTCCTCGTTCTTCAATTCGATGATAACACCACAATGCAGAATGCGATTGTAGAACACAAGGTCGGGGTAATAATACTCGTCATCGATAATGATGCGCTTTTGGCGAGCCTCAAAACAAAAGCCTTTGCCCAATTCGAGGATAAACTCTTGCAAGTGAGTGATAAGCGCATTCTCCAAATCTTGTTCATCTATAATCTCCTGTGCTTTCAGTCCGAGAAATTCAAAGGTGAATGGTTGGCGTATCTGCAACGCAGCAGAGTCGTGTCCTTGCACAGAGGGCAGGGAAAGCATTTTCTCTGGGTTGTCACTAATACCAGTACGGAAATATAGGTTGGTGCTAATCTGACGGCGAAGTTCACGAACAGACCATGTACACTTGATACATTCCTGCTCATAGAAATAACGGGCAAGGGGGTCCTCTACACTCAGCATCTCTCTAATATGAGAAAAAGATAGGCGTGAGACCACTATTTCTGGTGGCGTTTGTAATTTATGCGACGCTGTCGCACAAATTACATCCGTCTTATTATCTGATGTTTTACAACTCAAAACGGCATTATCTCCAGATTTATTCGACACTGTCGCATAAATCTTATTTGGAACGAATAGATGTCCCATTTGCGGATATAGATTATAAAAGTTTCGAGACGTTTGGAATAAAGTGACATTGAGTCCTTTTCTATTCACTCGTTCCTCTAGTTTCTTCAGCAGTTGCGCTCCATATTCCGCCCTATCCTTACCATGTTGCTCAAACTCTATGATATAATATCCGATGAGCCAGTTGCGCATGGTCTGCATACGGTTGATAGCCCTTACTGCCGATGACTGAGCTGCATCGTGGGTCGTTTGAATGATGGATGCCAAGTCGCTGAAAGAGTGAAACGTTTTGCTCCAATCTTCAAAAGGAAGTTCCATTCCTTCGTGAGTGTATGTTGATATTTCGTTTGCCATGTTGCACCTTTTATATATTGAATGTGATTATTTTTTCATCAGAAGTTCCAGAAGCATTGCCGTCTTCTGTTCTTCTGTCATATTGTTTATGTCCTCCTCCGTTATCTTGGGCTCCAAATCAAGAAGTTTGCTGTTGTACTCAAACTGGGTTTCCAAAGGATATTGGGCAATATACCTATCCGTTATAGAGTGATTGGTGGAGTGCCCCATGCTTTCGGATATGTACCTCTGTTCTACACGTGCATGGGTAAGGTTCGTTCCGTAAGAATGTCTGCACCATGTTCCCGATGGGCGCACCTCCCAATGAAGCACATCCTGACAAATCTTGATGATTCGGTCCTGTACATTCGAGTTCTCTTGGGATATTCTCTTGCGCTTGTCGGCTTTCAACGTTGCACCTTGCAGAATGTCGGGGAAGACAAATCCGTCAAGGACAGGCTCGGCTGCAATCTCGTCAAGGATCCTTTGAAGTGGTGCTATGATAGGAATTATCACTTCTGAACCGCCTTCCGTGCGGTTGGTCGTCTTCACTCTTTTGAACTTGAATGCTTTTCTTCCTGTATCGAAATAATACTGAGAATAAGTCAGTTCTCCTGCATCGGCAAGGTTGAATCCATTACACAGATACTGGGCAAGGAATAGCCCCAATGAATAATGCGCCCTTTTGGCATATCCACTTTTCCATGTGTCGGGATAACGCTTCTCAATGAATACATGATACAACTCAGTCATTTGTTCCACTGTTAGATAGCAATGTTTTCTCGATTCTCCAACAGGAATAGACACCAACTTTTTCTTTTGGATATTGGAGAAAGGGTATTCCTGATTGGTGAGGTAACCCATAGACACGCACTCATTCCAAACGGCCCGACAAGAACGAAGGTATATTCCACGCGTAGTGTTGCTAATCTTGCCTACAATGTTGCCTGCTTCGTCCTTTACGCCATGCATCATGCCATTGTTCCAATATTCTATATCTTCCTTGTCGACCTTGAAGCCAACGACGGGTCTATCCCACATGATTCTCTGAAAGGACTTCAAGGCATACTCGTATGATTCTGCGGTGGTGCAACGCTCACCATTATTATCCGTGAGATAGAAATTAATCTTTTTCTCCCAAACGCCTATAAATGACGTTTCCTTTGTGGAATCCACTCCTGTAACAACAACCTTGATACGTTCGAGCGACAGACTATTGCCCAAACGTTCTATCATCTCGGTCTGAGCATCGAAGATGGCATCAAACTCCATCTTCTTTTCATAGAGTTCCGAGCGAACAGCCTTTGCACTCAGTGTGCAAACTCGCGCAAAATCCTCTTCGGTAAATTCGCCAGCGACAAAGTTATACCACGACTTTCTGTCTATGGTATAACGCATTGCGACAGGAAATGTATTCCTGTCTTTCTTCGGGTGACGCTTGTCAAGGATAAGGGCATAAGTACAACTTCCGTACCTTGCGCTCTTGTAAGTGGTGTCCAGTTTCTTTGCCATATTACCAATAGTCTGTAGGTCTCAACTTGCCAATTATCTCAATTTCGGAAAACAATGGGAAAACAAACTTCCTCTTTTCTCGTCTAAACGCCATGTATTCCGATGTTTGTCGGGAAAACAATGGGAAAACAGAGTCGTTTTGATATGGGATTTCTTGGCATATCATAAACTATTGCAAAATTAATAAATCGTTGTGTATCAATGAAATCTACAGATATAAAAAATCATAAAACATCAATCTCTCAGACTCATAATCTGGAGGTCCTAGGTTCAAGCCCTAGCTGGTCCACGCTTCTATTACGGCGGCTTACGAGAAATCGTAGGCCGCCGTTTTTGGGTTCTATAGTTTCGAGATGGAAGCAGAAATACGCCTAAAACAAGGGCTGTACGTGATTCTATACGCGGAAAAAGTGGCAATATTGCCAAAAAATCCGTGATGATTTACCTCGTGTTGACAGGAAAATTCTAACTTTGTACGGAAAAAATGGCAATATTGCCAAAAAAACCGTGTAGAAATAAAGGCGATGCAAATAAAAAGGGAATTCTACTTGCAACAACTTATAAATGGTAAGCAAAATGGGCTAATAAAGATTGTGACGGGAATTAGGCGTTGCGGAAAGTCGTTTCTTCTCTTCAAATTGTTTAAGCAACATTTACTCAAAGCAGGAGTTGATGCGGAGCATATAATACAGATTGCACTTGATGACATTGAAAATGCAGATCTTCGTGAGCCACTCACATTGTATAAATGTATCAAGGCAAAGATGAAAGATGATGATTTGTACTACATTCTGTTGGATGAGGTACAGCTCGTCCCGCGATTCGAGGATGTATTGAACAGCTTATTACGTATAGATAATGCCGATGTTTATGTAACAGGAAGCAACTCAAAATTTCTGTCAAGCGACATCATCACGGAGTTTCGTGGGCGAGGAGACGAAATACATCTTTATCCTCTTTCTCTTTCAGAGTACTGCGAAGGCACTGGCCTGTCACCTGCAGAAGCATGGAAAGACTATTATACTTATGGTGGATTGCCACATATATTGACACTTGAAACAGAAAAAAAGAAATTTGACTATCTCGATAATTTGTTTGAAAGTGTTTATCTGATAGACATTTTAGAGCGTCAGCGTATCAAAAACAAGGCTGAGTTTGAAGAGCTTGTTAAGATTATCGCTTCTGGAATCGGTGCCCCTACCAATCCGGCAAAATTGGCAAATACTTTTAAGAGTGTAAAGAATGTCAACATCGACCCCACAACGATTAACCGTTATCTGGGCTATATGCAAGATGCGTTCTTGATAGAAAAGTCTGAGAGATACGATGTAAAAGGGAAAAAATATATTGGTAGCCTCGCTAAATATTATTACTCCGATCTTGGACTGAGAAATGTTATCTTGGGTTTGCGTCAACAAGAGGAAACCCATATTATGGAGAATATCATCTACAACGAGTTGCGTCGCAGAGGATGTAAGGTGGATGTCGGCATGGTGGAGCAACGTTTTGTTGACGATGATGGCAAGTGGAAGCGTAAGCAACTTGAAGTGGATTTTGTTGTGAATCAAGGTAACCAAAGATATTATATCCAGTCGGCATTAGCTTTACCTAATGAAGATAAGCGTAAACAGGAAATGGGGTCGTTACTCAGAATTAACGATTCTTTCAAGAAAATGATTATTGTGAAGGATGACATTAAACCATGGCGCGATGAAAATGGAATCCTTACAATGGGATTGTTGGATTTCTTAATGAATGCAGACAGTCTTGAACAATGATTCAAGGTTTATCACGTCTAAAAGAATATTTTTTCTATGAAAAATTCTATGCATTCCAAGATAAATAATCTCTTGCACAAATTTAGACAGAAAGGAAAAATCAGCAATACCTCTATTGCTGGCAATAAATCAACTTGGGCGCTTGTAAATGGCTAAAATTTACAAGCGCTTACAAGGTTTTACACGCGGTTTTTACTTGCAATAGAGGATGTGCATAATGTAAGTGCCTGATTATCTGGATTTATGTTATACAGTGAGAGTTTGTAAGGAATAGAAAAATCCGTGAGGTTTCCGTGTGCACAACCATCATTGACAAGGACATCGTATGGTATGGCGCCATAAATGCCCTTGGCTATGCTACAGAAGAGGACAATGTGATAAAAGTGGTAGACAACAAACTTGCCAATGAGTTGTTGGAAGTTCTGCTCACTTCCTAATTCCTGCGTAAACAATGCGTAAACAAACTGTTTGTTCAGAGAATACTTTTGTACAATAATCAAAAATATACATACCAGATGCGGTTATTTCAGATCAAAGTCCTATATTTGCCATCGAAAGATGGGATTTTACTCAGTCTGTTGAGTAAAAATACTCAGTCGGCTGAGTAAAATTATTCATTATGCTGAGTAAAACAACTTGAAAGCCCCCATTAAATATAGCAAGACTATACATATCACATCATCATCTATAAACAACAGACCATGTACAAAAGAAAGATATATGATACCATCATCAAGAGATTAGGTGAACAAAGAATGTTCATCCAAGTAATCATGGGACCACGACAGATTGGAAAATCTACCGTTATCAAGCAAGTATTGGATGATTTAAGTAAACCGTTTCTTTTCTATTCTGCCGACACCATACCTTCAACATCTTCCACTTGTATTAGCGATTGCTGGAATAATGCGCGTCTTCAAATGCGCACACAAGGACTTGAAGAAATGATCTTGGTTATTGACGAGATACAAAAACTTAAAAACTGGAGTGAATATGTAAAGAAAGAATGGGACGCTGATAGTATAAATCACATCAACATCAAAGTGGCATTACTTGGGTCATCAAGGGTGTTATTAGAAAAAGGATTGGCAGAATCTCTCATGGGACGTTATGAGGAAATCAGAATGAGCCATTGGAGCTATCCAGAAATGAAAGAAGCCTTTGGAATGACGATTGAACAATACATCTATTTTGGAGGCTACCCAGGAGCTGCCATGCTTATTGGTGACGAAGAACGTTGGAAGAACTATGTTAGCGGAGCCATCATTGATGCTACTATAAACAAGGACATCTTGATGGATTCTCCAATAGGGAAGCCTGCTCTGCTTCGTCAAACTTTCGAATTGAGCGTAGCTTATTCGGGTAAGATACTTTCTCTAACAAAAATGCTGGGAATATTGCAAGATGCTGGCAACACAGTTACATTGGCAGGCTATCTAAATCTTTTGAGCGATAGCGGACTTGTCACAGGACTACAGAAATTCTCTATAGATGTAGCCCGCAAACGTGCCAGCATTCCTAAATACCAAGTGTACAACAATGCCTTATTGAGTTCTCAATTAGGTCTAACATTTCAAGAAGCCGTTTCTGATAGTAAGCAATGGGGACAATTCTTTGAATCCGCCATAGGAGCCTACATATTAAGCGAAGCTTTTACCCATCGTTTTGAAGTCTTTTACTGGCGAGAAGGCAACGACGAGGTTGACTTCATCCTCAAGAAGAATCAGAAATTCATAGCTATAGAAGTAAAAAGTAATGGAGAGGCTTATACCACGGGCTTAGAGCGTTTCCGCAATCTATTCCATCCATCGGCAATATTTATCGTAGGCGAGAAAGGTATCTCCCCAGAAGTTTTCTTGAACATGGATCTAAGAAAACTATTCGAATAACTTAGTGACAAATAATTATGGCAACAAATAAAATACGTGAAGAGGAAGTAAAGAATAAAATTCGCTAAGAATTCTTTCAAGACTATGATGCGACACCTATCTTGGGCGCTTGTAAATGGCTAAAATTTACAAGCGCTTACAAGGTTTTACACGCGGTTTTTACTTGCAATAGAGGATGCTCGCATAACGTAAGTGCCTGATTATTTGGATTCATTGTTATATAGTGAGAGCTTGTAAGGAATAGAAAAATCTGTAAGGTTTCTGTGTGCACAACTATCATAGACAAGGACATCGTATGGTATGGCGCTATAAATACTCTTGGCTATGCGACAGAAGAGGACAATGTGATAAAAGTGGTAGACAACAAACTTGCCAATGAATTATTAGAAGTTCTGCTCACTTCCTAATTTCTGCGTAAACAAACCGTTAGCCCCATAGACATTCAATGGCGTAGTATCAAAAAAATTATGGGCGCAAGTTCTTTTAAAAAAAGTTGGCGCAAGATTTTTTTTTAAAAAAAAGTTACCTTTGCGGCAAATATTTAAAAGACTTAAAACCCCAATGTACCCATGAAAAGATTGTTAATGTTCATTCTAACGCTCAGCGCTTTATGTGCCACTGCCCAGGAAATCCAGATAAAAGGCGACGTCAGCAGTGTGTTGACGCGTGAAGGCGTGAGCCGTGCCGTTGTGCGCCTCATGACGATGGATGGAGAAACCGTTCTTGCAACCGACACCACGCGCTATCAGCTCATCACCGAGAGAGGCGACCATTGGAGCAACACTTTTGTCGACAAACACAGCGGTGCGACGTTTTCGCTTGTCGCGCCAGCCAGAGAGGGCTATATGCTCGTGGTTGAAGCAAAGGGTTTTGAAGAATACCGCAGCAAGGTGGTGCCTGAAAATGGAAAAACGAAGGTGAAAGTGCCTGCCATCTATCTCATTCCTTGCGCCAAGGAGCAACAGCTTGGCGAGGCTGAGGTCAGAGGAACGCGCATCAAGATGTTCCACAGGGGCGACACAATCATATATAATGCCGATGCTTTTAACCTGGCCCAAACGGAATCGCTTAGAAAACTCGTGCAGCAGCTTCCTGGGGCCGAACTGAACAATGGAGAAATCAAGATCAACGGCAAGCGCGTTGACAACCTGCTCATCAGCGGCAAGGATTTCTTCAACGGAAACATCCAGGCCGCGCTCGACAATTTGCCCGCTTATGTGGTCAGCCGCATAAAGGTCTACGACAAGGCCGGAGAACTCTCGGAACTCACGGGTAAGGATATGCACGACGAAAACTATGTCATGGACGTGCGCCTCAAGCGACAGTACATCGGCATGTGGATGGCCAAAATTTCTGCTGATGGCGGCACCGATAACCTCTGGGGTGGGCAAGCCTTCTTGATGCGTGCCGACGACCGCCAGATGTTCTCCGTCAATGCCGATGTCAACAATTTCAACTTGAACCGCCAGATGATGGACATCGCCAATATGGAAGATCCCGATCCATCGGGGAGAATCCGTAGAAAGACCGCCCGTCTCTCTTATTATATGGAGCCAAACGGAACGTGGCGTTTAACGGCCAGTGGTTCCGTCAGCAGAAAAGACAGCGAGAAGAACAGTTGGCGGAACGAGGAGACCTATCTCTCGTCGACCAACCTCATGAACCGTATCGAAGAGCATTTTGATGGTGAAGACCTCGCCGCTGAGGCCGCCACCGCCCTGCGTGTTAGAAAGTCTGGACACTGGCAACACACCGTCAGCTATGACTTCAATTTCTCCCGCAACCGCAATCTGAACGATTATCGCGCCCTGTCTTATTACCTTCCTGCCAGAAACGCATGGAGCGACCTTTCGCTCGACAGCATCATCCGTCTTGAAGAGGCAAAAGGGGCGGAAAACGCCCTGCTCAACAGTCTCCTCTCCCCGTCGTTGGTGCGTCAGCGCAGCGTGAGCCACCGTCCAGTTTGGAAGTCAACGTTTGTCTTCGGCTCCGACCTTCTCAACTTCAATGCAACGCTGAAGCATGCTACGCTGAAGCGGCATGATTTTGCCAACTATCGCTTGACAACGTATGCCGACCCCGCCACCGACGCCCGCCGCCGTTATCGTTTTCATCGCGACTATACTCTCGATCTGAATCCCGAACTCGAATGGGTGCATAAATATGAACATCTCAAGCGTTACGATGGCGTCTTGACGCCCCGCCTGCGCTATACCTACCGCTACGGAACGTCCAATCATCCCGAATATCGTCTTGAACGTATGACGGAATGGGCCGAAGGACAGGGTTGGGCGCTTCAACAGCTTGGCCAGCTTCCTTCAACGTCTTGGCAGTCGGTATGCCTTGACGAGGCCAACAGCTACTATTCCGTAGAAAAAGAAGAAAAGGCCGAGGCTGGTCTGCGTTTCTCCCACAAGATACTTTTCAGCAACGGCACGTCTCTCCTCCTTGAGGGCGACGAGGCTTTCTATTACCAGCGCAGCACGCTCAACTACGACCGCGAAGGCCGCCAATACCGTCCCCTTCGCAGCGGCTTCTTCTTTAAGCCCGACTTGACGCTCCGCTGGAAGCGCGAGAGCCGCGAAGGCCGCACGTGGATGCCGGAGTGGTCGGCCCGCTATCAGGGTCGGCCCGCTATGCCCTCCCTCCTGCAACTTCTTCCCATCCGCGATGCCTCCGACCCGCTCAACCGCTTCTTGGGCAATGAGCAACTTGGCAATTCCTTCACCCATCAGGTGGGTTCTGCCTATCGTTTGCAACATATCAAGTCGGGCCGTTCGTGGAATATCGACGCCAATTACCGCCGTTTGCACAACGACATCGCCATGCAGTCGACCTACGATGCAGCCACGGCCGTTCGCACCTATCAGCCCGTCAACACCTCGCGCACGCATGCCGTTCAGGGAAGCACGCGGTTTTCGACACCGCTCGATGCCAAAAAACGCTTCTATCTCAGCGTCTTTTTCGATTCCGACTATTATCAGGCCGAAAATCGCTCCTGCCTTGCCGGACAGACTGCCGCCGCTGGTCTTCTGCGCAATGTGGGCCTCACGCCAGGTCTCGGCCTGCAAGCCACCATTGGTGACAAATTCCGTTTCTATGGTCGTTGGACCACTGCTTTCCGCCATGTGCGCCAGTCGGGCATGAGCGACGACTATCGCGAAACGGTGCTCTATGGCGACCTCAGTTACACGCTGCCTTTCGGCATCCAGCTTGCCACCTTCGTGCGAACCGTCTTCTATGCCGGCAACAGTCAGGCTTTGCTTAATCAAACCGTGACCAACTGGGACGCTTCGCTTTCAAAATATTTCTTCAATGACCGCCTCGGACTCCATTTCAAGATCCACGACCTCCTCGCTCAGAACCGTGTTTATCAGAGCGAAGTGACCACCACGGGCCGCATTGAGCGCTACACGGATGTCTTGCCCCGTTACTTCATGCTCACGTTGAGTTACTATATCAACTGGATGGGCAAGAAGAAATAAACAGCTGCCCCACCGGCATAGCTTCCCCCTCTACATACAAAAACAAAGCGGATGGAAACATTTCAAAGTGTTTCCATCCGCTTTGTTTTATACGTAGGTGGTAAATGGTGTCGCTTTCAGTTTGCCTGGCGGCAGTCCGTTCACTTGCCCATCCGTTTTTCTTTGTTTGCGATGTAGATGCGTGAAGGGAGGTGCTGAAAACTGCCGTTGGCGAATTTGTGGCCCAGTAAGTCATAGACATAGGCGGCCTTGGCAGCAGAGTTTTCAACGGCACTGATGCCGTCGGTGGTTGCAGGTTTGAAAACCACCGTATATGTGCCACTCTCGGGGGCATAGAAACGGAGAAAATTGCCATCGCTCCAGGCCTGCGGCACGCGGCGTCCGTAGGTGTCCGTCCAGTGGTCAACGGCATAGCCGTCGGCAGGGTAGGCACGCAACACGATTTCCTCGCCAGCACGGTAGGTGTAAGTGTCGGGCTGGCCGTTGGCGTCAGCCGTTCCTTGTTTCATGTCGGCCGATTTCACCGTCACGGTGCAAGCCTCCGACGATTTGTCTGTCACCAACACAGGGATGTCATACACCATGCGCTTCGTTTCGCTCTTAGCCGGCATGCCGTCCGTTTTGCTGTCCCAGCCCGATGCCCAGGAACTATCGAAGCGCAAACGGATGCGGGTGATGCCCAGTGGCAGGTCGTAGGGGAGTGTCACGGTCAAGACATAGTCGTTCAGCGCATCATTGGCGGGACTTTCCTTCTTGCCGTAAACTTCCAACAGTTCCCCCTCGTCCTCAAAGTCGCCGTCGGCGTTGAGGTCGATGTAGGCCGAGAGACGGCAATAGTTGAGGCCGCCAGAAGAAAGCCAGTGGAGCTTGAAACGGCTGCCTTGTGGCGCCTTCACCGTCAGCGTTGTCTGGCAGAGCGATTCAGGACAGTCAGTAGCAGCATAGACGTTTTTCTCTTCACCGCCGTTTTGCGCCACAGCGATGGAGCGGAGAAATTGCCCGAAGGATTTCATGTCGTTGTAGTCCGCCATGTTCTCCTGCGGCATGCCCCATTTGTCGGCAAAGAAATGTGCCGTGAAAGTCTGCGGCGCCGCGCCATAATAGGTGTACGGGTTCTCCGTGCTCACCGCGCGTCCTGAATCATCCGTCCAGTTGAGAAATTCGCAGCCGTTGGCGGGAGTGGCACGCATGGTCACCTCCTTGGTGCTTGACACCGTGAGTTTCGTTGTTCCAGAAATCTGCACGCGGCCCTGTTTCGCGTCGGCCGTTTGCACCGTCACGCTTCTCGCCTTCGTGATGTTGTCCTTGAGGATAATGGTGAAGAGCAGTTGCGTGCCGTCGTTGAATTTCAGCATCGCTTTCGCTTTGCCGCATGCCGCCGTTGCCGGAATGTTCATCGCGGTCGTTTCCGTCATTTCGTTGTCAGCGATGGTGCCATCGTTGTCCAGGTCGATGCCGAAAGAAAGCGTCGTTCCGTCGGTTGGCGTTGCCAGTGGCAGCGTGAACGTCTCTCCGCGCAGTGCGGAAAACACGAGTGTTGATGTCGCATCGGTGGCGAGGTAGCGGTATATATAATAAGGGGTGCCGTCAGTCTTTTGCAGCGTTGCGAAATACTTTCCGAGCAGGCGTGCCACCACTTCAGCCGTGTTGCCCGTTGGTTGGTCGGAATAGCTCAGCGAAGCGTTGTGCGCCCATTTCCAGTCGTTGGCAAACCAGTTTGGAAGGACCTTTCCGTTGTCGCGGTTGTTGAAAAACGCTTGCCAGCGCGGATAATAGAAATCCTTCATCATGCCTGCCCATTCGCGGTAGGAATAATCGCGTAGTCCGCTGCCCTCGCTTGAGTTCTCGTCGCCCCACGTCGAAATCAGCGTTCGCGCATTGTTGAGTTCAAGCCATTGGCGGTCGGCTTCAGTGGTGCCTTCCGCCTCGTCGGCAATGCCCCGTGCCATGTTCGTCCAGCGTCCGAGCATGAAATTCTCGTTGGTGGAGAGCAGTTCGTCAAAGTCAAGCATCAGTTGCAAGTAAGCGTCCCGTCGTTTGGCATAAGCCTCCGCCTCGTTTTGGCTTTTGGCCGCTTCGTTGATGGAAGCAAGGAGCTGGTGGCCGTAGTCGGTCAGTGCCTGGCGAGAGAAATCCGTCAGGTCATAACTGTAGTTGGTCCCCGATAACTGTGCCGCCAGCAGGTTGTGGGCAGCGCCCACCATCATCTGTGTGTCATAGAAAATGCCCGTTCCGCCCCAGCTCGACACGCGGTCGACAGTGAGCGATGGACGAGCGCAGAACACCGCCTCGTGGGGGCCCTGCAATGAAGTTTCGCAATTCAGCGCTGAGTTGCGCACCAGTTCCCAGGCCTTCTGTGCCGCCGTGTTTGATGTGCCATAGCGTGCCAACGTATAATCCTTCAGCCACGCCTGCGGCGAAGGAGCCGAGGCGCGCCAGGGAAGTTCGAAGAGGGCATCATAGAGCACCGGCACCTGCTCGATGGCCTCCGGCGTTGCCCCAACGCCCTTCACGTTGGTGTTCAACGATTTCTGTGCGTAGAAATCCTTCATCACCTTCGAGAGGCGGCCGAAGAGTCCCGTGCGTCCGCCGAAATTCGGGAGGATGCAGTAAACGGCATCGTGTCCGTTATATTCTCCGAAATGCGTGTGGGCATCGCTGAAGAGGTCGAGCACGATGAGTTTGCCTTTCGACACCTGCGAAAGCACATTATATTGTGCCTGGCTCCATTGCCAAAACTGGATGACCCATTTCGCTTTGCCGTTGGCCTTGAACATCGCTTCGCCGATGCGCTTGTAGGCCGAGGCCACGTCGATGCCGCTCGTGTTGGCCCCTTCGTGGAAGGGGTCCATGCTGTAGTAGGCCGACGTGCCCATCACCTCCGCGAGGCGTGCGTAATATTTTGCGGAGATTTCGGCAAACGCCTCCGTGTTGGGGTCAAGAATGTAAGGACGCAGGAAACCGCACCAGTTTCCCTGGTTGTTGGCCGAATAGCCTTTCTTGGCAATGTCGCTCGGCACCATGCCGGCGTAGCCCGGCAAAACCGGTTCCATGCCCAGTTCGCGCTCGCGGGCCAGAATTTTCTTCGCGAGGGCCTCCTGGCGCTTATACCACCATGCCGGGTTCTTGCCGCCCCATCCCTGCAGATTGTTCATGCCCCACCAAGCTTGGAAACACGGTCCGGCGATGAAGGCGTTGGCCTCGTCGTCGGTATATCCCAAATCTTGCGTGAGGAGTTTCTGCCACACCACGTCGAGACCAACGATTTGCAGCGGCATGTTGATGCCGTGGAGCGCCATCCAGTCGATTTCCTTTTGCCAGCGCTCCCAAGTCCAGGTCGACATGGAATAAGAGAAAGTGCAATAGTTGAGGTAGTAGCGGTAGCCAACCGTTGTGGAGTGTTTCTCCTGCTTCGTCGGCACGGGGAACTCCACCTGCGAGAGATCGGTCGTCAGATTGTTCCAGGCGATGTTGACGTGTGCATAGTGGTTGAGATACCAGTTGATGCCCGTGGTCAGCGCCGAAACGCTTGAACCTTTGATGCAGGGTTTCCCATCTTGCGACGTCAGCACAAAGGCTTCTCTGCCTGCCGAGGCCACGGAAGGGTCGATGGTGGTGGCGATGCGTTCGGCAGTGCCTTCCCCACCAATGCGGTTTAAAAGGTCGCACACCTCTTTCGGGTTTTCAACGACCTGTGCCGTCGCCTTCATTTCGGCCAGGCCGATGAAGAGCAGAAATGCTGCAATGATTTGCAGAAGTTTGGTATTTGAAATCATAAGGTGGATAGGATATGATGTTTGTTTCGCGTGATATGTAGGTGTTCAAAATATCATGCTGGGTTTTAATACCAACTTTATTTAATATAGAACACCGACTTATGTTCTCGCTGAATCCTTGATAGGTACCAAGGCGTAGGTCCGTCATGGTGATTCCTCATGTGGTGTTTCAGCATTATTTCAAGTGCGACTTGTCCTTCCCCTTGAAACTCTTCACCTTCATGCCGAGCTGTTCGGGGAGGATGGCGTTGAGGAAAATGCCGACGAGGGCGGCGAGCGCCAGGCCGGAGATGGCGACAGGGCCGATTTGCACACCGCCGTTTGTGCCGTATTGCACGCCAATCGACACCACGAGGATGAGGGCGGCAACAAACACGTTGCGCGACGACGAGAAGTCGACCGAGGCTTCAACGAGGTTGCGCACGCCGACGGCTGAAATCATGCCATAGAGAATGAGGCTCACGCCGCCGATGGTGGCAGCAGGCATCAATCCGATGAGGCAGGCGAATTTGGGGCAGAAACTGAGCAGGATGGCGAAGCAGGCCGCCAGGCGGATCACGGCGGGGTCAAACACCTTCGTGAGGTTGAGCACGCCCGTGTTCTCGCCGTATGTCGTGTTGGCCGGTGCCCCGAAGAGAGAAGCTAAGAATGTGGCCAAACCATCGCCGCTGAGCGTGCGGTGAAGGCCGGGATCCTTGATGAAGTTCTTGCCCACCGTGCTCTGGATGGCACACATGTCGCCGATGTGCTCCATGATGGTGGCAAAGGCAATGGGGAAGATGGCGATGACCGACGTGATGATGAGGTCAAAATTGGGCGACTGCATGACGGCAAATGCCGTGCGCTCCATGTTAATGGGCAGTCCCACCCAAGCCACCTCGCTGAGCTTCGTGAAGTCAACCTCGCCCGTTGCGGCCGCCAGGATGTAGGAGCCGAGCACGCCGAGCAGAATCGGCACAATCTTGATGATGCCCTTGCCCCAGATCGACGTGGCGATGACAATGGCGATGGCCGTGACGGCGAGTAGCCAGTTTTGCTGGCAGTTGCTGATGGCAGAGCCAGAGAGCGTCAGACCGATGGCGATGACCATCGGACCTGTCACCACGGGCGGGAAGAAGCGCATCACCTTTTCCGTGCCGAACATCTTGAGTAAAAAGGCCATGACGAAATAGAGCAGCGACGCTGCCGCCACGCCGATGCAGGCATAGTCGAGCGCCACCTCGTTGGTGAGGCCCTGTGCCACGCATAGCTGCTTGACAGAGGCATAACCGCCGAGGAAAGCGAAACTCGAGCCGAGGAATGCCGGCACTTTCAGTTGGGAGATGAAATGGAAAATGAGGGTGCCGATACCTGCAAAGAGTAGGGTGGCGCTCACGTCGAGGCCGGTGATGAGTGGAACGAGGATGGTTGCGCCAAACATGGCAAAAAGGTGCTGGACACCGAGCACTGCAAACTTTGCCTTGCCCAATTTGCGGGCATCATATATGCCCTGGTTTTCTGTAATCATTATGGTGTGTTGTTTGAAGAGGCGTTCTAACGGACTAAGTTTCAGCGTTGGAACGCTTGTAGAATTATATATTTTTGCAAAAGTAGAAAAAAGCTGTTAAACAAACTGCCAGAGGGCTTGTTTTTTATCTTCGGAAACGGCAAAAAGCAAGCACATGGCGGATTTCGTCCCCCTGTCCCTATGCTTGTCAGTGAACATGGGACGGTGTGCGGTTGTCTCTGCTCCCCAGGACCGACGCATTACTTCGCAAGGATAAAACAAGATGTCGGCTCTGAAGCTCTTTAGGAACTTGTCTACTCGCGGCCGCCGTTCGTGCTACTCGC
>OLPC01001705.1_pt1 | contig 18195 bp, 19 predicted proteins | sample 1672341 | NCBI WGS metagenome assembly OLPC01 (sample SAMEA3136673, study PRJEB25190) | human gut metagenome | reverse complement strand
CATTTAAGATGGGTTGGATTTTTTCGCATAAGAGGACTCAGACGAGCGGCGAGAGGACTAGCTGCCCCTCGTCCTCCTCCAGATAGAGCGTGCCGCCGGCGGTGACGGCCTGGCGGAGGAGAAGGTCGGCGGCGGGGTCCTCCACTTGGGTGCGGATGAGGCGGCGGAGGGGGCGAGCGCCGTAGCGCTGCTCCGTCTTGCCCTGGCGGACCAGGCAGCGGATGGCCTGGTCGGAGGGGAGAAAGTCGATGCCGGAGGCGGAGAGACGGTGGGCGAAGGCCGTCAGGAGCTTGCGGGCGACGGTTTCCAGCTCGCCCTCGTCCAAGGGGTGGAAGGTCACGATCTCGTCCAGGCGGCCGAGAAATTCCGGGCGGAAGACCTGGCGCAGCTCCCGCTGGAGGGCGGCGCTCTGGACGGTTTTGCCCGCCTGTCCGCCGGAGAAGCCCAGGGGGACGCCGGTGGAGAGGGCTTCGCCGCCCACATTAGAAGTCATAATGAGCACGGTGCTGCCGAAGCTGGCCCGGCGACCCTGGGAGTCGGTGAGGATACCGTCTTCCATGATCTGTAAGAGCAGATTCCAGACGTCCGGGTGGGCCTTTTCCAGCTCGTCGAACAATAACACGCTGTACGGGTGGCGGCGGACGGCTTCGGTGAGCTGTCCGCCCTCTTCGTGCCCGACGTAGCCGGGGGGTGAGCCGGTGAGACGGCTGGCGGTGTGGCGCTCGCCGAACTCGGACATATCGAAGCGGATGAGCGCCTCCTCCGAGCCAAAGAGGGCTTGGGCCAGGGCCTTGGCCAGCTCGGTCTTGCCCACGCCGGTGGGCCCCAGAAAGAGCATGGCCCCCATGGGGCGGCCCGGCTCCCCCAGCCCGGTGCGGCTGCGCCGGATGGCCCCGGCCACGGCAGCGACAGCCCGGCTCTGGCCCACGACTTCGGCGTTCAGGCGCTCTTCGAGGCGGGCCAGACGTTCCCGCTCCTTTTCGCCCACCCGTTCAGCTGGCACGCCGCTGGCCTGCGCCACCACCCGGGCAATTTCCTTCCGGCTGAGGACGGGGTCTTTCTCCCCTTCCCGCTCGGCCCGGATACGCACTGCCGCACAGGCTTCGTCCACGAGGTCGATGGCCTTATCCGGCAGACAGCGCCCCGGCAGATACCGCACTGAAAGCTCCACGGCCTCCCGCAGGGCTTCGTTGGGCAGGCGGACGCCGTGATACCGCTCGTAGCGGGGTGCCAGACCTTCCAGTATATCCACGGCCTGCTTCGGCGTAGGCTCTTCGATTTGGACGCGGCCAAATCGGCGCTCGAGGGCGGCGTCCTTCTGGATGTGGGTGCGGAACTCCTGATTCGTCGTCGCGCCGATGAGCTGCAGTTCGCCTCGGGCCAGCACCGGCTTTAAGATGCTGGCCGCGTCGATGGCCCCCTCTGCCGCACCTGCGCCGACGATGGTGTGGAACTCATCCACGAAGAGGATGGCGCTGCCGTCCCGGACGAGTTCTTCCAGCAGGTTCTTGAACCGCTCTTCGAAGTCGCCGCGGTACTTCGTACCAGCCACGAGGCTGGCCATGTCCAGCGCCAGCAGACGCCGCCCCTGGAGCATCCGGGGTACCTGCTTGTCGGCGATGCGCTGGGCAAGCCCTTCGGCCAGCGCGGTCTTGCCCACGCCCGGTTCCCCCACAAGGCAGGGGTTGTTCTTCTGGCGGCGGCATAAGATCTCTACCATCCGGTCCAGCTCTTTTTCCCGGCAGAACACCGGGTCCAGCTCGCCGTCCGCCGCCCGGCGGGTCAAATCGCGGCAGTATTTGTCGCTGGCCCGGCTGCCCCGCGGCAGCGACGACGCCGAGCGCGGCTGGATCGGCAGGATGAACTGCCCCGAAAGCTGGCGGCACTCCCGCACCGCCTCGGTGAGCTGGACGCCCATGGATGCCAGCATGACCCCGGCGGCGCAGTCGGTGTCTTCCAGCATGGCGCAGAGCAGATGCTCCGGCTCGGCCCGGCTCAGGTGGGCGTTCTGCGCCCCGATGATGGCGTAGTCCATCGCCCGGCGCAGGTCCGCCGCCATATCGCCCCGGGCAAGCCTGGTGACCGAACCATCCCGCCCGGCGGACAGCTGACGCCGCACTTCCAGCTCCGAGATGTTCTTCCCGGCCAGAAAGCGGGCCGCCGGGCCGCCGTCCGCTTGCAGCATCGCCCACAGCAGGTGGCCGGTGTCTGCTTTTTTGCAGCCCAGCCCTCCGGCCAGCTCCACCGCCTTATCCAGCAGCTGCCCCGCCTCCCGGGAAAAGCCCTTATACCGTCCTTTGCCGAATGCGTCCCAAATGCTCATTTGCCTGGCTCCTATCTTCCGTATTGCCCTGTTGCATCAAGAAACAGTATAGCCCCGGCAGGCGAGAAAAAATCAGAGCTTTGTGTCGCACCGGCCCAAAAACGCACCGAGAGATAAAACAAAAAAGCCATCTGAACGAATCAGATGGCTTCTTGGTTGGGGATGAGAGAATCGAACTCCCACAAGTAGAGTCAGAGTCTACCGCACTACCACTATGCAAATCCCCAATATCCTGTTGTGTTTCGCGGCGTTTGATCCGGTCAACGTGTGCTATTATAGCCGCCTTTCAGCGTTTTGTCAAGCGGATTTTTGAAAAAAGTTGTACTTTTTTAGAAATCCGCGAAAATCAGTCAAGTTTATTTTTCAATGTCCGAAGTTCCCTCTTCCAGATAGATGGCGACGTCTTCGATTTTGCAGTCTAAAATCTTGCAGAGCTGGTCAATGGTATAGGTGTTGACATTATGATTGTTTCGCAGTCGGTTCAGCTGTCCAGCGCTGAAGTGATAATCCTTCAGCAGTTTATACTGGGAGATACCACGCATTTTCATTGTTTTCCAAAGAGGTTCAAACGAAATCACGGACAATCCCACTCCTAACGAATCAGATTACATCTATAAATAAAATGGTAAAGGATTGCCCGAATATTGACAATTATCCATATGTGGAGTATTATTTTGATATAGCCCGAAAGTGGACAATATCAGAGGTAAAAAGGATGGTGTCATAATGAACGCTGCGGCAATCAAAGAGCATCTCAAAATGTTAATGGAGCTAGAAAAAGAGGTCTATACTCAAAATCAAGTTATCGCATCGTTAGAGTATCAACTTTCCTGCCTGCCAGATGCTCACCGGTACACAAGGCCCGTCTATACCGAAGCAAACTCCAACTACCAAATCAGTGGACTTACATGGTTGTGCTTTGGCAGCGCACTTATATTCCTTTTGTTAGCACCCGTATCAGATGCCATCATCAATTCCGATTGGGGAATTATGGGCTTGTTTCTCTTTCCTATTCTTTTAATTTTCTACCTTGCCAGGTCTTTCGCTATCCCTTGTGCAATATTTTTGTTCGCCGCTGGTATAATCGTTTTCTTTGTCGAAAGGAACAATCAATCCGACGCTCGTTATGCTGCCAAACAGCAATCCAAAAAATCTTATGAAACTGCTATGGCCACATACAATCGGGCGGTCGAACAAGACCGACTCCGCGTAGAAAGAGAGCGTCCTAAAAAGCTGCTTCTTCAAGGCCAGCTCAAAACTTTGAAAGATGCGCACAAAAAGACTGTAGACACTTTGAACAAGCTATACAACAAGGGCGTTATCCATAAAAAATATTGGGGTCTCGTTCCTATCTGTTCCTTGTACGGCTACTTCGATACTGGCGTATGCACTCAGCTGGAAGGCCATGAAGGTGCATACAACAAATATGACACTGAATGCCGTCTGGACAGAATCATCTCAAAATTGGATCAGGTCATCCAGCGTTTGGATGAGATCAAAGAGCTCCAGCAGGACCTTTATGAAGCTATCGAAGAATCCAACTGCAAGGTTGGTCAGCTTATCCGCAACTCCGAGCGCATATCTGACCAACTGACTGGGATCCAGTCGCAGGGTGCCGAACTGAATGCCCGCATTGCTAACCTACAAACCACTTCTGACATCAATCTCTATGTGAATGCCTGCGCCAAGCGCGAGCTTGAGTACATGAACCGCGCCAACCGCATCTTCTAACAAATCAACCGCCGCCCCCGAATCCCCGGAAGCGACGGTTGATTTGTTCTAACCTCAGAACCGGCATTTTCTGCACGTTCCGCGCCATACAATAAGGTGTACCTGATTTTCTACTTGTTAATAAAGGAGGACGCCTTATGCTGCAAACCCCATCCAAGACCACCCAGACTCTGCTTTCGCCCCGCATCCCCCGCGACAACGAGCACGAGCGCTACCACCCCGAGCTGGAAGAAGAGCTGAAAGAGTGCCTGTTCTGCCTGCAGCGGAACGCGATGATGTTCGACCTCGAGGTGGACTCCGACCTCATCGAGCAGCGCATCTACGAGCGGCAGGCGCTTTTGTGCCGCTACCGCTACCTGCTGGCCCGCGCCCGGGAGCTGGGACTGCATACCATCCTGAAAAAGTATCAGCCGCTGGGATAAAAACCTACCCGCGAAATCTTGACAGAATCCGCACATCGTGTTATCATACATAAAGATAACACTGTATACAGAGAGCTGTATGCAAAACTTTGGAGCTTAGAGAGGTTTTCAACTATGGAACGTATTAAGACTATCGCTACTCGTGACCTGACCAAGAGCGTCGTGACCGGCGGCTGCGGCGAGTGCCAGACTTCTTGCCAGTCTGCCTGCAAGACCTCCTGCGGCGTCGCAAACCAGAAGTGCGAGAACAGCAATAAGTAATCATTGCAGACCCTATGCCGCCTTTGCAGGGCGGCATTTTTTTATGGCAATTATAGATTGGAGAATGAAATGGTACATCAGTATCAACTGAACGGATATAACATCGTGCTGGACAGCTGCAGCGGCTCGGTCCACGTCGTGGACGACGTGGCTTACGACGTCATTGCGATGTACAAAGAGCACTCTGCCGACGAGATCGTGGCCGCCATGCTGGCAAAGTATGCCGACCGCCCCGACGTCACCGAGGCCGACCTGCGCCAGTGCCTCGAGGATGTGGCCTCTCTGGAAGCCGCCGGCAAGCTTTGGGCTCCCGACGTCTACAAAGACATGGCCTTCGACTTCAAGAACCGCCAGACCGTGGTCAAGGCGCTCTGCCTCCACGTCGCCCACACCTGCAACCTCAACTGCTCCTACTGCTTCGCCTCGCAGGGCCGCTATCAGGGCGACCGCGCCCTGATGAGCTTCGAGGTGGGCAAGCGGGCTATGGACTTCCTCATCGAGAACTCCGGCACCCGCCGCAACCTCGAGGTCGATTTCTTCGGCGGCGAGCCTCTGATGAACTTCGACATGGTCAAAAAGCTCGTCGCCTACTGCCGCGAGCAGGAGAAGATCCACAACAAGAACTTCCGCTTCACCATGACCACCAACGGTATGCTCATCGACGATGATGTCATCGACTTCTGCAACAAGGAGTGCCACAATGTCGTGCTGAGCCTCGATGGCCGCAAGGAAGTCCATGACCGCTTCCGCAAGGACTACGCAGGCCACGGCAGCTATGACGCCATCGTGCCGAAGTTCCAGGAGTTCGTGAAAAAGCGCGGCGACAAGAACTATTACATGCGCGGCACCTACACCCACTACAACACCGACTTCACCAACGACATCTTCCACATGGCCGACCTCGGCTTCACGGAGCTGAGCATGGAACCGGTCGTCACCAAGCCCACCGACCCCAGCGCCCTCACCGCCGAGGACCTGCCCATCCTGAAGGAGCAGTACGAGATCCTGGCCAAGGAGATGATCAAGCGCGACCGCGAGGGCCGTGGCTTCACCTTCTACCACTACATGATCGACCTGACCGGCGGCCCCTGCATCTACAAGCGCATTTCGGGCTGCGGTTCTGGCACCGAGTACATGGCCGTGACCCCCTGGGGTGACCTGTACCCCTGCCACCAGTTCGTGGGCGACCCCAAGTACCTGATGGGCGACATCTGGAAGGGCGTCACCAACACGGCCGTGCGGGATGAGTTCAAGCACTGCAACGCCTATGCCCGCAAGGAGTGCAAGGACTGCTGGGCCAAGCTGTATTGCTCCGGCGGCTGCGCTGCCAACTCTTATCATGCCACCGGCAGCATTACCGGTGTGTACGAGTACGGCTGTGAGCTGTTCAAGAAGCGCATGGAGTGCGCCATCATGATCAAGGTGGCGGAGAACCAGGAACTGGCTGCCCAGGGCATCGAGGTGCCCATTGAGCTGGGTTCCACCTGCAACGCCTGCGCAGACGGCGAAGCCTGCGAATAAGCATGGACACACCCATTGTGGATTTTGTGCGCGGCTATGCACAGTCCGGCACCTCCCGCCTGCACATGCCCGGACACAAGGGCCAGAGCCTGTTAGGCTTTGAGCCGCTGGACCTGACCGAGATCCGGGGCGCCGACGAGCTGTACGAGCCGGAGGGCATCATTGCCCAAAGCGAAGCAAACGCTACCCGGCTGTTCGGCACGCAGCACACCTATTACAGCACCGAGGGCTCGTCCCAGTGCATCCGGGCCATGCTGTGTCTGGCACTGCAGGCCGCACCCCGGACTGGAAAACGTCCGGTACTGCTGGCGGCCCGCAACGCGCACAAAGCCCTGCTGTACGCTGCCGCGCTGCTGGACTTCGATATCCGGTGGCTCTGGCCTGCGGCAGAGAATGCCGGGGCGCTGTGCAGCTGCCCCATCTCCGCACAGATGCTGACAACAGCGCTGCAGGAGCTGACCGGGCAGGGGAGTACCCCCTTTGGGGTCTACGTCACCAGCCCGGATTATCTGGGCGGAATGCAGGACATCCGGGCCTTGTCGGCTGTGTGCGACACCTTTGGGATGCCGCTGCTGGTGGACAACGCCCACGGGGCCTACCTGCGCTTTCTGCCCGGAGAGCCGCTGCACCCCATTGCACTGGGGGCGGCTATGTGCTGTGACTCGGCCCACAAGACCCTGCCGGTGGTCACCGGCGGAGCATATCTGCATCTGGGGGAGAATGCTCCGGTGCAGGAGGAAGCTGCAGTGCGCGGTGCACTGGCACTGTTCGGCTCCACCAGCCCGTCTTACCTGATCCTGCAGTCGCTGGATGCCTGCAACCGGCAGTTGACGGAAAGCTATCCCGCCGGGTTGCAGCGGTGCTGTTCTCGGCTTTCTGCTCTGCGCGGGGAGCTGAACGCGGCGGCGCAGGCGGCGGGCTGCCCGGTGCCGCTGGCATTGGACGGTCCGGGTCGGGAACCGCTGAAGCTGACGCTGGACGCTGCGGCCCTTGGCATGACCGGCACCGCGCTGGCGGATGCCTTGCGCGGCGGGCAGCTCGAGTGTGAATATGCCGACCCGCGTTATGTGGTGCTGATGTTCACCCCCTGCAACCCACCGGAGGACTACGCGCGCCTGCGCACGGTGCTCCGGCAGTGTCTGCACGGCCTGCCCGCAGCGGGCAGGCTCCCACAGCCGGAAGAGCTGGCTGGGGAGTTCATGGCACTGGCACAGCAGGCGCGGGCCCATTGCACCATCCGGCAGGCAGTATTTGCTCCGCAGGAGCGCATCCCGGTGCAGCAGGCGCTGGGCCGCATTTGCGCGATGCCCACGGTGTCCTGCCCGCCGGCCATCCCCATCGCGGTGAGCGGGGAAGAGATCACCCCGGCGGCACTGGAATTGATGCAGCGCTATGGCGTGACGGAAGTCTCAGTTCTGCGCAGATAAACAAAAAACAAACGGCACGATGCAGCGATGCACCGTGCCGTTTTTCTATGAAAAGAGCTTTATTCGTTCTCGTCGGATGTGGCTTCCATGGCGTTGAACCGCTCCAGGAAGCTGTGCTCCACGCCCTCGGATTTGTAGCCGGGCATGGTGTCCAGTGCTACCGCATGGATGCTGCGGAAGATGCTGTTCTCGATGTTGGGGTTGTCGCGTTTGAGGCGGCGCAGCAGGGTCTTGACCTCCTGCCGCTTGGAACCACCGCCGCCGTTGTCGCACATGGTGCAGTTCTCAGTAAAGCGGCAGGCACACTGGATGAACTCCAGCTCATTGTAGCGCTTCCAGGCCAGAATATCCTCTTCATGGATGCAGTACATGGGCCGGATGAGGGTCATGCCGGGGAAGCTGGTGCTGTGCAGCTTGGGCGGCATGGCCTGCAGCTGAGAACCGTAGAACATGCTCATGACGGTGGTCTCGATCACATCGTTGAAGTGATGCCCCAGCGCGATCTTGTTGCAGCCCAGCTCCTTGGCCTTGCTGTACAGGTGGCCGCGGCGCATCCGGGCGCAGAGGTAGCAGGGGTTCTTGTCGGTGTTGTTGGCCACGGCAAAGATGTTGCTTTCAAAAATGTTCACCGGGATGTGCAGCAGCTCGGCGTTGGACTCGATTTTCTGGCGATTGATCTCGTTGTAGCCGGGGTCCATGACCAGAAATACCAGCTCAAAGGGCACGTCGCTGTGGCGCTGCAGCTCCTGCATGAGCTTGGCCATCAGCATGGAGTCCTTGCCGCCGGAAATGCACACGGCGATGCGGTCACCGGCCTGCACCAGCTCGTAGCGCTTGACCGCCACGATGAAGGGAGTCCACAGTTCTTTGCGATATTTTTTGATGATGCTGCGTTCGATCAGCTGATAGGGTTCCAGAGTTTTTTTCATGGGTTACCTCGTTTTACGGTTGGGTCAGAGTGCGGTAGCAGGCATCGAAAGCCTGTAAAAATCCGGTGATCTCCTCATCGGTGGTCCGGTGGCTCAGGCTGATGCGCCAGGAGGAAAGAGCGTTGCGGCGGTCGCGGCTCACGGCGAACACGGCCCGAGAGGGCAGACCGTCGGACGAGCAGGCCGATTTGACCGAGACGCACACGCCATGCGCATCCAGCTCCCGCTGGAACACGGTGCCCTTTACGTCCTTCACGCTCAGGTTCAAAATCTGCGGCACGGCGGCTTCTGGGCTGTTGATGCGCACTTTGGGGTAGTTTGCCAGTTCGGTGCGCAGGCGGGCGTTCAGGCTGCGCACCCGCTCCACCCGCTCCGGCAGCTCGGTCAGGGCCTTGTCCAGTGCCAGCGCCAGCGAGCAGGCCAGCGCCACGGTGGGGGTGCCGCTGCGGTAGATGGTGGTGCTCTCGCCGCCGTGGATGAGCGGTTCCAGCGCGAGGCCCCGCCGCTTGACCAGCACACCGATGCCGTTCAGCCCGTAGAATTTGTGGGCGGTCAGGCTCAGGGTGTCGATGCCCTCAAAAGAGGGAAGCGGCAGTTTGCCCACGGCTTGGGTGGCGTCTACATGCAGGTGGCAGTGGGGATAGTCCTTTAAAAGTGCGGCGATCTCGGTCACCGGCTGCACCACGCCCAGTTCGCTGTCCACGGCGGTGACGGCCACCAGAATGGTGTCCGGCCGCAGCAGCTCCCGCAGGTGGGCAAGGTCCACCGTGCCGTCCTGTTTGATGTCCACAAGGTCGATCTCGTACCCCTGCTCCTGCAGGGCAGTCAGCGTGCCGCTGACCGAGGAGTGCTCCAGCGGGGTGGAAATGATGTGTTTGCCGTGGTGACGCTCCAGCCGGGCGATGCTCTTCAGCGCAAAATTGTTGGCCTCGCTGGCACCGGATGTATAAATGATCTCCGCCGGCTGCACATTAAGGCTGCGGGCAATGCTCTGCGTGGCCTCGTCGATGGCGGCTTTGGCGGCGGCACCGGCCTGATGGCGGGAGTTCGCGTTGCCGGGGCAGCTGCGCTCCACCGCACAGAAGCGTTCCAGCACGGCCTCGTCCACCGGCGTGTTGGCAGAATAGTCCAGATAGATCATAGATCCTCCTGATCTTGTTCGGTATACAGATTATAATAGTAGGTAATATTATAGTGCGCTTTGGACCGGAATGCAAGAAAATTGGCAAAAAAGGTTGCGGGGCAGGCAAAAGTCTGCTATACTATCCAGTAAGGCCTGCCCGGCGGCCCGGTTTGGGGTGCGGGCGGACAGGCTTCTGGCCGGAACGGTTCCGGCGGTTTGGAAGACCCGGACGAAAGGAGAGAGCGGTATGCCGAATATGCATCGACTGCGCTGTTCTGTTTTTATTTTTCCGGGCGTCATTATTGTTCCCAATTCAGAAGGCACTGCCGTTCACCGCGGCAATGCCTCTTTTTTTGGGTCGATGCAGGAGGTATACAAAATCCATGAGTAAACAGATCGATTACTCCAAGGGCATTTACGACGCGCGCCAGCTGGGTGCGGGCCGGATGTTCATCCTGGGCGTGCAGCACATGTTCGCCATGTTCGGAGCCACCGTGCTGGTGCCACTGCTCACCGGCCTGAGCGTTTCCACCACGCTGCTGTGCGCCGGTCTGGGCACGCTGCTGTTCCATCTGATCACCAAAAAGAAGGTCCCGGCCTTCCTGGGCTCCTCCTTTGCCTACCTGGGCGGTTTCTCCATCGTGGCCCCCATGCTGGCAGACGCTGACGGCAACCTGACCGTGGTCAACACCAAGATGCTGCCCTACGCCTGCGCCGCCGTTGCCTTCTCCGGCCTAGTGTACCTGGTGGCCAGCCTGCTGATCTCCACCTTCGGCATCCGCCGCATCATGCGGTTCTTCCCCCCGGTGGTCACCGGCCCCATCATCATCTCCATCGGCCTGATCCTGGCTCCCTCTGCCATCAAAAACTGCCAGGCCAACTGGCTGCTGGCCTTTGTGGCGCTGGGCGTGGTCATTATCTGCAACATCTGGGGTAAGGGCATGGTCAAGATCCTGCCCATCCTGATCGGTGTGCTGGTGTCCTACGCGGTGGCTCTGGTCACCGGTGCCGTGGACTTCCAGAAGATCGCCGACGCGGCCTGGTTCGGCATCCCCCTGCACAAGGAGGCCATGGGTCTGTTCGCCATCGACGGCAGCCCGGAATTCATCAGCGCTCTGTTCACCATCATCCCCATCGCACTGGCTACCATGATGGAGCATGTGGGCGATATCGCCGCCATCAGCGCCACCGTCGGCCACAACTATATCAATGACCCCGGCCTGAACCGCACCCTGCTGGGCGACGGTCTGGCCACCACCATGGCCGGCCTGCTGGGCGGCCCGGCCAACACCACCTACGGCGAGAACACCGGCGTGCTGGCCCTGAGCAAGATCTACGACCCGCTGGTCATCCGCATTGCCGCTGTGCTGGCCATCATCCTGAGCTTCAGCCCCAAGTTTGAGGCCGTCATCAACACCATCCCCACCGGCATTATCGGCGGCATCAGCTTTGTGCTGTACGGCATGATCTCCGCCATCGGTGTGCGCAACGTGGTGGAAAACCATGTGGACTTTACCAACAGCCGCAACCTGATCGTGGCCGCTGTCATTCTGGTGTGCGCCCTGGGCTTCAACTCGGTGGGCGGCGTCAGCTTTGCCATCGCAGGCGTTAACATCAACCTGTCCGGTCTGGCCATCGCTGCCATTGCCGGCATTCTGCTCAACGCCATCCTGCCCGGCAACGACTACGAGTTTGACGCAGCCGACGGCTCCGAGGCTGCTTCCAGCAGCAACCTGCAGGTCTGATCTCCCTACAATAAAATAGGTGCGTCCGAGGAAACCCGGCAAAGCGCATAGTTTTCTGGCAAGGTTTTTAGTGACCTTGCCAGTTTTTTATAATTGAGAATAATTCTTAAAATTATGCTTGACTAACTAGGAATTATTCGCTATAATAGAGCCATGAGAAGGGCTGGTGAGTACCAACACCTGCACTTCGATTTCAAAATGAATCAATCAGAGAATGATGGAGGTCTGTTCTTATGAAGAAGTATGTTTGCACCGTTTGTGGTTATATTGCTGAGGGCGAGATCCCTGCTCAGTGCCCCGTTTGCAAGGCTCCTGCCTCCGCTTTTGTTGAGAAGAAGGGCAACACCTATGTCACCGAGCACGTTGTAGGCATCGGCAAGGCAGAGGGTGTGCCCCAGGAGATCGTGGACGGTCTGCGCGCCAACTTTGAGGGTGAGTGCAGCGAGGTCGGCATGTATCTGGCCATGGCCCGTGTGGCAGAGCGTGAGGGTTACCCCGAGATCGCCGAGGCTTACAAGCGCTACGCTTATGAGGAAGCTGACCATGCATCCCGCTTTGCCGAGCTGCTGGGCGAGGTCGTGACCGACAGCACCAAGAAGAACCTGATGATGCGTGCCGAGGCCGAGTGCGGTGCCTGCTCCGGCAAGATGGACCTGGCCAAGAAGGCAAAGGCCCTGAACCTGGATGCCATCCACGATACCGTCCATGAGATGGCAAAGGATGAGGCTCGCCACGGTCGTGGCTTCGAGGGCCTGCTGAAGCGCTACTTCAACACTGAAGTCTGATCAGGGTTCCCCCAGTCATCCATTCTGCCCGCTGCACAGTGCATCCCGCTGTGCAGCGGGCTTTTTGTATTGACAGGCTCCCGCCCGGCGGCTTATACTAAAACAAACTGCACGAAAAGAGGGAACGGGAATGGACAAACCTTCCAAAAACAAACCGGCAGCGGGCCGCTATGCGCTGCTGGATGAGCTGCGCGGGCTGGACCTGCTCAGCATGATCGGCTATCATGCCTGTTGGGATCTGATCTTTTTGTTTGGCATGTCTGCCGCATGGTATACGGGCTGGCAGGGGCACCTGTGGCAGCAGAGCATCTGCTGGGTGTTCATTCTGCTGTCTGGCTTCTGCCTGCCGCTGGGGCATCACCCACTGCGGCGCGGGCTGATCGTTTCCGGGGCGGGGGTGCTGGTCACGGTGGTCACGCTGTTGTTCATGCCGGAGGACCGGGTCGTGTTCGGGGTGCTCACCCTGCTGGGGGCGGCCATGCTCATCACCGGCCTTCTGCAGCCGCTGCTGCAAAAGATCCCGGCATGGGCCGGGCTGGTGGTGTCGCTGCTGCTCTTCGCGGCAACCTACCACACGCAGGATGGTTTCTGGCAGCTGGGCCCGTGGCAGATATTGCTGCCGGGTGCCTGGTATGCCAACCTCTTTACGGCGTTCTTTGGCTTTTTCCCGTGGGGTTTTTTCTCCACGGATTACTTTCCGCTGCTGCCCTGGCTGTTTTTGTTCTGGGCAGGGTACTTCCTGCATTTCTGCATGGGGCGGGCCCGCATGGAGCCGCTGCGCCGGTCGGTCTGTGCGCCGCTGGGGTGGCTGGGCCGACACTCGCTGGGGATCTATCTGCTGCATCAGCCGGTGATTTATGGGGTATTGCTGCTTCTGTTCCATGTTTTTGAGCAGTAAACCTTGACAAGCCTGCCAACCTGTGGTATTCTGTTAATGGTTAGAACAAACTAACCACGAGAAATGCGTCGGCATCGTCCGGCCGCATTTTTCTGGAGCTGAAAGTTAGCGTAAACTAACGAAAGATTGATTGAGAGAGGTCGATTCAAATGAGCAAAGTAGCAATCGTATTCTGGAGCCAGACCGGCAACACCGAGACCATGGCAAACTGCATCGCAGAGGGCGCAGGTGCCAACGCCACCATCATCCCCTGCAGCGAGATGAACGCCGCCAAGCTGGGCGAGTATGATGTGGTCGCCTTTGGCTGCCCTGCAATGGGTGCCGAGCAGCTGGAGGAGAGCGAGTTTGAGCCGATGTTCTCGGATCTGGAGGGCTCGCTGAACGGCAAGAAGGTGGCTATGTTCGGCTCCTACGGCTGGGGCGACGGCCAGTGGATGCGTGACTGGGTGGAGCGTGCCCAGGGCGACGGTGCACAGGTGCTCGGCGGCGAGGGCCTGATCTGCAACGAGGCTCCGGACGATGACGTGCAGGCCGCCTGCCGCAAGCTGGGTGCTGACCTGGCTGCATGGTAAGCAGCGCGTCTCTTGACAAACAGGGTTTGTTCGTCTAAACTAATAGGACCGGTTCCGGCAGTTCTACTGCGGACAGCCCTGTACAGAAGAACGTAAATACATGCGGCAGGGGATAAGATGGGCGCGGTACAGCGCTCTCGGCCCCTGCCGCTTGGTTTTTTGAAGGACAGTGTGTATGGCAGTGGTGGTGGCAGTTGGTGTTACAGCCTGCTTTGCGGTGCTGCGTCATGCAGTGCGCCGTGCAGCGGTGCGCTCAGGCCGGAAGCGGGAGTAAAAACAGCAGGAGGAATGGATCTCATGCAGGAGACCCCGAAAAGCTTAGACAAAAAACGTGCCGACGAAAAATTGCTGGTGAGCGAGATGATCGCGCTTTACTGCCGCAAACAGCACAAAACACCCAAAGGGCAGCTGTGCCCGGCCTGTCAGGAACTGCAGGACTACGCACTGGCCCGTATTGACAAATGTCCGTTCATGGAGACCAAGACCTTCTGTTCGGCCTGCAAAGTGCACTGCTACAAGCCCGCCATGCGGGAGCAGATCCGCGCGGTGATGCGTTGGGCCGGTCCCCGGATGCTGCCGGTGCACCCGGTGCTGTCCGTGAAACATGTGGCGGTGACCCTCAAGGCAAAACGGGAAGCGCAAAAAATAGATGTATAATCGCCCGGCAGACGGGGCATCCTGTCTGCAGAGAGGTGATCAATATGGAAAACATCGGTGTTACCTGTGATGTCTGCGCATGCTGCCACAATGTGGCCGGCTGCAAATGTGACCTGCCGCAGATCAAAGTGACCGAGCAGTGCACCTGCAATACGCAGCAGGAAGGCACCCCGCACTACTGCCAGAACTACGAGGAAAAGTAATTCTGCACACAAGGAACAGCCCCCGCCGGGACGAGAATACCCGGCGGGGGCTGTTTGTCTGTAGAAAGGTTACCGCAGCGTCACGTTGCAGGTGGCAAGGCTGCGCACCAGGGTGCCGACGCTGTCCTTCATCTGGATGCCGGCAAAGCCCAGTGCAAAGGCGGCCTGCACATTCTCCAGCCGGTCGTCGATGAACACGCACTCCTCAGCCTTGAGAGAATACTTGTCCAGCAGGGCCTTGTAGATCTTCGGGTCCGGCTTGTTGATGTGCACCTCGCAGGAAGCCACACCACCGTCAAAGCCGTCCAGCACGCCCCGGTCCCGGAGCAGGTCCAGCACATCCTGCGGGATGTTGCTCAGGTAGTACACGCAGTAGCCGTGGCTCTTCAGGCGGCGCACCAGCTCTTCCATCCGGTGCCGGGGCCGCAGGATGTGCAGCCAGTCGTCCAGCACGCCCTGCACCTCAAAGGCACGGCCCGCAGCCCGGGCCTTTTCCAGCATCCGGTGGTTGCCGTCAAAGCGGGAGATGAGCCCGGCATCCAGCAGCTTCCATTCCTCGCTGCCAAAGGTCAGGTCGTAGACCTCTTCCTCGGTCTCGGCGTTGCACAGGCGGTCCACCAGATAGCCTCTGGGGTCAAAGTCGATCATCACGCCGCCCAGGTCAAACACGATACTTTTATACATACAAGCTGCCTCGCTTTATTCAGAGTTGTTGGGGAACAGCTCCAGTATACCACAACCCGGCGGTGCTTTTCCACCGCTTTTTGCATGGACGCGGCCCGGGCCGCATAGGCTGGTGGCAGAGAGGGGAGAGGTGCTGTGACCATCCGGGAACTTTGTGAAAAGGAAGTTGTGCAGTTGGAGCAGGGGGTGTGCCTGGGCCGGGCCGATGATCTGGCCTTTGATCCCGCCACCGCCCGTCTGCAGAGCCTGATCCTGCTGGGGCGGCCCCGGCTGTTCGGCCTGCTGGGCAGGGAAGAGAACCTGACCATTCCGTGGCAGGAGATCGAGACCATCGGCACCGACGCAGTGCTGGTGCATACCCAGCTGCCCTCGGCTGCGCCCTCGAAGCCCGGGCTGTGGCAGAGCCTGCGCGCAAGGCTGGGGCTCTGAGCAGGTTTTACAAAAAACGGGTAATTTTTTTGTAAAACAGGGGTGGACATTTTCGGAGGAATGACTATAATAATCGCAGAAGGCTTGTGCAAAAGCACGAACCGAGGAGATTCTGCTGGTAGATGTGGAAAGGATCGGACCCATGAATTCGTTGAAAACTCCCAAGCCGCTTCTGGCGGCCCGCATGGCGTTCCCGCTGGCGGCATCGCTGATCACGGTGCTGCTGGGCGAGTGGATCGCCCGCGGTGCGCTGACGGCGGACACCGTTACAAGCTTTATTTTCCCCCATGCCGAGGCCTATCTGCTGGCATGGCTGTTCCTGTTTCTGATCTGGCTGCTGCTGGACTGGATCTTCCGGCTGCCGCCGCTGTCTACGCTGGGCATGGCGGTACTGGGCTGCGTACCCTGCGCGGTGAATTTCTATACCCTGCAGCTGCGCGGTGAACCCTTCCTGCCCTGGGACCTGGCACAGGTGTCGGAGGCCGCCGGTGTGGCGTCCGCTGCCGGCATCAAGATCCAGACCAGCATGATCGTCACGGTCGTGGTGGAACTGGCGCTGATGGCGGGCAGCTTTTTCCTGTACCGTGGGCGGCATAAACAGCGCTGGCTGCCCCGTGTGGCGGGCAGTGCGGCCACCGCAGCGGCCCTGTGCCTGCTGATTTTTGGCGTGTATTTGCAGCCGGCCGTCTGCCAGGCGGTGGGCATCGTGGCAGACCCCTGGATGCAGGACCGCTATTACCGCTACTATGGTGTTGTCACCGGCTTTATGACCAACCTGTCCAATCTGGAGATCGACAAGCCGGACAACTACTCAGAAGAGGCGGTGGATGCCATTCTGGACAATGTGGACGAGAGCCAGAAGTTCTCCACCAGCCCGCTGTACCCCACCAGCTACGCGGCCACCACCGCCAAGGACGAGCAGGTAAAAAAGCCTACCATTATTTATGTGATGAACGAGTCCTACTGGGATGTGTCGGAGCTGGAACAGTACGGCATCAAGTTCGACACGGATGTGTCGGCCAACTTGCACGCCCTGCAGCAGACCAGCGCCTATGGCCGGGCCTACAGCCCCAGCTTTGGCGGTGGCACCTGTGATGTGGAGTTCGAGGCTCTGACCGGCTATTCGGCGTCCTTCCTGCCCAGCGGCTCCAAGCCCTATCAGCAGCACGTCACCAAGCCCATGTTCGCCCTGCCCAGCTACCTCAAGACCCAAGGCTACCAGACCGCTGCGGTCCACTGCTTCTGGGCCAGGTACTGGAGCCGCGACACGGCTTACCCCAACCTGGGACTGGATGATTTTATCAGTCTGGAAGACATGCATGGTGTGACCAAGGTGCGCAAACACTATTGGACGAACGGCCTGGTCACGGATGATTCCATGGCAGACCAGATCATCGGCCAGTATGAGAAGATGAAGGCATCCTCCGACGAGCCGGTGTTCCTGCACGCAGTCACCATGCAGAATCATACCAATTATAATAAGGACAACTACCCCGACGACCAGCGCGTGAAGGTGCTGGAACACCCGGCGGGCATGAAGGCCAGCACGGTGGGCGCGCTGGAGGACTTTGCCACCGGCATCCGGGACGCCGACGCCATGATGGGCAAGCTGACGGCGTACTTCTCGCAGGTGGATGAGCCGGTCATTCTGGTGTTCTGGGGCGACCACTACAACCCCATCGACTCCAACTACGACGTGTACACCACCACCGGCTATGCCAGCGATTCCAGCGCGGACCCCCGCCTGCACCAGACCACGCTGCTCATGTGGTCCAACTACAGTGACGCACAGGTGGACCTGGGCACCATTGCCGCCTACGACATCTCGCCGGTGATGATGAACCTCTACGGCCTGCAGCAGCCGCTGTACTTCCAGTTCCTGAACCGGCAGCTCCGGGTGGCCAGCCGCGCCTGCACCCGCGGCGTGACCATGAACCTAGACGGCACCACCACGCTGGAACCCACCGAGTTCCAACAGCGCTGGACCCAGGAGCACTGGATGCTGCAATATGACCTGATGTTCGGCAAGGGCTATGCCCTCACCCGCATGGGGCTGGAAAGCGTGGCAGAGCCCGCCAAAGGCAAATAAGCAAAAATCCGGAAACTTTTTTGGACAAAACAGAGAAAAACTCTTGCAACCGTGCACTTTTTGTGCTATGATAACAAGGCATTACACACGCATCACTATGCCCTTTTGTGCCCTTTTGGGTGGAGGGCAGTCCGGAGCCGTCCGATACGGTGCCGGATCACGGTGTGCGGAGGCAAAACAATATCTGGAGGTATTTTACTATGGCAGTCGTTTCTATGAAGCAGCTTCTCGAGGCAGGTGTGCACTTCGGTCACCAGACCCGCCGCTGGAACCCCAAGATGAAGAAGTACATCTTCACCGAGCGCAACGGCATCTACATCATCGATCTGCAGAAGACCGTGAAGAAGCTGGACGAGGCTTACAACTACGTGAAGGAAGTTGCAGCTGAGGGCGGCG
>OLPC01001696.1_pt1 | contig 18278 bp, 17 predicted proteins | sample 1672341 | NCBI WGS metagenome assembly OLPC01 (sample SAMEA3136673, study PRJEB25190) | human gut metagenome | reverse complement strand
TATTTTCGCTAAGGGAAAAGATTACACTAGATACGACCACAGCATTGGTGTTGCCCTTATTATTTGGCATTTTACAAAGGATATAAAACAATCCATAGCAGGACTTTTACACGATATAAGTTCTCCAGCATTTGCCCATGTTATTGATTTTTTAAATGGAGATCATGAAAATCAAGAATCTACAGAAGAAAAAACAGAGGAAATTATAGAAAACTCTGCTGAAATACAAAAAATATTAAAAAAATACAACTTAACTACTAAAGATGTTTACGATTATCATATGTATCCCATAGCAGATAATGATTCTCCTCTACTTTCTGCTGACAGACTAGAATACACTATTGGAAATGCCTTTTATTATGGATTTAGATCTTTAGAAGAGTTAAAAGAAATATACGATGATTTAAGTGTTAGCAAAAATGAACTGGGAGAAGATGAAATTTCCTTTAATTCTCTAGACAAAGCTGTTAATTTTACTCATGCAGCTTTACTTAATTCAAAAGTATACGCTTCAGATATTGATAGATTTTCTATGCAGTATCTAGCAGATTTACTAAAATTAGCAGTAGACAAAAAAGTTATAAATATAAATGACTTATATTCCATAGAAAGTGAAGTTATAATAAAATTAGAAAAAGATTCACAGTTAAAAGCAATGTGGGATGAATTTAGAAGTTTTTCTCAAGTTTTAACTAACAAAACAAAACCTGATAAAGGCTACTGGGTTAATATTCCTGCCAAAAGAAGATACATAAATCCTTATGTAATTTCTCAAGGTAGAGTTGCTACTTTAAGCAGTAAATGTGCAAAAGATATTGAAGAATTTTTAAATGTGGACTTTAACATTTGGTTAAGTGGAAAATAAATTTGAATATAAAGGGGTTAACTTATGAAAATAACATATATTCACCATAGTAGTTTTAGTGTTGAACTTGATAACACTATATTACTTTTTGATTATTTCAAAGGAAATCTTCCAAGCTTTGATAAAAATAAAAAGCTATACGTATTTTCTAGCCACTCTCATCATGATCATTTTGATGAATCTATTTTTAATTTAGAAAAAATTCATCCAAATGTTGAGTATATATTATCAAATGATATTAAAACTACAAAATCTCAAAATACTAAATTTATAGGAGCTAATGAAAGATTATTAGTAGATAATTTAGAAATTAGGACTCTTGAATCTAGTGATTTAGGTGTTGCATTTATTGTAAAAGTTGATGATAAAATAATATACCATGCTGGTGATTTAAATTGGTGGCACTGGGAAGGTGAAAACACGCCTGAAGAAAATAAGTTTGCTGAGGATAAATTTAAAAGTGCAATAGATAAAATAAAAGGAGAAAATATTGATGTTGCTTTTCTTCCTCTAGATTCTAGACAAGGAAATCAGTATTATTTAGGGTTTGATTATTTTATGAGAAATACTAATACTAAAGTTGCATTTCCAATGCATTTTTTTAGAGCTTACTCTCTTTCTAAAATCTTTAAAGACTCAGAGTATGCATCTACTTACAAAGACAAGATAATTGATATAAATAAAGACAGTCAAACTTTTGAGTTATAAAATTTCACTTTGCTCAAATTAATATTGCTTTTATTCATAAATTATCAATATATTTTAATGTATTAGAAATTCTTTATAGGTAAAAAATCACCCTATGTCGTTAATTTTGACATAGGGTAATTTATATATCTACTCTTTGTAATTATCTATAATCTCATTAATAGTTTCCTCAGAATTAGTTATAACTCTAAACTCAACTCTTCTAGATGCATCCTTATCTTCTACATTATCTTTATATATTCTATGACTGTAACTCATACCATTAGCAGTAATATTATCTATTAGCCAATTTTCATATTCACTAAGGCTTTCCATATTCATAACGTACTCTAATACATTTCTAGTTCTATCTTGAGATAGTTCCATATTTTTAAAGTAAGCAGTCTTAGTGTCTGCTCCTTCTTCCCATTCACTAGAGGTATGACCTTCTATTCTAATTTCTGTTACTTTATCTTTATAGTTTTTGTAAATTACATTTATATATCTAGGGAAAAATGAATCAAGTATATCTTTAAATTGACTTTTAAGCTCTGATTCTCCCATATCAAAGAATACTTCTGGCTCTTTAAATCTTATTGTTCCATCTTTATCTATTTCCATATGCCAGTTATCCATATCCCCTTCAAATTCATTGTATAAATCTTCATATATATTTTCTTTGCTTTCTTCATAGGTTGTAACTATATTTTCTACAGTTTGTTGCTGTTTTTTTATATTTGTATTTTCATCTATTACTTTACTCATAAATATAACTGATGTAAATAGAAAAACTATCATAAGCCCTGACATTAAATCAGATATTGATGACCATACATTATCACTATTTTTATCTTTTCTTTTAAATTTATCTAGTTTGCTCATACTCTATTTATCTCCTTCTGAGATAGCTTCATTATCTATAGTACTTACTACATCATTTTGTGCAAATGCTTCTTTTAATTCTTCTAATAATCTATAATAATCCTCTGAAAATCCTTCTGATATAGTTACTAATTGACCAGCTAAACAACTTAGGGCATCTGTAAATTCTTCTATTAATGTATTATCTAATTTTTCTATTTTTCTAACACATAATTTTTCCATTTCTTCTGCCATAGTTTTTATTTGATTTGAAGTTGCTATAGTTATATTTTCTAATCTCTTTGTAGACTCTGATATAGTATCATCTAGTGTATTATTTATATTTGCTGTATTTTCTTTTAATAATTGTACTTGTTTATTAATTTCTAAAGTATTTTCTCTAAGTGAATTTTGTACTTCTTCATTAAAATGTATTAATGTTTTATTAAATCTTTTTTGTGTACTTAATAAATGTTCATTTATATCTGGTATTAAATCTTTTAGGCTATATATTAACATTTTACATTGGCTTATATGTTCTGATATTTCATATTTAAATTGTCTATTATTTTCATATATTGATTGTGTAGTTTTTGATAATACATCTTCTGTTATTTTTTCTAGATATGATTTTATATTATTTAAGTTTTCAGAAATTAAAGTTTGTAGATAAGCTGTACTTTCTTTTGTACGGTTATCTATATTTGTGAAATGTTCATTTATTTGTGGTATAGATTCTTTTGCAGTATTTGATATTTCAATTATAGATTTATTTGAATCTATTATTACGTTTTGTGTTTTATTTATTTCTTTAAGTACTTCACTTAACTTTTCATTATTTTCTTTTATAAGTGATGAGTTTTTAGAAATACTTTCTATTGATTCATCTGCATTATGTATAGTTTGTATTACTATTTCTAATTCTTTAGTTGTATTTTCTATAGTTTCTTTATAGTTTTCTTGCCATGTCAGTAAGTTATTTACTCCACTATTTAAAAGTGTAAAACATTCTCCAAGCTTTTTAAATTCACCTATAAGTTCTTCTTGTTTTGATATAGTGTTATTGTTTAAGCTTGCTATTTCATTTTTTAATACTACTGTTAAATTTTCTTGATGGCTAGCCCATATTTCACTTACTTTATTTAATACATTTTCAGTTTGTTTTTGATTTTCTATAAGTGTGTTATTTACATTTCTACTTTCAGCTATCATTGTATTAAATAATTCCATAATATCATCTATATTTTCTTCATCTTCATTTTTTAAAGCTATGTACTTCATAAATATTGATGCTGCCATTCCTATTATAGATGTTGCAAAAGCTATTTTCATACCACTTAATAAAAGCGGTACACTAGATGTTATGTCATTTGGGTTAAACTTCCATAGTCCTATTGATATACCTACAAATGTCCCAAGTACACCTATAGTTGATGCTATATTTCCAAGTACTGATTCCTTTGAGTATTGTTTTTCTTTTAAGAAGATTCACCAGTTCATCCTGTACTCGCACCAGTTCTTTATGTACCAGACATGGCATACCGTTCTGCCCGTCCCTGATGCAGCTATATTTCGGATCCAGACATTCAATAATGAACATCTCCGGATCGATTGCCGAATAGATATCATACAATGTCAGTTCATCCAGTCCCTCATTCAGGGAATAGCCTCCATGCACGCCTCTGTACCCTTTAACGATCTCTGCTTTCTGAAGTTTTTTCAGAATCTTATAAGCAAAAGGTGCGGTCACTGATTCCTTCTCACAGATATCTGATACGCTCAGCCTGCTCTCTCCCCAAAGCGCACGCACTACACGCACCGCATAATCACACTCTCTCGTAATAAACATAGTCCTTGCAACCTCTCTATAAATTCATTCTTTACATATTATCTACTTCATTATCTTACTTTGCTGCACAGTTCACTGCACTATACGATAGTCAGCCACTGGCATTCTCTCCATTCTCAAGCAATGCCTGATTTCATTTGTCAACGCCTCTTTGTTTATGCCACTAAGAGACCTATTTTGTCTCTTATTATACCAGTGCTTCTTTTTTTTGTAAACAAAAGAACCCAAAAAAGCAAAAAACTGTTGCAAATTTTTCAGTTTACGGTACAATGATAAGCGGTTATGTATAAATAAGAACGATTTTACAAAACGAGGTATGATATGATTTCAGCAAACAATATTACTTTGCGCGTAGGTAAAAAAGCGCTCTTTGAAGAAAAGAGCGCTTTTTTTGTGTCTATGTGTATAAAGAATGAATGTCGTACGTGTTATACGAGGTATTGTGAGCTGATGCTCTCGTTGCTGATAACTCGACGGATGGTCTCGGCGAACATATCGGCTACAGAAAGCTGCTTAACCTTTGCACAGCGGTTAGAGTAGGGGATAGAGTCTGTGAAGACAATCTCCTCGAGGGCAGAATTCTGTACTCTCTCTGAAGCGGGACCTGACATTACGCAATGTGAGGCACATGCACGTACGCTGAGAGCGCCGGCTTCCTTCATTACGTCGGCAGCCTTAGTGATGGTTCCGGCTGTGTCTACCATGTCGTCAACTATGATGACATTCTTGCCTCTTACGTCGCCGATAATCTGAATGCTCTCTACGACGTTGGCACGAGCGCGGGTCTTGTTGCAAAGAACGAGCGGACAGCCGAGGTACTTGGCAAAGGTGCTGGCACGCTTAGAGCCGCCTACGTCAGGAGAAGCGATGACGATGTCCTTGAGGTGCAGGCTCTGGAGATAGGGGAGGATGACGCCCGATGCATAGAGGTGGTCAACTGGAACGTCGAAGAAGCCCTGAATCTGGTCTGCATGGAGGTCCATGGTGATAAGGCGGTCGATGCCAGCTGCCATAAGGAGGTCAGCTACGAGCTTTGCGCCGATGCTCACTCTCGGCTTGTCCTTGCGGTCCTGACGAGCCCAACCGAAGTAAGGGATAACGGCATTGATGTGACGTGCAGAAGCGCGCTTTGCAGCGTCAATCATCAACAACAGCTCCATCAAGTTGTCTGAATTGGGGAATGTGCTCTGAACGAGGAATACGTCGCGACCACGGATTGACTCCTCATACGAGACTGCGAACTCGCCATCAGAGAACTTGGTTACTACCAAATTGCCTAACGGACAACCCAGGCTTGCGCAGATTTTCTCTGCAAGGTATCTCGTGCTTGTACCTGAGAATACCAAAAAAGAGTTCTGTTCACTCATTGCTTTTTGTTGTTATGTGTTACGGATTAGTATACTAGTTTCCTTAGTTTTTCGAAGTGTGCTATAAGCTCTTTATAGTCCATCTGGTTATGTATGTTGAACTTGCTCCATAAGTCGTCGCAGATGACGACACCTCCGAATCCCAACTCTCTGACGAGCTGTATGTTATCAGCATTGATGCCTCCGATGGCAAAAACCTTCTTGTCTATCAGTCCTCTTTCGGCAGCATACTCCAGCTCATTAATGTTGAGCGTCGGGGCTGCGGGGTCTGACTGGCTTTGGAAGATATTTCCAAGAAATACGTATGCTGACTGCTTCTTCATTTCCTTCAGCTCGGTAAGGTCAGAGCATGTGCGGCTGATCTTTCCCTTATAGCCTACGGGTATAGGCTCTGAGGTGCTGTCGAGATGTATGCCGGCGAGCCGATATTCTTCCTTAAGATAGAAATGGCTGTGAACGGTTATCTTATTGTATGTTTCCTCGGGTAAGAGGGAGAGCAATCTTTCTGAATATATTGGGGAGGTATCAGGCTTATAAAGATGCAAGTTGTCTAACCCCTCCTCGAATAAGGTGGCAAGAATCTTGTCCTCTTCCACGAAAAATGTGGATTTAGTCATTATTGCTAACTTCATAGTCTGTATTTTTTAATTGCAAATGTATGAATTTTCTGTCAAACGGACAATTATATTGAGAACAATTTTTAACTATATCGTAATTTGCTGGCTTTTCTCATGTAAGTTTGCCCTCTTTCTGTAGTGCCCGCCATATTGAATAGCGCATTTCGGGGTTGGTTTTCTCCATTTGCTCGTATGTCTGCCTCATGTCTTCACGCTTTGAAGCTTTCTCGTATGGGCATGTCTTGTTCTGCTTATGATAGTCCAAGAGCTGTGCCAACTGGGCGATGTCTGCTTCGTGGACAAGGCAGAGGGGGCGGATGATGGTGAGGGGCATCTTCTCCATGTGCATGACGGCGGGCATCGTGGAGAACGTGCCTTCATAGAAGAGATTGAGGAGTGTGGTGTGGAGGATGTCGTCCATGTGATGGCCGAGGGCTATCTTGTTGAAGCCATTGTCGAGGGCGAAACGGAAGAGGGCTTTGCGGCGATACCATGAGCAGAGGAAGCAGGCAGGCTTGTCGCGGAGTCCTTCCTCATCGAAGCTGGTGGTGATGATGTGCAGAGGGACGCCATGCGAGCGTGCAAACTCCTCAAGATATGACGCATCACTCTCGTACTGTATGTTTTCCATACGTACATGGAGGGCTTCAATGCTGATGTTGGGCTTGAATATACGGGATCTTTCGGCAAGAAACTGCAGAAGGCATAGCGAATCCTTGCCGCCTGAGAGTCCTATAAGGATGCGGTCGCCGTCCTCCAGCATGCCGAAGTCTGTTGTGCCTTTATTGAATTTCTTGCGTATCTGATTAAGGAGAAGCTGTTCTGGCGTTTTCATGTAGAGGAGAAATTTTTACTTGAATACCAGATAAACGGCAGCTATGAGAAAACAGAATGCCAGCAAGTGGTTCCATTGCAAGGCTTCGCCCTGGAACATAAAGTGGGCGATGACGGCGAAAACAATAAGGCTGACGCATTCCTGGATGACCTTAAGCTGGACAAGGGAGAATGGACCTCCGTTGCCTACGAAGCCGATACGGTTGGCTGGAACCTGGCAGCAATACTCGAAGAAGGCGATGGCCCATGAGAAGGCGATGACGCCGATGAGAGGCCAATGAAGAGACGTGCCGGTCTGCTGAAGCTTGAGATGACCATACCATGCGAGGGTCATGAAGATGTTGCTTAATATAAGTAGGGCGATGGTGTATGTTCCTGACATTGAAGATTTTGATTTTATTAACTGAATGAAGTGGCTAACTGTTATTTTAATTATAGAAGGAGGTATGGCTCTGAAGCCATACCTCCCACTGTTTATTGTTTTGTATTTCTAATCAGAATTTTTATTTCTGATTCTTGATGTATTCGTTCATGCTCTTTGCTGCACGTCTGCCGTCGCCCATTGCGAGGATAACGGTTGCGCCGCCACGAACGATGTCGCCTCCGGCAAAGATTGTCGGGATGGAGCTCTGCATATTTTCGTTAACGCTGATGGTGTTCTTGCGGCCAAGCTCAAGTCCTTCCACAGACTTGGGTACCAACGGATTGGGCGATACGCCTACTGCTACGATAACCTGGTCTACCTCCAACTCTACGGTCTTTCCTTCTACAGGAACCGGTGATCGTCTGCCGCTTGCGTCAGGCTCACCAAGCTCCATTACCTGAAGGATGGCAGACTTGACAGCGCCCTTCTCGTCAGCCACATACTCGATGGGGTTGTGGAGAGTGAGGAAGCGGATGCCTTCTTCCTTGGCGTGCTTCACCTCCTCGAGACGTGCCGGCATTTCTGCCTCCGAACGACGATAGACAAGGGTGACGTCGCCACCGAGACGCTTGGCTGTACGGCATGAGTCCATAGCTGTGTTGCCACCACCAACGACGATGACGTGCTTGCCGATGTTGAGCGGTGTGTCGGTATTGGGATTGGCAGCGTCCATGAGGTTCACGCGTGTGAGGTATTCGTTAGACGACATGATGTTGATGGCGTTCTCGCCCTTGATGCCCATGAAGTTAGGCAGACCTGCACCCGAACCTACGAAGATGCCCTTATAGCCTTCTTTCTCGAGTTGTGCGATGGTGATGGTCTTGCCGACGATGCAGTCTGCATGGAACTCAACGCCCATCTTCTTGAGGTTCTCAATCTCGACGTCAACGATGTGGTTTGGCAGACGGAATTCGGGGATGCCATACTTGAGCACGCCACCAATCTCGTGGAGAGCCTCAAAGACATGCACTTCATATCCGAACTTTGCCATCTCGCCAGCGAAGCTCAGACCTGAAGGACCTGAACCAACGACAGCCACCTTCATGCCGTTCTTCGGCTCCATTTCTGGGATGGCGCTGACGCCGCTCTCACGCTCATAGTCGGCTGCGAAACGCTCCAAATAACCGATGGCAACTGCCGGCTCGTTCATCTTGAGGTGTATACACTTGCTCTCGCATTGCTTCTCCTGAGGACAAACACGACCGCAGACAGCGGGAAGTGCGGATGTAGCTTTCAGTACCTTAGAGGCACCGATGAAGTTGCCACGCTCGATGTTCTTGATGAATGACGGAATGTTGATGTTAACCGGACAGCCTTCCACGCATTGCGGGTTGGGACAGTCAAGACATCTGTGAGCCTCGTTGATTGCCATTTCTGCTGTCAGACCGCAGTTTACTTCTTCGGTACGTGATGTGGCACGATACTCAGGATCGAGCTCCGGCATGATGACACGCTTGATGGCTTTTCTTTCCTTCGGCTTCATTGCAGCTCTGAGCTCTTTACGCCATTCTGCGTCACGATCGGTAAGCTGCTGGAGAGTTTCGTCAGCACCCTCTGTCATTCCGCCCGCAGCCTGAGCCTTATGCTCATTCTTGGCAGCAGAATAATTCATGTGCTCCTCGAAGTGCTCCATTTCCTTGCGCTCCTCGTCGCGGAAAGTGCCCATACGCTTGAACATCTCGTCCCAGTCAACGAGTGCTCCGTCAAACTCGGGACCGTCAATGCAGACAAACTTGGTCTTGCCGCCGATGGAGAGACGGCAAGCTCCGCACATACCGGTACCGTCCACCATAATGGTGTTGAGCGAAACCTCCACGGGGATGTTGTACTTCTGAGCCATGAGGCAGCTGAATTTCATCATGATTGGAGGGCCGATAGCGAATACCTTGTCCACGTGGCCTTCCTGAGTGATGAAGCGCTCGATGCCTGCCGTTACGACACCCTTATCGCCGTAGCTGCCATCGTCGGTCATGATGATGACCTCGTCGCTGCTCTCACGAATTTCGTCCTCGAGGATGATGAGGTCGCGTGAGCGTGCTGCTATGACGGAGAGGATGCGGTTGCCAGCTGCCTTAAGGGCACGGATGATGGGGAGCATAGGAGCAGCGCCGACACCGCCACCGGCACAGATTACCGTACCGTAGTTCTCGATGTGAGTGGGGTTGCCGAGCGGACCAACAACGTCTGTTATATAGTCGCCTTCGTTAAGGTCGCAAAGTTTCGTGGAAGAAAGACCCACCTTCTGCACAACAATAGTGATCGTACCACGCTCGATGCTGGCATCTGCGATGGTCAGAGGCATACGCTCGCCACCTTCACCGACTCTTACGATAACGAAGTTGCCGGCTTTTCTGCTCTTTGCGATAAGCGGGGCTTCAATCTCGAAAAGAAATACCTTTTCAGAAAATTGTTTCTTAAGGATGATTTTGTTCATAGGATAATTGTTGATGGTTGGTAGTGTTTGAATGGATTTTTATGATAATAAATTTGTTTTAAATGCTATTGATAAAGGTTCAGCAGTTTGTATGAGGTGCTGGCTGGAAAAGCCCGCACCTCATACAGTTTGCCTATGTTCTATACATATTTAAATGTATCGGTCTTTACAATGGTTGGTATCTTCTTAGAAGTTCTTGTCGTCGAGCATGTCGAATCCGCAGTACGGAACGAGAACCTTCGGTACGCGAATGCCTTCTGGAGTCTGATTGTTCTCGATAATGGCGGCAACGATACGCGGAAGAGCGAGAGCCGAACCGTTGAGAGTGTGGCAAAGCTCGGTCTTTCTGGTCTCGGCGTTGCGATAACGGCAATGCAGACGGTTGGCCTGATAGCTTTCGAAGTTGCTGACAGACGATACCTCGAGCCAACGCTTCTGAGCGGCGCTCCATACCTCGAAGTCATAGCAGATGGCTGACGTGAAGCTCATGTCGCCACCGCAGAGACGGAGGATGTGGTAGGGGAGCTCAAGCTTCTGGCAGAGACCCTCCACATGCTGGAGCATCTCTTCGAGAGACTTGTATGAATGCTCGGGCTTGTCAATGCGTACAAGCTCCACCTTGTCAAACTGATGGAGGCGGTTCAGGCCTCTTACGTCCTTGCCGTACGAACCTGCCTCACGACGGAAACAAGCCGAGTAAGCACATCTCTTAATAGGAAGCTCCTTCTCATCGAGGATGACGTCACGGAAGATGTTTGTTACGGGCACCTCAGCAGTAGGGATGAGGTAGAGGTTGTCCAGCTGGCATTGATACATCTGAGCCTCCTTGTCAGGCAACTGACCTGTGCCGTAACCAGAAGCCTCGTTTACTACGAACGGTGGCTGTACCTCCAGATATCCGCTCTTGCGAGCCTCATCAAGGAAGAATGCCTCGAGCGCACGCTGCAGACGAGCCATCTTTCCGATGTATACGGGGAATCCGGCACCTGTAATCTTAACGCCAAGGTCGAAGTCGATAAGATTGAATTTCTTGCAGAGATCCCAATGGCAGAGAGCGTCTTCAGGAAGATCGGGGATTACGCCACCCTCCTTAACCACTACGTTGTCGCTGGCATCCTTGCCTTCGGGTACGTCGTCGTTAGGAATGTTAGGAATGGTGCAGAGCTTTGCTATAAGATCCTTCTCTGCCTGAGCCTTGATTTCTTCCAACTTTTTGTTGGTTTCCTTTATATTGGCCACTTCTGCCTTTATGCTATCAGCCTCTTCTTTCTTGCCTTCCTTCATCAGACCTACAATCTTTGCTGCCATTTTCTTGGCTTCCGAAAGATTACTGTCCAGTTCTTGCTGTGTCTCGCGACGACGAAGGTCGATGGCGAGAACTTCCTTGATGGCTTCTTCGGCATTAGGGAAATGTTTTTTGTTCAATCCCTTGATAACACGTTCAGTTTCCTCACTGATGAGTTTAAGTGTAAGCATATGCTAAATCAATTAATGTATTAAATGCGACATCTATAATGTTTGTCAAATACAAAATTACATAATTTTCGGTTAGCGGCAAAATCGAACAGAAGTTTTTTATGCTTACAGGTATAAAAGCATTAATCCCAACCCTCAAAATGCTATGAGAGTTGGGATTAATATGTTTGTTTGGAATAGTTGTTTTGTTTTGTTAAGCCTCTGCTTCTGGTATTACTGAAACTGTGCTCTTGTCGTTACGACCCTTGCGGAAGTTTACGATACCATCAACGAGTGCGTAAAGGGTGTCGTCCTTACCGATACCCACGTTCAGGCCCGGATTGTGCTTTGTACCGCGCTGGCGAACGATGATGTTGCCTGCGATGCACTTCTGACCGCCCCAAATCTTAACGCCTAATCTCTGAGAAGCTGATTCACGTCCGTTCTTAGAACTACCTACACCTTTTTTATGTGCCATTTCTTGTTCCTCCTAAATTTAAGCGGTTACTTCCTTGATTAATACCTCTGTGAACTGAGCACGGTGACCGTTCTTCTTGCGATAGTCCTTGCGGCGCTTCATCTTGAAGACGATAACCTTCTCGCCCTTAACGAGCGGGTTCACAACCTCACATACGACTTTTGCACCTTCTACGGCAGGTGCACCTACCTGTACTGAACCTTCATTGTCAACAAGCAGTACCTTGTTGAATTCAACAGTCTGGCCTTCCTGAGCGTCCTTGATGTGGTGAACAAAGAGCTTCTTGCCCTGCTCTGCCTTAAACTGCTGACCGTTAATCTCTACGATTGCGTACATTTAACTATTTAATATAAACGGGTTTTTCCGGGAGGCGACCGATAACGTATCGATGCTTTTTCGAGCCCCATCGGATTAAAATCGGCTGCAAAGGTAGTGATATTTCGTTTACGAAAGTAATAAATGTGTGGCGTTTTTGTAAAGATTAACAAATAACGCCTCACTTTTAACTATTAACGTATAATACTTGGCTCGTTTATCCATATTAGGCTCTCGCCTTGGGGCAAAGTCAGGGTGCTTCTAAGGGTGCCGTTAAGGCTATAGATGCAGACGGTTCGCGCTGTGTTGAGCCTTATCGTGACATACTGTCTGCCTATGCTCTTTATGGGTAGCATCTCGGAGCGTGGCGTCATGGCGTTACCTATGGCTGTAACGTCTGCCGGAAGGTCGTCCGTTACGTTGCTGAAGCGTGTCCAGAAGCCCGTCGTTCGATAGAGGTTTTCTGTTCCTGAGGGCACGTGCAACATGACATTCTGAGGACGGCATTGGGCGAAGGGATAATTGTCTGCCTCGCTTCCTGCCGGCGGAACCATTGCATAGCAATATATGTCGGTAAGGAACTGGCAACCGCAGAAGGCGTTGTCGCCAAGTGCCTCAAGGCTTGTCGGAAGGCTTATCTGTGTGAGCATCGGACAGTTGCGGAAACATTCATCCTCGATGTAGCGTAGGGTGGAGGGCAGGCTTAGCGAGGCAAGCTGCGTGCATCCCATAAACTGCATGCGGCGGAGCGTGTCGACGTGGAGCTGAAGGTCCAGCGAGGTAATGAACGGATTGCCCACAAACGGTGAGAGTCCGTCTGTCTGGTCAAATCCGCTTACCACGTATTCCACGTCCTGATAAGTGACTGTGGCGGGGATTACGATGGAGCCTGAATACATCTCGCCACTCGGTATTGTCACTTCAGCAAAGTTGCCGTCGCCTTGATAGATGGCACGATATTCTATGCCGTCGCAGGCGAATCTCTTTGGCAGGGCGGGTAGGTCGTCAGTTATACGGCTGAACATGCTCCACTTGGCATTGGATCTGAACACGTCGCTCAGTCCTTGCTGAACGTGTATGCAGACCTCTTGAGGATTGGGCAGACCACGGAAAGCGTCCGTAGCCACACAGTCTGGCGACGATGGACGTACGTATATGTCCGTCATTTTCTGGCATCCGCTGAGGATGTCGTTGCCCGTGGCTTGCAGGCTGACGGGTAGCGATATTGTCTTCAGCAACGCGCATCCCTTGAACGTCTCGCTTCCTATCTGCTTCAGGGAGCGTGGCAGCTCGCATGTTTCCAGGCGACTGAAGTCCTTGAAGGGAGCGCCGAAGAGTCCTTGCTGTATGGTGGCGTTCTCAAGGTTGAGCTTTTTGAGCGTCTGCAGAGTGGAGAGATACGCCAGGTCGTTGTCCTCAAGGCTTCCCGTAATGGTGAGCGACTCCACGGCGTCAGCATCCGGTGTGGCTTTCAGAAGCGTTGCCTCCAGCTGTCCCGGCTTTACCACATTGACCTGACATTCCTGCACAAGTTGCGAACGCTCGTATGCCTTAGCCTTTATATATAATGTGTCGGCTGTGAGCATTACGCTCTTGTCGGATTTCTGCCAATAAGCCTCGCCGCAGAAACGCTGCTGCAAGATGTTTTTCACCGTACTGCTCTTCCATGCTATATTATATGTGTATGTTGATCCGAGCAAAGGCTTGCCTTCGAAGCATACGTTGCCTTGGTTATGGTCGTTGAGAGTGGCGTTCTCCATGTCGCTTATGATCTCCACCACGGGCACCTTACGTTCGTAAGCATCCATTCTTACTTCCTGTCCCTTGGCATTGAGCACGAATGTCCATTCCTCCTTGCCGTTCTCGCAAGCCATAAGTCGCAGATAGCTGCCCTTGGTGGCTGTGGTTGAGGGAGCGAAACTGAAGTCAATGGGCTGCGAGTTGCCTCCGTTAATGCTTACCGTCTTGCTGTCGAACGCTTCCTTCACATTGCCCTCAGCATCACAAAGCTCCCATCTCAGCTTGCCGTTCCATTGGCGAAGAGCTGTAAGCGAGGAGAGGTGTATGCTTACTGAGGTGTTGGCTGTTAGTGTGGTAAGGTCAGAATAAAATCCCTCATACTTTCCTTCGCATTCCAGAGTGAGAGGAGCGCAATTATCCTCTCTGAGTGGCTTGATGCCAATGACAGCCTGCTGCTGGTTGGCAAACTCGAACGCCGTACTTGTGGAGCTAAAGGCAGAAATGGCGAAATATCCGTTTCCGCTACCGTTCCATCCGAAGTTGAAGTGGAAGAGATTGTCGCGATATCCGTCCAGCACGAAGCCGTGCGACCCGCGTCCCATCGTGCTCTCTCCCGTATAGATGACGGGGCGGTCGGCGTCAATCTCGCTACGCATCATCTTTTCCCACGTAGCTGCATCATAGTCGGCTGCTGATACGAGGCGCGTCGTGGCAGCATAACGGAAGTGTTGCGTGAGCGCTCCCGGCACCAACGACTGGCGTGCTCCGCTACTTTCAGCCGCATAATACATCTCCACGGCTATTCCGGCATGACGCATCAGCAACGATACAGCCTCGGCTTGAGCTGTCGTGTATGAGTCGTAGCTCATGGGCATGTTGTCCCAGTCATAACGTGTATGTTCGAAGTCGGCTGTCATCACGGAGTCTTTCCATATATGCGTCTTGCTGCCTTGTCCCATGACTGGCCATTGATGGTAACGCATGACGATAGACATGGCTGTGGCTGCGCAACCGGTGGGATAGGAGAGGGGCGTACGCAGATTAAAGGGAGCCCATTGTCCCCAGTCAGGAGTCTTCAGCAGTCGTTCTCCCTTGTTTAAGTTTGATTTGCATACTGTCTGACAATCTGGCGAAAGAGCTGCGTATTGCCTCTTGTACGTAGTGAGCAGTTCGGCAAGTCCGTCTGGCATCATATTGTCCTCTATGGCATTGTCTGTATATCCGAGGATGCTTTGCATGCGCTGGTCGCCTGAGATGACTACCAGTCGGTTGTCCTCCTTGTTCCTGAACATGTAATAGGCGTCTGAAGTATAGTCCATGACCTTCTTCTGCAACCTTCGGCTTCCTTCTTCCTCTTTCATCTGCATGGCGTCCACCTCTTCTGCATGGAAAAAAACGGTTGCCACCTTTGCCGCCTCAGCCAACGAACGCTTCTGCGCATTGGCTGGAAGCCCGATGAACAGCAACGCGAATACCGAAGCTGTAAATAGATTTCTCATAATCTTAGGTTTTGAGTATTGTTTGTTTTTTGTCCTGTTTTCGTAGATTTGTCTGAATAGTTTGCGAAAGTACAAATAATTCTCTGATTATTAGAAGAAAATCCTTATTTTTGCACACAAATTTATAATACCATTTAACATAAACATCTAACTTAAGCATTGATTATGAAAATAGCATTGATCACGGGTGCTACAAGTGGCATCGGAGAAGCCTGTGCAAGACGTTTTGCAGAGGGAGGTTACAGTCTTATTCTTACAGCCCGCCGTGCGGACAAGCTGGCTGCTGTAAAGGCGGAGCTGGAGGCAAAAGGCACGAAGGTGCTCACGCTTGTCTTTGACGTTCGCGACGCTGAAGCTGCAAAGCAGGCTGTCGATTCCATTCCGGCTGAATGGCAGAAGATTGACGTGCTCATCAATAATGCTGGTCTGGCGCTTGGACTGGACAAGGAATATGAGGGCGACCCGGAGGACTGGAACACGATGATCGACACCAACATAAAGGGACTCCTCACCATGACCCGCCTCATCGTTCCTGCTATGGTGAAGCGCAATGAGGGACACGTCATCAATGTGGGTAGCGTAGCTGGCGACGCTGCTTATGCTTGCGGCAATGTGTATTGCGCCACAAAGGCAGCCGTAAAGTCTATTTCGGACGGTCTGCGCATCGACGTGGCTGACACGGCTGTACGCGTCACCAACCTCAAGCCGGGACTCGTAGAGACCAACTTCAGCAACGTGCGCTTCCATGGCGACAACGAGCGTGCCGACAAGGTGTATAAAGGCATCAAGCCGCTTACCGGAGCCGACATCGCCGACGTGGCTTTCTATGCCGCTTCGGCTCCAAAGCACGTCCAGATAGCCGAAGTGCTGGTACTTGCCACACACCAAGCCAACGGCAACGTTATTCATAGAGAAGCATAGGCTGAATCATAACAAGCAAAAACCGGTCGTCAGAACATGCATTTCATAAATGCGTTCCGATGTAATTTTGCGGATATTTACGCTCTTGCGTCTCCATCCCGAGCAACCCTCTCTTAGCCTCCAATCCTCCCGCATAGCCAGTCAAGGAATGGTTGCTGCCTATTACGCGATGGCAAGGGATTAGGATGCTGATGGCGTTGGCGCCGATGGCTCCTGCTACGGCTCTTACGGCTTTGGGCTTGCCTATGCATTGGGCTATATCCTTATAGCTCTTTGTCGATCCGTATGGAATGCTTCGCAATGCGTTCCACACTTTATGCTGAAAATCAGTACCAACCAGACATAACTGTATGTCGAAAGCCTTGCGCTTGCCTGCAAAGTATTCGTCGAGTTGTCTTTTGGTCTCTTCCAAGACAGAGGTTGTCTCTGTCTTGGAAGTGGCCTTCAAGTATTTCTCAATCCGGCGTCTATTGCGCTCTGCCAAGGGATTGTCGCTCCAATCGCAAAGGCATAGTCTGTCAGCAAAAGACGCCAAGACCAGCCTGCCGCATGGCGAGTCGTAATGTTGAAGGCTGATGAATTTATCCATTTACTATTTACTTTTTCAACATCCTGCGCGACTTTTCCTTGGCGAAAGCCTGCATGTCCACAGCCACGTCGTCCTCGTCCACAATCTCCACGCCGGTCATGGTCTCTATGACGTCTTCCATCGACACCACGCCACGCAGACAGCCGTATTCGTCAAGGATGATTGAGATATGCTCGCGCTTCTCCAGCATCTTCTCCCATATCTGATACACCGAATCGTCCTCGTTGAAGGAAAGGATGGGGCGCATAAGGTCGGAAAGCTTGGTATCGAATTTGTCTTCTGACAATTCCTTCAGCACCATGTCCTTCAGCACGTAGCCGATGACATAATCCTTGCTCTTGTCGTATACCGGAATGCGTGAGAAGTTCCATGTCTGCTGCTCGTAAAACTCCTTGATGGTAAGGTTCACGTTGGCAGATTCTATTACGATGGAAGGAGTCATCACCTCCCTTGCCTTTACTCCAGCCAGACGGATACAGCTCTTGATGATCTTGCTTTCCGATTCGCGGAAGATGCCCTCCGTGGTGCCTACGTCAACCATTGCCGACACTTCTTCGCGGCTTACCGAAGCCTGATGGTTCTTCGGGGTGAATACCTTTGTGATGAGTTCGGAAAGCAGAACCAGCGGATAGGTGATGAAGATGAGCACACGGATGATTTTTGTGGACGGCATAGCTAACGAACGCCAGTATGAAGCACCGATGGTCTTGGGAATGATTTCGGAAAGCACAAGAATAAGCAGCGTCAATATAGCGGATATCAGTCCGAAGTATTCTTCGCCGAAAAGCTTTATCGACTCCGCTCCCACGCCTGCCGAACCGATAGTATGTGCAATGGTGTTGAGCGAAAGAATGGCGCCTACGGGACGGTCCACATTGTTCTTATACTGTTTCATCAAGGAAGCAGTCTTGCTGCCTTGACTCTCCTTCATCGAGATATAAGATACAGGAGTGGATAGGAGTACCGCCTCAAGGACGGAACATAAAAAGGATAGTGACAGAGCACCTAAAAAATATAATATGATTAAGCCCATTAAAAATATGATTTGTTAATAATAAGTTGTCTGAAGGGGTGCTTTCGGACAACTTACTATATACGAAGGGCCTTATGGTGTATGTATAGTTGATATATCATTTACATCACAAAGATATTCAATTTGTAAGCAGTTTGATGTTTTGAGCGTCAATTGTTGATAATCTTTAACTAAATACCGTAGATTTTCTGTTTTGTTAGTATTTTTACCCCATTACCACATCCAGCACCATCATCAGCACGAAACCTATCGTCTGGGTCGCTGAAGAACACAAACTGCTTGCCGGTATATTCGTCCGTACGTATCGGCT